>Ga0247812_10000312_pt1 | contig 38792 bp, 31 predicted proteins | sample UWRJL149409B1_FD_178011 | JGI IMG/M metagenome (GOLD analysis project Ga0247812, IMG submission 178011) | Plant litter microbial communities from Arlington Agricultural Research Station in Wisconsin, United States - UWRJ-L149-409B-1 | ecosystem: Environmental > Terrestrial > Plant litter >...
TTAGGTCTTGATCCTAAAACAAGAAAAGAAAAAGTGTCAAGAAAAGCACTTTTACCAAGACCTCCACGTGAGGAGAAAAAAGAGTAATCAGATCTTAGTTTACTAAAGGTTTATTCATAGAAAACCCTAATTCAATAAAATGAATTAGGGTTTTTCGTTTAACATCATTAAATAAAAGATTTTTTCATAAGTTTTATATGATTTTTTTTAATATTTTTGAGGACCAAAAGCCAAAACATCAAAAATACCAATCCTTTGAAAAAAAATCAAAAAAAACATTATTTTATAATTTTATTTGGATTATTATTAAATATTTTAAATATCAATAGCCAAAATAACAAAGAAATCTCAACCTATAATTGGTTTGATAAAAATTCCGGAAAAGAAGCATTAGATTTCAATAATGGCACAGGGCATTTAAATTTTGACAAAACAATCGATAATGAAAATCGCTACTACATTACTGATGAATTTAAAACTGGCAGTATATCTTACAATGATCAAAACTACTTTAGTTTAGACTTAAAATATGACATCTTTAAAGATGAGCTTGTTTTTAGACCTTATATTGAAACTACCCACATTCAAATCAATCTTCTTAAAGAAAAAGTTGACTTTTTTAAAATTGGCAACCAAAAATTTGTCAACTTAAAACTATTACCTCATAGTTTAAAAACCGGTTACTATGAAGAAACGGTAACAGGAAACAACTCCATTCTTTATATTAAATATTACAAAGAAAAAAGAGATATTATAAAAGACGACCATTTTCTAATTAGCTACAAACAAAATTCTGACTTTTTACTATTAAAAGACAATACGTTTATTTTGATAAATGACAAAAAAGAAATCATAAAATTGTATCCTGAACAAAAAAGAAAAATACAGAATTTCTTTTCTACGAATAAAGATTTAAAAAAGGATAATCCTGGATTATTTATGAAAAATCTAATGAAATACATTAACAATTTTTAATCTCTAGAAAATCATTCATAATGAGAATTTTTACTATTATTTTACTTTTTTTGGGTTTAAATCAGTTACTGTATTCACAAGACCAAAAACCAACCATTAGTATTAACTACAAAAACATTAATCAAATTGAAGTTTTAAAGAAAATTGAAACCTCTACAAATTTTACATTTTATTTTCAAGAAGAATGGTTTGACAAGAATGTGTTAATTTCCGGAGATTATTCAAATAAAAGTATAGAAGAAATATTATCTAAAATTTTTAAAGAAACTGACCTTAATTTTTTTGTTGATAAAAACAAAATCATTTTCACCAAAAACAGTATTATTTACAATAAATATCCTGTAAAAAGTTCAATAGATTCTAAGAATACGCAAGCTCCTGTTTTTTTTCAACAATATGATTCAGTTAAAAAGAATATACCTGGAACTATTGATGCTCCAATTGCATTGATAGGGAAAGAAGAAGCAGATTCTGACATTGATTTTTATATCCTTTCTGGTCACATCACAGATTTGAAAGACAATAAACCTTTGGCAGATATTACCGTAAAAGAAAAGAACACAAATACAAGCACTATAACTGACGCATCGGGTTTTTACAGCTTAAAACTTCCAACAGGTATAAGTACAATTGAAGTCGAATCTTTAATTTACAGAAATACTACAAGAAAAATAATGATCTACAGTAATGGAACGCTTGATTTTTCTATAATTGAAAAAATAAATCAGCTTGATGAAGTTTTAGTAAAAGGTAAAAATAGTCAAAATATCAGAACAGCCATAACTGGAGTAACAACAATTCAGGCCGAAGGTGTAAAAAATATTCCACTGGTTCTTGGGGAAAGAGATATACTTAAGGTTGCATTAACGATTCCGGGAATAAAAACGGCGGGTGAAGGATCTTCTGGATTTAGTGTTCGCGGAGGAAAAGAAGACCAAAACTTAGTTCTGCTAGACAATGCAACTCTTTATAACCCTACCCATTTATTTGGTTTTTTCTCTTCTATTAATCCATACACAATAAATAAAGTAGATATTTACAAAGGTGGAATTCCATCTGAATTTGGAGGAAGATTATCATCTGTTTTTGATATCGTTTCTAAAAATGGAAATACAGAAAAAATCTCTGGAGAAGGCGGCATTGGACCTGTAACAAGCAATCTAACAGCTTCAATTCCAGTTGTAAAAGGAAAAGCAAGTTTATTAGTTGGAGGGAGAGCAACTTATTCTGATTGGATCTTAAAGACACTTGACAACGAAGACCTTAAAAACAGCGAAGCCTCTTTTTATGATCTATTTGCAAAATACAATCACAAAATCAATCAACACAACTCGGTTGAAGGAACTGTATATTACAGTAAAGATTCTTATAATATAACTCCTGACTCTTTATACAAATATAGCAATAGGCTTATTTCCTTGAAATGGAAACATACTTTTAGTGAAAAAACGAACAGCGAATTTAATCTAACAAATAGCGAATATAAATTTAATATTAATTACAATTCAGCTAATCCGGAATCTTTTATTTTTAAATATAAAATAGACGAAACTCAAGCCAGTCTAAAATTTAATACAACATACAACTCAAAGCATAAATTTATTTACGGAATCCAAACTAAACTTTATAAAGTTAATCCGGGAGAAATGACACCAAATGGGTCGGCTTCCTTAATAAGTCCGCTGAAAGTAGATAACGAAAAAGGATTGGAATCTGCAGTATTTTTCTCTGATAAATATCAAATCAGTGAAAAGTTATTACTAGATGTTGGCGCGCGATATTCGTTATATGCGGCTCTAGGAGAATCAATTCAAAAAGTGTATCAAGATGGTGTTCCTTTAACTCCTTCTACTGTAATTGAGGAAAAAACGTATGCAAATAATGAAGTTATAAATACTTCCGGAGGTTTCGAACCCAGAATTGGCTTGCGTTATATTTTTGACGAATCCTTTTTTATAAAAGCCGGGTTTGACAAAAACTTTCAATACATCCATTTATTATCAAATAACTCCACTCAGGCACCAACAGATACATGGAAATTATCTGATTTGAATGTAAAGCCCGAAAGCGGTCTGCAATACTCGCTTGGTCTTTTCAAAAAACTCAACAACAATGATATTGAATTAAGTCTAGAAGGTTATTACAAAACATCTAAAAACATCTTAGACTATAAAGTTGGTGCAAATATAATATTGAATCAGGACTTAGAAACTGAATTGCTCCAGGGTGAAGGAAAAGCATATGGAGTAGAATTTTTATTAAAGAAACCAAACGGAAGGCTTAATGGATGGATTGGCTATACTTATGCCAGATCCTTTATAAAACTTGACAGTAAGTTTAATGATGAAAAAGTAAATAACGGTGATTATTTTCCATCAAATTTTGACAAGCCTCATGATGTAAGCATTGTAATGAATTATAAATTTACACATCGCTATAGTTTTTCTTCTAATTTTGTATATCAAACCGGAAGACCGGTAACCTATCCGATTGGAAAATACACCTATAATGGTGCTGAATATACACTTTACAGCGATCGAAATAAATATCGAATACCAGATTATTACAGACTTGATATCGGCTTGAATATTGAAGGAAATCACAAAATAAAAAAATTAGCACATAGTTTTTGGAACATTTCTATTTATAATGTCTTAGGCAGAAATAATCCGTATTCTATCTTTTTTGTAACAAAAGAGGGACAGATAAAAGCTTATAAAACCTCAATTTTTGCAGTTCCAATACCAACTATTACTTATAATTTTAAATTTTAAAGATTATGAAAAAAATCTTACTCTATAGATTTCTTATAACGATATTGCTCACATTTGCTTTTGGATGCACAACTCCATATAACTATCAAGCCAATGGTTTTGAAGATATTATTGTAATACAGGCAACAATCACAAACGAATATAAATTTCAAGAAATAAAATTGTCGAGAACTTATACACTTGCCGAAAGCACCCCAAAATTTGAAACAGAAGCAGTCGTTTATGTAACGGATGATGCCGGCAATAAATATGAATTTGAAGAAGGTGACGGAACTTACCTTTCAGTCGCACAATTTCAGGCAAATCCAGACAGACAATACCAATTGCATGTACTGACTAAGAATGGAAAATCATACATATCCAGCACCGAAAAATTAACTACTCAAACTCCAATAGAAAACATCCAGGCAACACCTGTAACAAAAAATGACATTCTTGGGGTTCAAATAACAGTAAATAGCAATGACCCAACAAATACATCTAAATACTACAGATATGAGTATGAAGAAACTTCTAAAATTGTTGCCCCAAAATGGTATTCTATAGAGGCTGTTGTAAAAATGTTTCCCGCAGGATCTAATCCAAAAGGAGAAATAGTTTTTCAGGAAAGATCTAAAGAGAAAGAAGCCAAAATCTGCTTTTCATCTCAGAAGTCTAACACTATATTACTAACAAGTACGAATGATTTATCAGCAGATAAAGTGATTAATTTTCCTTTAAGATTTATCAGCAGTACAGACAATTACATTAGAAACAGATACAGCATATTAGTAAAACAATATGTTCAGAGCCTTGCTTCATACACATTTTATGAAACATTAAAAAACATATCAAGTTCCGGAAGCCTTTTGTCGCAGACTCAACCTGGATTTTTCTCAGGAAACATTAAGGCTGTTGACAATCCCGGCGAAAAAGTAATTGGTTTTTTTGATGTGAGTTCCTATTCTGAAAAAAGATTGTTTTTTAATTTTACAGACATTTTTCCAAAAGAAAAAATTCCTGAATATCAATATTATTGCCCTGAAGAAAGTCAAATTCCGGAGGCATTAATAGATCAATATTATTATAATTATTGTTTCGCTGACAATTCTGTTTGTAAAGGAAATGAAATCTTAGATTTTATCCGAACCGGCGTAAAAATTTATTATCCAAATAAAACCCCATCCTATTTATTGTATTCAATACAATGTGGAGATTGCAGTACTTTTTCATCAAACATAAAACCTTCATTTTGGATAGATTAAAACATTTATTAGTAATAACTTTATTATTAAGCTCCCAGCAAATTATCTTTGCTCAGAATAATACATCCTCTGATGAACTGAATGAAATTGATAAAAATCTAAACGAAACAGTTTTTATTACAACCAATACCAATTCATTCTTAACAGGAGAAACTTTATTATACAAGATATTCTGCATCGACAAAACAACAAATACAACTACAAATTATAGTAAGATTGCGTATTTTGAGCTTATCGCCAATGATAAAAAAGCGATATCTACACAGAAAGTTTTTCTTGAAAACGGAACTGGAAATGGAGATTTTTTTATCCCCACTACTTTAGAATCCGGAACTTATAAAATAATTGGATATACCAGCTGGATGCTAAATAAAACTATTGACAATTATTTTAGTGCTGATATTTACATTATAAATCCTTATAAAGAAAAATTAGCAGACATAAGTACTCAGGATGGAGCAACAATTTCTGAACACATAACAGATGCTAATATTTCTTTTGAACTTAAAAACAAAACGTTTGAAAACAGAGCCTCGATCGATCTAAAAATCAAAACAGTTTCTGATGATTTTGCAAAAGGAAATTATACCGTATCGGTTAGAAAAGCAGATGGTTTTTCGGCACAAAAAAAGATGTCTTTTAGAGATTATCAAACAGCAATTCAAAATAAAGCTCCTGATAACACCATTAACAACCTTAACTTTGTACTTCCGGAATTACGTGGAGAAATTATCACAGGAAGATTAAAATCTGTTTCGGAAGAAATTAAAAACAAAAAAGTGGCTTTATCAATTGTTGGAAAAGACTACGATTTAAAATTAGCTAAAACAGATGAGCAAGGTCGATTTGCATTTAATTTAGAAAAATCAAATACAACACCAAATATCATAGTTCAAGTACTTGAAAACGATAAAGAAAATTACACAATTGAAATTGACAAAACAAAAGAAAAAGATTTCTCAAGTCTCACCTTTTCTAATCTTCAATTGAACTCAGAATCAAATAAAAATATAACTGAAAGACTGATTTCCAGTCAAGTTGAAAATGCTTATTACAGCGCAAAAAAAGACAGCCTAATTTCTCCTGATAAATTTGTGGCATTTTTTGGTTCTTCAACTACAGAATACAAATTTGATGACTTTACAAGATTTTCGACGATGGAAGAAACCATTACCGAAATTATAACGGGTGTTGTTTTTAGAAAAGAAGACAAAAAATATAAACTAATTGTTTACGATAACGACAAAAACTTTAACTCTAGCCTACCTCCTTTGGTTACAGTTGACGGCTTGATTCTTGAAGATTTGAATGAATTTTTTACTTATAACCCTAAAAATCTGTACAAAGTAAATGTAGTCAAAGGACTTTATTATTATGGTTCAAAATCATTTAACGGAATAGTTTGTTTTGCTACAAAAAATGGTGATTATGATACTAATTTAAAAGGAAGTTTTATAATTAGACCAGAAATTTTGAGGCCCATTAGCAAAAAAGAATATTTTCAGCCTAATTATACAAACAATAAAAACACAAGAATCCCAGATTACAGACACCAGCTTTTATGGCTGCCAAATACTAATTTAAACAATATAAACTCAACTATACAATTTTACACATCAGATGTGTCTGGTAAATTTGAAATAGTCTTAGAAGGTTTTTCAGCAAGCGGCAAACCTGTGTATATAAAAGAGATTATCGATGTAAAAGAGACCATTTCTAATTAAATTAAAACCCCAATTCATTTGTTTGAATTGGGGTTTTCGTTTAAAATACCTAACATTAAATCAATTAAAAAGATTATTCTTCTTGAAGGGAATTTTATTTCGAATTAAATAAGCATGATAACAACTTGGCACACAAAAGTCCCTTATGGGAGAATCAGAATAATAAATTTGTTTTTTTTAACAGAGTAAACAGAAAGATAGATTATTATATTGAAAAGGTAAATTCGCAAGTCGATCTCTTTTTTTAATGCATATTCTGCTAAAGATTTTCATAGAAAACCCTAATTCATTTACTTGAATTAGGGTTTTTATTTTATTGAAGAACAGCACTATTAAGGAAAATCACAAAAAAATCAACAAACCTTATTTTTAACGGGAATTAAACTAAAAAAACATATCTTTTTCACTCTTTTATTCAAAGAAAAAAAATATCTTTAGCCTACCAAAAATAAACGTATTAACCCTAAAAACCCTATTATGGAATTTAAAGTTATCCAGCTTACAAAAATTAATACCCTAGATTTCAAATTCACTGACACAGAAAATCTTACTTTACCAGTTCCTCCCTTAGCTTCGGCAAACCATTTTACAGACAAAGAAGGAGTAGACACATTAAAAATCTGTGCCACTATATACATTAATTCTAAAGATTCTAAAACTCCGGTTGTTGGAAGTTTATCAGAAGATGGTAATGTTTTCGAAATTTATTTTGACTACGATTGGGATGACTCTTCACCAGAAACTTATGATGTTTGGTATATAGAAATTGACTATACTTCTACAACCGTTGGAAATATCACAGAAGTTACATCTTATTTAAAAAATTTAAATTCAACAACTCATGTAGGCGGAGGTTTAGGAGATGATCCTAAAACTTCAAGAGGAACAAAAACAAGTTTAGGAGATTAATTTAAAAAATAAATGGCCACTTGATTTATAGATTTGCATTATTTTTCATTGATAATTATATCTACCATTTCATAGATAATTAATATAATCAATTTTTAGTGATTTTGTAAAATATCAATAATGATTCAAAAAACACACAACTTTCTTTTATTGTTTCTTTTTTTACCATCAATAATTTTCTCGCAGCAAGAAAGAAAGAAGAATTATTTTGATATTGCTATTCAAAAAAAGGCAAATTCATTAAAAAAAGAAATTAACTTTAAAAAAGCACAATACTTTTTTTTAAAAGAAGAATGGGATTCTACATTAGTTTATTCGATGAAGCAATTGAATTCTAATCCTGATTTAGAAACAAAAGAATATTGTCATTATTTCAGAGGCTTTTCATTAAAAAAGAAAGAGCTCTACAAACAAGCACATGTTGAATTTGGCCTTATAAACAAATCTTTCCAATATTATTATCTAGTAGATAATAATATTGGAGGCTTGTTTTATTTTGAAGAAAATTTCGAAAAAGCAATTGTTTATTTTTTGAAAGCTGAAAAAGAAATATTAAGCCATAAAGATGAAAGTGAAATAGCAACTTTATATGAAAATATCGGAATCTGTTATTTGCATCTAAAGCAATTTGCCGTTGCAGAATCTTATTTTAAAAAAGATGCTATTTTAAATCCCAAGCAGGTTACAAAAAATGTAGTCCGATCTTATATCAATATTGCAAATCTTTATTATCTACAATATAAAGACCAACAAGCAATATATTATTTTCAAAAAGCTTATACATTATCTAAAAACATAAAAAATTTCAAGTTAAAAGAAAATTCAGCATTCAATATGGCTGTCGTAGAAGAAAATAGAAATAATTACAAAAAAGCTCTAGATTACAGAAAAGAAGCAGAGGATTGGAAAGACTCCTTAAATAACCAAAATAAAATATGGGCAGTAGCTGATTTTGAGAAAAAATTTGCCGTTGCTCAAAAACAAAAACAAATTAAAGTATTAGAAGTCGAGAACAAGCTTAAAAACACTCAACGCAATGGTTTCTTTTTCGCCGCAATAGGTTTATTACTAATTCTCACCGGAGGAGTTTATCTGTACGGTCAAAAGGTAAAAAATGCAAAAACTATTTTACTTCAAAAAAACAAATTAGATGAACTTAACGCTACTAAAGATCAGTTATTTTCTATCGTTAGTCATGATTTACGCTCATCGGTAAATGCATTAAAAACAAGTAATGCTAAATTATCAGCTACACTCGAAACTAAAAATTATGATGAACTTCATCAGCTTATCATCCAGAATAGCACCATTGCCAATGGCGCTTACAGTTTATTAGACAATTTACTGCATTGGGCGATGCTGCAAACCAAACAATTGTACTTTCATAAGGAATCTATTCATTTGTATTCTATTGTACAGCAAATCGAATACAACTACAAACCTTTGCTTTTGGATAAAGCGATTACTTTTGAAAATTCGGTTTCGAAAAATATCTTTATTTTTGTAGATCTTGATTCTTTAAAAATTGTACTTCGGAATTTATTAGATAATGCTATTAAATTTTCTAATGAAAACGGTAAAATCAGTTTTTACACTGAGGAAACCAATCCAGATTTTTGCGATCTTATAATCGAAGATAACGGAATTGGAATGAGTGAAAACACTATTAAAGAGTTACTACAAGAAGGAGAGCTTTTAGCCAAAAAAAGTAACTCAGAAATTATAGGAACCGGTTTAGGCTTGCAGTTGTGCAAACAAATGATCAAAAAAAATAGCGGTACTTTAGTTATAGAAAGTGAAATTAACAAGGGAACTAAAATGATATTAAGTTTTCCAAAAACAAAAACAAATGGATAATATTAATGTTTTAATCATAGAAGATACTCCTGAGCAAAGCGATGCGCTTACTAAAGTTCTGGTAGAGAACAATTATAACATTACAGGCGTTGCCGCCAACTTTACCGATGCATTAAAACTTTTTTACGAGAATACGGTAGATATCATTATTATAGATGTTTTTCTGGACGGAAAACCAGACGGAATCACCTTTGCTGAATCTATTAATATTATTCCAAACGCTTCGAAACCATTTGTGTTTTTGACCAGTTCGCAGGATCGTCAAATTTTTGAAAGGGCAAAACTTACCAAGCCTTTTAGTTTTTTGATGAAACCTTTTAATGAACTCGAAATTCTCTACGCTATAGAAATGGCTGTCGAAAAGTTCTATGCTCAGACAAATGTTTTTATGAGCGAAGAACAAGACACTGTAATTAGCAATGATTATTTGTTTATAAAGAAGAAAAACTCACTAAAAAAAGTCGCCATAAACGACATTTTATATATTGAAGTCGAAGAACGCTATTGCAATATTATTACCGAAAAAGAAAAATTTGTAATTCAGATCTCTCTCACCAAAATCAGTAATTTATTGGATAAAAATAAATTCGTAAAAACACATCGCAATACGATTGTCAATAAAGATAAAATTGAAGAAATTATTTTGGCCGACAATCTTATCATCTTAAAAGGAGACCACAAGATAAATCTTAGTGATACCTATAAAGATTTTCTAAAAAAAATGAACATTCTGTCTTAGTACAATTAATTCCTAACTATACAAATCCTCTCTATCCCGGGAGGATTTTTTTTGCTTTTGCAGGAAATATCCCAAACCCGAAAGACTTCTAAAGATTTCATGACAAAAAAAATGGCTTTCGTGACATTTTTGATTTCAAACAGAGAAATCAAAATTACTTTTACCCCAGAACCCAAAAGCTATACAGACATAAATGAGACTTGCCGTAAATACACCACCAGACATGAAAATTTTATCCATTTTAAAAAAAATAAAAAACAACCCTTGGATTGGTATTGCTGTTTCTCTGACTTTAATAATTCCGAGTTTATACGAAATTCTTGATGACGTTACAGTATTACGAAAGGAATACATCTTATTGATTATAGCATTTCCTTTATACATAAAATCGCTAAAAAAAATATTCGACGATATGCTTGATGTCTATGATGACATATCTGAATAAAAACACGTACAAGATAATTTAGAATCCCGTTTGCCCCGTTCTTCTTTATATCCAGAGTTCCAATTCGTTATTCTTGAATTGGAACTTTTTATTTTTTATTATTTCCCACGCAACCTTTTTGATTTTAAGCTACTATTAATTAGAACCAAGCTAAAAATAATCAAAATGATAAACTTTATAAAAACAACCACAGTAATAATTTCTTTATTAGTAATCGCTTTAATATTCGGATGTTCTAATTTCGATGATAACTGGCGCGAAACAGCAAGTATAGATACGGGAACACCTGGCAAAATAATCGAAAAAAGTTCTGAGCTGTATAACACTTTGCAAAAAGCAACAACCAGCAAAGCTCTTGAAGGCGGAGAAGTTCCTCCTTGCGTAGAATTTGTATATCCTTTAAGTTTAAGAGTGTATGACAATAATTTAAACGGTATAGGCTCCACAAATATACACAGCGATGTCGAATTTAGTAAAGTTCTGGAAAACCTTCCAACCGGGCAATCTTTGAGTATAAGTTATCCTATAGCGACAACTTTAGAAGATGGTACAGAGTATACCGTTAATAATAATGCCGAATTGGCTATTGCCCTAAACAATTGCAGCAGAGAGGACATTATAAGATATTATAATGATTTGTTCATTCCTTCTACTCAAAATCCTATCAACTATTTCTGGAGAGTTAAATATTCTGAGGCTGGAGATAATACTTATTTTAGCGGAAGCTTTTTAGTAAGTCCGGGGGGGTATTTGCAATTTTATTATAATCATCAAAAATATGACGGAACATTTTTCTTTTTATTTGTAGATGATAAACTTCACATAAACATTAATTTAGAAGGAGATTCTGAAGTGGTGAAATATTGGAATATTGACCGCGAAGTAGAAGTAGACGGAGTTAATATTACAATAAAGAAAGCCCCTAAAGACATCAAACTCGAACTTATATACGAATCGAGAAAAGAATATAAAGTTGGAGATGTTGGTCCCGCAAAAGGAATCGTTTTTTACGACAAAGGCGAATACACTTTTGGGTGGAGATATATGGAGGTTGCCACAAAAAATCTAAAAGATTCTGAATGGGGATGCGCAACTTCGCCTATATCAAATGCAAGAAATACAGAATTAGGATATGGATTTTACAACACCGCACAAATAATAAACTACCATGATAATTTGGCCAATTACTATTTAAATCCTTCGGTTTGCAATAGTGCAAATAACGGAACTCTATTGGCAAAAGATGCTGTAAAACAAATTCAGGATGTTTTTATCGATTGGTTTCTGCCATCTGCAGATGAACTTGATTTGGTATACAAAAACTTATATTTAAACAATTTAGGAAATTTCCAGGATTCAGTTTACTGGACTTCTACAGAAATTGATGCCAATACGGTTTCTACAGTTGATTTTAAAACCGGAGAAAAAACCGTTACATCAAAAATTCCTGAAAAAGGTACAATCAAAGCCAGAGCAATAAGATACTTTTAATTTAATTGCAGAAACGTTATTCTAATTCCTATATTTAAAAACCATTAAACATTTTCATTTTTGAATTTAGATCAACTCATAAAAGGGTGCATTAAGCAAAACCGGAAATCACAGGAAGAACTCTATAACTTATATTACAAAATTCTCTTTGTAACGAGTTTAAAGTACTGTACGAATGATTCTGAAGCTGAAGATAATCTTCATGACGCTTTTATTGAAATATTTACCCATATCAAAAATTATAAAGGTTCGGGAAGTTTTGAAGGTTGGATGAAACGAATTACAATCAACAAAGCTATTAGCAGATATAGGGATTCTTCTTTTTTAACCCCTATAAAAGATGACATTTCTCAAGACGTTTTTGTTGAAGAAAATGAAATAGACCTTTCACTGGATTATATGTTATTACTTATACAAGAACTCCCCCATCAATATAGATTGGTTTTTAACTTATACGAATTAGACGAATACTCCCATAAAGAAATTGCTATAATGCTATCGATAAGCGAAAGTACTTCGAAATCTAATTTACACAGAGCCAAAATAATTTTAAAAGAAAAAATCACTTCAAAAAAGCCATTCCATAACCACAAATCAAACCATGGAAAATAAAAACGAAATAGGAAAAATATTCAGGGATAAATTGGTACTTCTAGACAAGAAACCAAGTGATAATCTATGGGCATCAATTGAAACTGATTTAAATAAAAAAAGAAAAAGAAAAATTTTATTCTGGCTTTTACCAACCTTATTAAGTGCCGTTATGGCAACTTCAATCTTATTTTTAGTCCAAACGGAAAAAGACAAAACTAATAATGAAAATTTTCAGGAAAAAGACAGAACTATTTCTAAGTCTAATTCCGTTCAGGATAAAGGTAAAACCTTTAAAACAAAACAAACGACAGCATCTCAATCTGGGAAATCTGTAAATGAAAAAACAATAAAAGTTCGGGATTCTAAAACAAATTTAGCTGTATCTCAGCCTAAACCAACAACAAAAACAACAATAGGGCCATTTACCGAAACAAAAACGACTATTAAAAAAAGCCAATCGGAGAAATTAATAAAACAATCATCAAAATTAATAGCATCTACAGATGAATATGAAGAATATGAAGTAGTAAAAAAATACCGAGTAATTGTAAAAAAGAACCAAACAGTTACCACAACTCATAAAATTTCTAAAAGTAAAACGACGAAAACAACACCGAAAAAAAATACCATTAGCAGCACTAAAAAGAAAGTTATTTTTTCAAAAAAGAAATCAACAAATACAACTCAAAAGAGTTCTGAAATAATCACACCTACTCCGGCAGATTCAATTCAGAATAAAAACTCTTTGAAAAAAGAGATCATAAATAAGCCTTGGGTAAATAAGCCCGAAAATGATTCTATTAAAAAAGACAGCGTACTTAAAAAACAGGAAAAAAAACTAACTCCCAAACGGGAATACGTAAAAAGGGAATATCCGAAGCAAAAGAGTGAGACAGATCCTGAATACTCTGTTTCTGCATATTATGGGCCTGCGATTTCCGGATCATTGGCAAAGGAATCCATGATCAACAAAAGTTTTAATGATTTCTCCAAAAGCCACCCAATAACATCTCATTACGGATTTTACTTTAAATCGATGTATGGTAAAATTGGATTTAAAGTAGGGGTTGCCAAAATAAATTTAAAAACTGCTGTCACCGTCAATGATCCATCTGCCTTACGATATGAAAATATAACAATGAATAATTATAACAGCGTAGATATTGATAATTTTATTAAAAATGATGGCGAAGGAAAATTTGAACAAAAAATTTCTTATTATGAAATGCCTTTAGAATTTAATTATGCCTTAAAAAAAGACGAAAGCCGTTTTGGTGCAGAAGCATTTACAGGTTTTAGTATTTTAATTTTGGATAAAAATGAATTATCCTTTTCCTCGGAAAGCTTTAAAAATCAAAAAATTGGAGAACTAAAAAATCTCTCAGAAACCAATTTGTCTTTTAATCTGGGATTAGGCTTTAATTATAAACTTACAGAAAAATTTCAGCTTGATTTCAATCCAATTTTCAAATATTATCTTACCACATATAATGAAGATAACACAGCAAAACCTTACAGTTTATCGATACAATCTGGCGTAACATATAAATTTTAAAAAATATTTTCGTTTAGTTGTAACTTTTTTGATACTTCATACGTATAATCATTTGTACACTTAAAAATTGAGGAGACAAAAAACATGAGACAACTTAAAATCACCAAGCAGGTAACCAATCGTGAAACTGCATCGTTAGACAAATACCTACAAGAAATTGGAAAAGTTGACCTAATTACCGCTGATGAAGAGGTAGAATTAGCACAAAGAATAAAGGCTGGTGATCAAAGAGCTTTAGAAAAATTAACAAAAGCCAACCTACGTTTCGTTGTATCGGTTGCTAAACAATATCAAAATCAAGGATTAACTCTTCCGGATTTAATTAATGAAGGAAACTTAGGTTTAATTAAAGCGGCTCAACGTTTTGATGAAACTCGTGGTTTCAAATTCATCTCTTATGCTGTATGGTGGATTCGTCAATCGATTCTTCAGGCTTTGGCAGAACAATCACGTATTGTTCGTTTACCATTAAACAAAATTGGTTCTATCAATAAAATCAACAAAATGTATGCGTTATTAGAGCAATCTAACGAGCGTCCGCCTTCTGCTGAAGAAATTGCAAAAGAACTTGACATGACTGTAAATGACGTAAAAGAGTCTATGAAAAACTCTGGTCGTCACTTATCTATGGATGCACCTCTTGTTGAAGGTGAAGATTCTAACCTTTATGACGTTTTACGTTCCGGAGAATCTCCAAACCCTGACAGAGAGTTAATTCACGAATCATTACGTACTGAAATCGAGCGTTCATTAGAAACATTAACTCCAAGAGAGGCAGATGTTGTTCGTTTGTATTTTGGTCTTGGCGATCAGCACCCAATGACTTTAGAAGAAATTGGAGAAACTTTCGACCTAACTCGTGAGCGTGTTCGTCAGATTAAAGAAAAAGCAATCCGCAGATTAAAACATACTTCAAGAAGTAAAATTCTTAAAACTTACTTAGGTTAATATAAAAAAATAAGTTCCAATATTTTTGAATTCCAAATTCCAATTATTGTTGGGATTTGGAATTTATTGCGAAAGTGCTTATATTGGACTTTAAAGCAAACAACAGTTTGATTGACTGTTCGTTTTTTGATTGATGATTGAAACTCCGGCTGATTACCGGAGTTTTTTATTGGCCTTAATTGAAAATTCATTTAACCGCAAAGTCCGCAAAGGTTTTTTATCTTTTAGGTCTTGTAAAAACATAAAGTTCGCAAAGCTTTGCGTTGATCAAACTTTGTAAGTTCATCAAAACCTTCAGCATAAAACTTTGTGAACTTTGCGTAAATCTTTGCGGACTTTGCGGTTAAATTTCAATGTAAGTCATAAAAAATCTATCTTTGCAAAAAATAACACACACAACTACACACAATGAAGAATACACTTATTGCTCCTTCTGTTCTTGCAGCTGATTTTGCCAATTTACAACGTGATATCGAAATGATCAATAACAGTCAGGCTGATTGGTTTCATATTGATATTATGGATGGTGTTTTTGTTCCGAATATTTCTTTTGGAATGCCAGTTTTAGAAGCAATTTCAAGACATGCTAAAAAAACAATCGATGTACATTTGATGATTGTTGATCCGGACAGATACATCAAGACTTTTGCAGATTTAGGTGCAAATATTCTGAGCGTACATTACGAAGCTTGTACCCATCTTCACAGAACACTTCAGGCCATTAAAGCCGAAGGAATGAAAGCTGGAGTTGCTATCAATCCTCATACTAATATCGATTTATTAGAAGATGTTATTAACGATATTGACTTAGTTTGCATCATGAGTGTAAATCCAGGTTTTGGAGGACAATCCTTTATCGAGAATACTTATGCTAAAGTAAAAAAACTAAAAGATTTAATTACTCGTAAAAATGCTTCGACAATTATTGAAATTGACGGTGGTGTAACCAGTAAAAATGCAAAACAATTAGTAGAAGCCGGAGCTGATGTTTTGGTTGCCGGAAGCTTTGTTTTTAAAGCCGAAAACCCAACTCAGACTATTGCAGAATTAAAAGCTTTGACAACTTTTTAAATTTTAAAAAGAAATAAAAACACAGCCGAAGAGAAATCTTCGGCTTTTTTTATGTGATTCAATTTTCAAAATTAAATTTGCTCTAATCTGCAAGATCTGCGTGAAAAAAGACCTTTATAATCCTTTAATCAATTCTGAAAAATGTTGGCTTTTCTATATCCGGTCAAACTAATATTTCTGTGCTTTTTAAAAAATTTATTCAAATGACTTTCGTCCGAAAAACCAAATTCTTCTACAATTTCATTGATTCTCATGTCACTAAAACGCAATCGGTGTTCTATTAATCTTATTTTATAATTTGAAATAAAAGACTGAATTGTTTCTCCGGAATGATTTTTAAAATAACTCCCCAAATAAGTATCAGATATATCAAATTCTTTTGCTACAGCCGAAGCTTTTAATTTTTCAGGACAAAAAATATGAGCCTGAATGTAATTGATGATTTCCAGAATTCTTTTATCGGCACTTTCTTTTACTCCTGTTGGTTTTATTTTTGCAATATTCCTGGCAGCAATTACAATAAGCGCGTTTACATAATGCGTAATTAAATCTTCATCGTAAATATCTTTATTATCGATCGCATGAATCAAGGAATCTGAAATTGATTTCACCAGGAATTCATCTGCTTTTCGTTTTAAAATACAACCTGATAAATGTGTTGCATAATGCAATAAACATCCTATATGATCGATACTTTTTGATTTGTATTCTTTTACATACTCGCTATTAATTTTAACCAATAAAAATTCTGTTGTAGTTACAATATCAAAATTATGATAATCATTGGGCGTCAATAACATTAAATTTCCCGTTTGATAAGAAATACAGTTACCATTGATCTTAAGAAATCCATTTCCCGAAATAACATAAACCATCTGAAAAAAACTGAATTGCGAATTGACAATTGGGCATTCATCTACTTTTTTATAAAGTACCTCTACCGACTGATGCATGTTTTCTTTTCTCATAACACAAAAGTACTTTTTTATCATTTAATTGTACCGAAAAAAGAGCAATACTCAGTTTAATTTTGCTAAAAATAAAATATAAAAATGAAGCAAAAATTTTACTCCAGCAAAAACAATATCGCTTTAATTGCTATTTGTCTGGCAACCTTAATGTTCTCTCTTGAAATTTCAAGTGTTCCTGTCATCCTTCCAACACTCGAAAATGTACTGAACGCTAATCTTAAAGACATGCAATGGATCATGAATATTTACACCATAGGCTGTACCACTGTTTTAATGGCAGCAGGAACTCTGGCCGACCGATACGGCCGAAAGCGTATTTTGATTATTACTTTAATTTTATTTGGTATTTCATCATTAATTTGCGGTTTAGCAGAGGATGTAACTTTATTAGTAATAAGTCGTTTCTTTCAGGGCATAAGCGGAGGCGCAATGTTAATTTGTCAGGTCGCTACTTTATCCCATCAGTTTCAGGAAGGAAAAGAACGCAGCAGGGCTTTTAGTATCTGGGGAATTATCCTTGGTGTCGGATTGGGTTTTGGCCCTATAATAGGCGGTTCGATTATAGCGATATTATCGTGGCAATGGGTGTTTTTAATACATGTACCAATTGCTGTTCTTGCCGTAATTCTGGTTTACGGTTATGTAGACGAATCTAAAGATGCGGATGCTAAAAAAATAGACATCTGGGGAATGATCACATTATCTTTAGCTGTGTTTGGATTGACTTACTATATTACGCAAGGACCTGATCTTGGTTTTACGAGCTCTATAGCTTTGGGTATTTTAGCCATTACAATACTAAGTTTTGTGTTGTTTTTATGGGTCGAAAAAACAAATCCTTATCCTATGTTTGATTTTACGGTATTTAAAATCCGTAATTTTTCAGGTGCTATTTTAGGATCAATTGGTATGAATTTTAGCTTTTGGCCTTTTATCATTTATCTTCCTATTTATTTCCAAAGTTGTTTAGGATATGATGTCGTGACAGTCGGACTTTCTTTACTTGCTTATACCCTTCCTACCTTAATAATTCCGCCTTTTGCCGAATATCTTTCGGTTCGTTATCGCGCAGGAATTGTAATTCCGTTAGGTTTGTTTGTAATAGGATTGGGCTTTATTGTTATGAGATATGGCAGCATTGCAGAACATGCCAGCTGGCTCACCATGCTTCCCGGTTCTTTACTGGCAGGAATTGGCTTAGGCTTCACGAATACACCCGTCACGAATACAACTACAGGTTCGGTTCCTTCTAATCGTTCTGGAATGGCTTCAGGAATAGACATGAGTGCCCGATTGATTACTTTATCTATCAATATTGCTTTAATGGGATTTATTCTGGTAAAAGGAATTTTCTTCTATTTAAATAATGCCTTTTCAGGATCTATCGATACAAAAACATTACAATCTCTTTCAGAAAAAATTGCAGCAGGAAACTTTTCATCCCTTAATCAGGATTTTCCTCAGCTAGCAACATTAGATTCGTCTCAATCCATTTTACATGCAGCACTGGCTCATGGTTTTGAAATGATATTACTTTACGGCGGAATTGGTGTCTGGATTTTAGCTATTATGAGTTTTATATTGTTTAATCCTCGAAAAAAGCAAAATAAGTTATGATTGAAAGGTCTATAATTTGTGCCGTTAAGCACTAAATATTGCTATTCCTGTTTTCTACCAATATTTAGTACCTAACGGCACATCTCAACTCTTGACTAGTATTTATAAATCTATTTTTTAGCAACTAAAAATCCTTACTGCTTTTTAAGTTTTTTAAATTGGGAAAGAAATCAATTCCGGTCATTTGTTCTAAAGTTTCAATAGGAACTACAAAATCATACAATGATTGATCACTATCCTGATTCGGAACCAGAAAAGCGATTGCTTTATGTTCTTTCCCTGTTTTAGCCAAAATAATTTTATAAAAATATTTAGGAACAGCTACTTTTTCTGTTCCTATTTTTTTATCTGAATCGTTCAGGATTCCTCCTGTTACCACATAAATGTCATTGTATTTATCAGCCCAATAACGTGTTTTTTGTTCTAATCTGTTCCAGATTCCGCTATTAAAATCGTGATCCTGTGGCGAAATGTTCGAGGTATAAAAAGTATCGTTATATGCCTTTTGATCAAATTCCATATCTCCGGCAGGACAAAGATGCCCTTTATCATAACCTGACTTTTTATAATTTCTCCAATCTGCAGAACCCGTCGTTACACTTGGATCTTCAATAAAATAAGGACGTTTATAATTTCCGTTTTTTAGGTATTCTTTCTTTAATTCATAAGCCACCCATTCTGCCTGCTCAAACTTTTCATTATAAGAAAGTGTGTAATATTGATGTTTTACAATTTGTTTTGTTGTCGAAGTGGGTAAATAGGCATAAGTATATAACGAATCTGTACTGCTTTGATTAGAGGCAAGAGAAGTTTGTGCTTCCTGACCTAATTCATTATCGTTGCTGATTTCTTTTTTACATGACAATAAAGCAAAGCCAATTAAACCTAAAACAATATAATTCTTCATTCTTTTACTATTTATTTTTCTTCTAAAATTCAACTTCAGCAAAAAGTCAGTTCTTACAAAAATACAACCTAAAAGGGTAAAAAAAAACGCTCCAAAAAATTACATTTTCTGAAGCGTTTTCTAACAAATTAATTCTATTTAAAGAACTAAGATTTTACTAATTTATCCTTTTTCATTTTAGGAGAAACAGATCCTTTTACTACACCACCTTTATTAGATTGCAAATCATCTAAAACATTCAATGCTTCTTCAACATAAACGTCTTTAGATAATGCCTGATGCCATGCATCTCTTTTCTCTTTTAAGGTAGCATCGCTTTTCATTTCAAGTTCTTCATAAGGTAAAGATTTAAAAACCAGACTATTTTTATAATCAGAAATTGGCTTGTATTTTTTACCTTCATTTTCAACTTGTTCCTGAGTAGCTTTAAAACTATTAATATTTAAGCTATAGGTGTTTTCTTTATTTTTAACATCAATCCATTTTGCATTGTCTTCAATCAATTTGAATTGTGCATTTTGAGCGATTCTATCTTTACTATTTGCAATTGCTTTCGTAAAATTCTCGTTCGATTTCCAAGTGCTATAATCTGCAGGATCTATTTTATCCCACGGCATAGCATTGTCGATATCGCGTTCTCCCATTTTTAGGTAAGCGTAACGATCCGGCATCACCACATCACTATGAACACCTTCTAACTGAGTCGAACCTCCGTTGATTCTGTAGAACTTTTGTCCTGTAATTTTCAAAGCTCCTAAATCACCATAATTTGCATTACGAACAAACTGATTTAAGTCTAAAACGTTTTGAACTGTTCCTTTACCATAAGTTTGTTTACTACCAATGATAACACCACGTTTGTAATCCTGAATTGCAGCAGCCAAAATCTCTGATGCCGAAGCCGAGAAGCTGTTTACCATAATTACTAATGGTCCGTCCCACTCAATTTTTTTATCTTTATCGTATAAAACTTCTTTCTTTTTACCTGCTGATTTTACCTGAACAATTGGTCCTTCTTCTATAAATAAACCAGCGATGTCCACTACTGTAGATAAAGATCCACCACCATCATCACGAACGTCAAGTACGATACCATTGATATCTTCTTTTTTCAGTCTTTCTACTTCAAGCGCAATATCTTTTCCGGCATCACGACCATCTTTGTTTTCAAAATCGATATAAAATTTCGGTAAATAAATTACTCCGTATTTCAAACCGTTTCTTTCTACAATACTTGATTTAGCGTATGTTTCTTCAATTTCAACGATATCTCTAACAATCGAAATCACTTTAATCGTTCCGTCTACTTTTTTAACTGTAAGTTTTACTTCAGTTCCTTTGTGACCTTTAATTTTTTTCACAACATCGTCTAAACGCATCCCTACAACATCTACAGGCTCTTCGTTTCCTTGTGCTACTTTCAAAATTAAATCTCCGGCTTCAAGTTGTTTTCCTTTCCAGGCTGGTCCACCAGAAATTAACTCATCAATTTGAGTAAAATCATTTTTCTTAGTTAATCGTGCTCCAATACCTTCCAGTTTCCCACTGATGTTTACATCAAAACGATCTTTTTCCTCAGGGGCAAAATAACTTGTATGCGGGTCAAAACGAGTCATGATTGAGTTTACATATACAGAAAACCAATCTTCTTTATTTAGATCTTTAATCAAACTAAAGTTATCATCCAGCGATTTTAGAGAACTATCGCGTGTTTCTTTTTCTAATGTTTCAAAAGATTTTACTTTATAGTTAGGATCTGCTTTCTTTTTATCTTCTTCTAACTTTTGTTTTGTAACAAGCGAAGAAAGGGTAGATAACTTAATTTGTTTTCTCCATCTTTCATTGATTTCTGTTGCATTTTTTGCATAAGGCAACTTATCATAATCAGCATTGAAAGTTTCATCAACATCATAGTTGAATGGCTGCGCTAAAATAGTCTTATAACGTTTTTTGCTTTCCTCCATACGTTTCATCAATCTTGTATAAGTAAGATTGAAAAACGTTAAATCCTTATTCAAAAACTGATCGTCTAATTGCAGCTCATATTGTTTGAATTCATCAATATCAGACTGCAAAAAGAATCTTTTTGAAGGATCTAATGCATCAACATAATCTTTAAAAATTCCTTTAGAAAACTCGTCATTTATTTCTGCAGGACTGTAATGTCCTTTTTCAATAACAAATGCCAATAATTCTAAAAGTGTTTTATCTCTGTTCGGGTCCGGATCAACTGACTTATCTGCATTAATTTTAAAAGCAAATAAGGTTAAAGACAAGCATAATACGGCTATAAGTATTTTATAATTTCTTTTCATAAACTTAATAATAGCATTCATCAAATTTTTTAATCTAAGTTAACGGTAAAAATTGTGCCAACTTGCCAAGTTCGCTATAATTTTTTGTTAAAGATATAAAAATGTTTGAACCTCAAAAGTCTTCTTGAATTAAGTTTATAATTTTTGCTTATTTGTTAGTATTCTACCAAAATCAGTTACTACATTTGCTTTTACAAGCTTTAATTTTAATAAATTGAGATAAGAACCACAGCATGGAAAATGAAAAACCTTTAATATTAGTCACCAATGATGACGGAATTCTTGCACCGGGAATTAGGGCTTTAATCAGCGTTATGGAAACCATTGGAGACGTTATAGTAGTAGCACCAGACAAGCCTCAAAGCGCAATGGGTCACGCCATTACCATAAACAATACTTTATTTCTTGACAAAATTTCGAAAGAAGAAGATATTATAACAGAATATAGCTGCTCCGGAACTCCTGTTGACTGTGTAAAACTGGCCGTAAATGAAATTTTAAAAAGAAAACCGGATCTTTGCGTTTCAGGAATTAATCACGGAACAAATTCTTCTATAAATGTTATTTATTCCGGGACTATGAGCGCTGCTGTCGAGGCGGGTATAGAGGGAATTCAGGCTATTGGATTCTCCTTATTAGACTTTGACTGGAATGCCGATTTTGAACAAATAAAATCATTCGTTAAAAAAATAACTTTAGAAACCCTCAAAAATAAATTGCCTCCGGGTGTCGTTTTAAACGTTAATTTCCCAAAATTAAAAGAGAACGAAATTAAAGGAATAAAAATTTGTCGTCAGGCGAAAGCGTATTATGCACAGAAATTTGACAAACGACAAACTCCCTTTGGAAAAGATTATTACTGGCTTACAGGCAAATTTACCAATGAAGATCAGGGAGAAGACACAGATGAATGGGCTTTAGAAAACGGTTACATATCTGTAGTTCCTGTTCAGTTTGACTTAACGGCTCATCATTCTATGCAACAACTTAATACCTGGAATTTAAATGAATAAAAAAGACTTACTTATTGGTTTTATCGTCGGAATTTTCACAGCATTACTCGGAAGTTATTTGTTTGTTACTTTTTTTACAAAATTCGATTTTGCAACGGGAATTCATACCATAAAAAAAGAAGGTTATTTAGGAAAAGTAATTACTATAGGAACGGTTTTAGATCTTGCTGTTTTTTGGATTCTGTTAAAAAGAAACGAAGAACTAAAAGCAAGAGGTGTTGTTCTGGCCGTTATTGTTTTGGCCATTTCTACTTTATTTATTTAAATCTTATCTTTGCCTTGCAAAAAAAATGTTGTGTTTAAAAATTGAAACACACTTTTAATAAAATCCATATGAAATACTACATAATAGCAGGTGAAGCTTCCGGAGATCTACACGGTTCAAATTTAATGAAAGCTTTATACGAGGAAGATCCTCAGGCCGACATTAGATTTTGGGGAGGTGACTTAATGCAAAAAGCAGGCGGAACTTTAGTAAAGCACTATCGTGAATTGGCTTTTATGGGTTTTGTTGAAGTAATTTTTAATTTAAAAACCATTTTAAACAATATCAAAATTTGCAAAAAAGACATCTTAGAATTTCAGCCTGATGTTTTAATTTTTATTGATTATCCCGGGTTTAATATGCGAATTGCAAAATGGGCAAAAGCATTAAATTATAAAACTCATTATTATATTTCACCTCAAATTTGGGCCTGGAAAGAAAACCGTATCAAAGCGATCAAAGAAGACGTTGATAAAATGTTTGTGATTTTGCCTTTCGAAAAAAGCTTTTACGAAGACAAACATCATTTTCCGGTAGATTTTGTGGGACATCCTTTAATTGATGCTATCCAGAATCAGCCTGCTTTTGATGAAGCTACTTTTAGAAAAGAAAACCAATTGGGCGAAAAACCCATCATTGCTGTTTTACCCGGAAGCCGAAAACAGGAAATCACTAAAATGCTGAGCGTTATGCTAAGCGTTGTGGATGATTTTCAGGATTATGAATTTGTAATTGCAGGCGCGCCAAGTCAGGATTATGAGTTTTACCAACAATTTATAAAAAACAAAAATATCGCATTTGTTTCGAATAGAACTTATGATTTGCTTCGTTCTTCAACTGCGGCTTTGGTAACTTCAGGAACAGCAACTCTGGAAACGGCTCTTTTTAAAGTTCCGGAAGTAGTGTGTTATAAAGGAAGCTCCATCTCTTACCAAATTGCGAAACGCATTATTACTTTAAAATACATTTCGCTGGTTAACTTAATTATGGATCAGGAAGTTGTAACTGAATTGATTCAGAGTGAATGCAATACAAAACGTATTAAAGAAGAATTGCAAAAACTATTAGAACCTGACTATCGCGAAAAGCTATTGAAGAATTATGATATTCTGGAGCAAAAATTGGGCGGAGTTGGTGCAAGTAAAAAAACAGCAAAACTTATTGTAGCCGATTTAAAATAATTAAAGATTTTTGGTTTGAAAAAAATACTTCTTTTACTTCTTTTAGTCGCCTTTCTTGCTTCTTGTAAATCGACATCAACTGCTGTGAGCAAAAAAGAATCGAAGACCGAAAACAAAAAAGAAAACAGATCTTTAGTTAATAATCTGATCAGGAAAGCGACAGATAATATTGGTGTAAAATACAAAGCCGGCGGCACTACAAAAAATGGTTACGATTGTTCAGGATTAGTATTTACTACTTTTGAATCAGAAAATATCAAGTTGCCAAGACCTTCTTATGAACAGGCAAAAATTGGAAAAATAATTAGAGTTAATGATGCTCAAAAGGGCGATTTAATTTTTTTTAAAACCAATAGAAGCAAACAAATTAACCACGTTGGCCTGATTACCGAAGTTAATTCAAATGAAATTAAGTTCGTTCACTCTTCAACTTCAAAAGGAGTTATAATTTCTTCTACAAAAGAAGCGTACTATCAAAATTCATTTGTACAAATCAATAGAGTTATTGAATAACAAATAAATAAAATATATCTTTTTTCTTACAAAATATTTAATACTTTTAAACCATGAAAGTATTAGATTTCCCGTTAACCAAAATTACGATTTGGTTTCTTTTTGGTATTTTGTTTTGTTATTATTGTAAGCCGTCATTAGATATTGCTATTTCAGTATTTATAGTTGCAATAATTGTGTTTACGATCTTGTATTTTCTTATCAAAAGAAATAAAAGGTTCACTACTTTTTTTGGAATCAATACTTATTTTATTTCGTTTGTTATTGGAATTTTAACCTTGCTGCTTCATACTAATTCTCTTCAAAAATCTAATTATATTCATTGCAAAAAAGCATTTGAAACTCCGCAAATTATCACCTTCACTTTACGGGAAAAACTAAAAAGTAATGCTTACAATGATAGGTTTATTGCGATAATAAACAATATTGATGGGGAAAATTATTCCGGTAAAATCATTGTCAATATTCAAAAAGACAGCCTTAAAAATCTGATTATTGGAAATGTAATCAAAGTAAAAACAGTTTTACAACAAAATAGTTCAAACAAAAATCCCAACCAATTTGACTTCGGTAAATATCTGGCAAATAAGCAAATTTACGCGCAGATCTATACGAACAAAACAGAAATTGTTATTAATAAAAACCTTAAAAAAGACATTTGGTATTATTCCGGCCGACTGCATTCGCGTATCGTTCGTAATCTTGAAAAAGCCAATTTTAATAATGAAGAAATGAATGTTGCTCTCGCACTTATTTTAGGGCAACAACAAGATATTTCCTCTGATATTATTCAGGATTATCAGTATTCCGGAGCGACACACATATTATCGGTTTCAGGATTACATGTAGGATTTATAATGCTTTTTATCAATTTTATTTTAAAACCAATTCCAAATACCCGAAAAGGTTCTCTGATAAAATTAATTTCGATTTTATTATCCTTAGGCGCTTTTGCCATAATTTCAGGGTTATCGCCATCTGTTTTACGTTCTGTTGTGATGTTTTCATTTTTGGCAATAGGAAACCATTTACGCCGAAGCGGAAGTATTTACCATACCTTACTGGTCTCAATGTTACTAATATTACTTTGTGAACCCTATTTTTTATTTGATGTTGGTTTTCAGTTAAGCTATCTTGCTTTGTTTTTTATTGTTTGGCTGCAACCATTATTAAAACAAATCTGGACTCCAAAACATAAAATTCAAACAACAATCTGGAATGCATTAACGGTTTCGTTTGCCGCACAAATTGGCACTTTGCCTTTGTGTTTGTATTATTTTCATCAATTTCCGGGATTATTTTTCGTTACCAATATTGTTATTATTCCAATTTTATCTTTTATAATGATCGCTGGAATTATAGTAATGATTCTCGCGATTTTCATGTCTCCTCCCGCTATCATCATAGAAGTTTTCGAAAAAAGTATTTACCTATTAAACAAAACGATTCATATTGTAGCTTCGTTTGAATGGTTCGTAATACGAGATATCAGTTTCAACTTTTATTATCTCTTTACTTTTTATATTTTCATTATTTCGGCAATCGTCTGGAGTAAAAAGCCCAATTACAATCAATTTGCTTTTTTATTAATTACGATAGTTCTGCTGCAGCTATCTTTTATCTACACCAAAAAAGAAATCGAAAACACAAACGAATTGATTGTTTATAACACCAAGAAAAATACGCTTCTTTCTGAAAGAACAGGAAAGAAAATTACGCTTTTTACAAATGATACTCTATCGAAAAACAGCATTCTCAATGCTTATTTAGTTGGAAATTTTGGAAAATTATCATCAACCAATAAAATTAAAAACGTCTTATATTTTAATGGAAAAAAAATATCCATAATAGACAGCTCCGGAATTTATGAAACCAGGATTCAACCTGATATCTTGATTCTTACCCAATCGCCTAAAATAAATTTAGATCGAATATTAGAAGATCTACATCCAAAAATAATAATCGCCGATGCATCAAATTCATATTCGATCCAGAAAACATGGAAATATACTTGTCTCAAAAAAAATATCCCTTTTCACGCAACGAGAGAAAAAGGATATTATAAATTAAATTAGAATAAAATTAAACGAGTTTATTCTCCGTTTAATATCATCCTAGCATCCGATATCCATTTTTTTGCCCCACCAAAATTGTAATCAAGCAAACCCAGTTTGTTAATCATGGGCTTGTTCTTTCTGATAGATGCTGTAGCCAGGCAAACTTTTGGCAATTCCTCAATTCCCAAAGCTTCCTTTAGCTTAACATTTTGTTCTCTGTCTTCTGGAGATAAGGTCGTATCAGACAAATCAAGTTTTAGCAAAATGATATTTTTATTGGACCAATCTAAAAAATCACGTGTTGCAAAAACTTCGTTCTGAATACTCTGCGAAATTCCCGATGATGTAAAGAAAATCAAAAGCGGTTTTCTTTGCTCATCACACATTTTAAGGGCATCAATCATATTTGTTTTCCAAACTAAATTTTGTGAATGTAAAAACGAGGAACCCAAAATAAATAAAATAAGTAGTTTTTGCTTCATATCCAATCCAATTTTAAATTAAATTTATTTGACTAATTTAACATAAACAGTATAAAAAATACATGAAATATAGGATTAATTAATTAAAAATACACAATCACTAGTAAATCATTATTTTTTTGTTGGTTTCATAAAAAACAGGAGTTTAATTAACAAAGTACTGATTAACAGCAAAAAGCTCGTAAAAAAAATATCCCTTTTCGTTTAAAAAACGAAAAGGGAATCTACAAATTAAACTAAGAAACTTAATTTAAATTTAATTTATTCGCTAGGATGCAAAATTGCATTTGATTCTGCTATCCATGCTTTTGCTCCACCTGGTTTATAGGCAATTTTTCCTAAAGCGCTAAAAGTTGTTTTATTTTTCCGGATTGAAGCACTTGCAAAACATACTTCAGGCAATTCCTGTACACCAAATGCATTTTTTAATTTGATATTCTGCTCTTTATCGCTTTGATCGATAGCAGAGTCTGACAGGTCAAGTTTTACAAGAACAACATTATCACGGGACCAAACTGCAAAATCCGGAGTTTTAAAAATTTCATTCTGAAGATTTTCGGGTACACCTGAGGCAGTGAATAAAATTAACATTGGTCTTCTTAGGTCATTACTTATAGCAATTGCATCAGTCATGTTTGTTCTCCAAACTAAATTTTGTGCTTGCAGAAAAAATGAACCTAAAAAAAATAGTAGGATAAGTAATTTTTTAGTCATAATCTAATTGGTTTTGGTTAGTATAGCATGACGAAATTAACATATTATTTTAATTTTCCAATTTTTATTAATACAAAAAATACATTATATGTTTTTTTACACATAATAAAATATCAAAGTGTCAAAACACTCTAAAACAAATGAATACTTTTCTTACCAAACAAAAAAACTCCTTACGCAAACGTAAGGAGTTTCTATACTATTATAGAGTATGTAGTTTTTAAGATTTTTTTGGATGAACAATTCCTTCAGCAACTGTTAACCAAGCAGATGGGCCGCCGGCAACATATCCTGTTTGTCCCAATCCTTTAAAATTTACTTTACCATCTTTGGCTTCAGCACTGGTAAAATAAATGGTCGGAAATCCCTGAATCCCGAAAGCTTGCTGCAATTCGTTATTCTGATTTTTAATTTCTGGGGCTTGCGGTGTTCTTCTAGGATAGTCCAGCTCCACTAAAATGACATTATCTTTAGCCCATTTAGTAAATTCCGGTGTTTTTAAAACTTCAGTCTGCAAACGAATACACCAACCACACCAATCACTTCCCGTAAAAAACATCAACATTGGTTTTTGTTCTTTATTACTTACAGTAATTGCCTCTCTTACATCAGTATACCATTTTAAGTCTTGCGCCTGCACTGCAAATGCACCAACTAAAAACAAGGTTATTAAAAATATTTTTTTCATGGTCTTTTTAATTTTTGACAAATTTAAACAAAAAAAGAATCCGTATATAAGTCTATTTTACTTCCTGCATTAATTTCCTGATAAAAGGAGAAATTGCCAATAAAATTAATCCTGCAACTAGCGAATAGATAGCCAGTTGATAATATCCTTCTGTATACGATTGCAGTTTAGAAACTAAAGTATCTCCCGTATTGGATCTCGAAATCTCTGCTCCCAGTTTACCTGCAGCCAATTGACCAAAAGCACTTGCCAGAAACCATAATCCCATCATCATACCAAAAAGTCTTTTTGGAGACAATTTTGTAATAATAGACATTCCGATTGGTCCTAAACAAAGCTCACCAATAGTGGTTATTAAATAAGCAAAAGTAAATACATTCAAAGAAGCAATTCCCTTAGAATTTGCAAAGAATTTCGTTAGATAGAAAATATAGAATGAAGCTGCAAGAAATAAAAATCCAATTCCGAATTTAATTAAAGTATTCGGTTCAATTTTTCGTTTTCCAAGCCATATCCACAATAATCCAATAAGCGGACTTAAAACCACTACAAAAAATGTATTGGAACTATTATTGACAACATTGGGGTCAATAGTAAAAAACAGCAATTGATCATTCAGATTATCTTTTGCAAAAAGCGACAATGAGCCGCCACTTTGTTCGTAAATAGAATTAAACAAGAAATAGAAAAACACAAACAGAAAAGCTGCAAAAAGCTTCTTTTGTAATTTAGCATCTGCTAATTTAAACAATTCATAGGCAAAATATAAAACGGCAATTGTACCAATAGTATACATGAAATAATCTGTATATTTAGTATTCTTTACCATTATAAAAATAAAAGGCAAACTCAAAATAGACAAAGCATATACCGCAATTTCCCTGATTCTTCTTTTATTTTTCTCTAAATGCAATAATGGAGAATCTCCAATTGGTCCTAAATATTTTTTAGTAAACAAAAAGGTAATTAATCCTAAAAACATCACAATTGCCGCTGATAAAAAGCACAATTGCCAAGAATAAAATTTCCCTAAATAAACGCATAACGCACCACCAAAAAGTCCTCCAACATTTATTCCCGCATAGAACATTCCGTAACCGGCATCTCTTCGTCCGTCGTTTTCGTGATACAATTCTCCTACCATCGACGAAACATTAGGCTTAAAGAACCCAGTCCCGATAATCGAAAAAGCAATTCCGTAATAAAAGAAATCATGAGGCGCAATGGCAATCAAAAGATTACCCAGAATCATAACGATTCCTCCAAAAAACAATGATTTCTTAAATCCCAAAATCTTATCGGCAAAAATACCTCCAATAAAAGTAAAGGCATATACAAAAGCCTGAATAGCGCCATATTGTTCACTGGCATGATCTTCTTTCAAAAAAAGCTGATCTACCATAAAAATCACAAGAACACCGCGCATTCCGTAAAAACAAAAACGCTCCCACATTTCAACAAAAAACAAATACCACAATTGTTTTGGGTAATTGCCTTTAAAATTTTGAATTTCCTCTAAAGTGATCTTCTGCTCCATTTATTTATACATAATTTAATTGATTCCTCTTTCTTTCATCACCTTGTTAAGCTGCTTTACCAAAACAAACATTAGTACAGTTGCAAACATTAACAATGCAAAATTAACCCAAAAAAAGTTGGCTTTGTTGTCGTACGTATCCCACATACTCGCCAAAACTCCACTTAACTTATTACCTATAGAAGTTGACAAAAACCAACCTCCCATCATTAAGGACGTAATATTTACCGGACTTAATTTAGATACTACCGACAAGCCCATCGGACTTAAAAATAATTCTCCGATTGTTATGATTCCGTAATTTGCGACCAGCCACCAGGCACTCACTTTTTCTGCTCCGTCATGACCAATTTGTACTGCAGCTACCATTACCAAAACAGACAGTGCCGAAATTAGCAAACCAAAAGCAATTTTTGTAGGTGTTGAGGGTTCTTTTTTTCTGGATCGTAAAAAAGAGAAAAATGCAACAATCAAAGGTGTTAGTATAATTACCCAGGCAGGATTTATAGACTGACTTAAATTGGTTGCCCAAAGATGCACTTTCGCACCTTCTGCAGGTAATTTTTCCGGAGCAACATTTCTAAAATATAGTGGGTAATTTACTTCTGTTTCTACCACTCCATTTACTTTTTGCAAACGAAATTGTTCATCATATACCTCAGTTGATACTTTTTTATATTCTACTTCTTTGGCTAATTTCAGTTTACCAACAAACTGACCAGCAGTTCCGGTTACTTCTCTGTCCGTATAACGATCAGCCCAGGTAGTAAGTGCCGAACCATTAAGTTTAAAAACGGCCCAAAATAAAATTACGACTCCAAAAATAGCCAATAAAGCTCCTATTGGTCGTTTATCTTCTACTTTAGCTTTAAAATAAAGTGAACCGTAAAAGAAAACTATCGGAATACAGGCAAAAATAAAAGCATCTGTACTATCTGAACCAAAGATATAACTATCTAAATTAGTTTCTGAAGCAACGCCTTTGATTAACCAGCCAATAGCTCCGAAAACAAAAGAAGGCAACAAGATAAACAGGATAATTTTATAGAACGGCATATCGCCTTCCTGCACTCCTTTTTTCTGATCGTATCCTACATAATGTTTTGTACCTAACAAAAACACGATAACACCTATAAACATCCCGACACCTGCAGCCATAAAAGCCCAATGCCATCCTAAAAGAATCTGCAAGGCAGCACCAAAGAAATTACAAATAAAAGCCCCAACATTGATTCCCATATAGAAAATATTGTAGCCTTCGTCTTTTTTATCTTTATACTCTTCTTTAGAATAAAAACTTCCTAATAATGTAGAAATATTGGGTTTAAAGAAACCATTACCAACAATTACCAGAGTCATCGCGATGTAAAGCACTGTAATATCATGAACTCCCATTAAGAAGTATCCAATACCCATTAAAATTCCACCAAAAACAATAGATTTTTTGTAGCCCAAATACCTATCAGCAACAAGTCCTCCAATAAAAGGTGTTAAAAAAACTAAAGCTATAAAAGTTCCGTATAAATCAGAAGCTTCTTTCTCGGTCATTGAAAATCCATCCTTTACATCTTTTAGATATAAAGTAAAAATCCCGATCATTAAATAATAACCAAAACGCTCCCACATTTCAGATAAAAACAAATAAGGAAGTGCCTTTGGGTGTTTTTTCCACATAGCTGTAATCTCTTTAAAATTAAAATTACCTACAAGCCTAAACCTGTAGGTAATTTTTATATTATTAGTATTATTTATCGAACACCGTGCATCATCTTTTTCAGGAATGGAGTCAAAGCAAATAATATAATTGCCGCGATACCTGTAAGAACCACAAATACCATAAAGAATTCATATAAGTTATGAATTTCGAAACCGGCAAAAAAGTGATTGTGAGCACTAATCTGATGTTGATCTAATAAAGCTATTTGCTCTGCAGTTGGCGTAATTTTATTATCTAAAACAGCCTGAAGATCGATTCCTAATTCTTTTGCTTTTGCAAATTTATCACCAGTAGCCGGTAAGATAGAACCTAAAGTTCCTCCAAGAGCATAACCTGATGCATTCGACAAAAAGAATACTCCGTACAATAAAGAAGAAAAACGTTTTGGAGATAATTTACCTACCAATGATAAACCAATTGGAGACAAACATAACTCAGCACATGTATTTAAAAAATATAATAGTATAAGCCATTTCACTAATAATAATCCCGAAGTTCCGATATAAGAAACCTGAGTAGCAATCATGAAGAAACTAATAGAAATTACCACTAAACCTACAGCTAATTTTACAGGAGAAATTGGCTCTTTATCTTTAGCTCTTAAAGTATCCCAAAGAATACTAAAAGGTACTGCTAAAATCACCACAAATAATCCGTTGAAAATTTGAACCATTGAAGGTGGCATTAACCAGCCAAAGAAATTTCTATCAGTTTGGTTATCCGCTATGAAAGTTAAAGACGAACCTGCTTGTTCAAAAGCCGCCCAGAAGAAAATAATAAAGAACGAAACGATATAAATTACAATAATTCTGTCTCTTTCTATTTTAGTCAAAGAAGTATCCGAAATAATTAATCCGGCCAATGACAAACCACTTGAGTAAATCAGGGTATAAATTAAGTTTTGTTCTACTACATAGTGAAAAAAGAATCCTAAAGCTACAAATGCAATTCCGGCAATAGCCAAAGCTTTATTAGAAAAATTAGCTTTTTGCGCTTCTCCTTCTTCAAAATCAGAAGCATCGTTTTTAGAAGGCAAACCTCCTAATGGTTTTCCTTCAGGAGAAACCACATATTTATTTTTCAAAAAGTAAAAAAGTAATGTACCTAATAACATTGCAATAGAAGCCGCCATGAATCCCCATCTAAAAGCATGGATATCTCTAATTCCGCCACTATCTTTTACATCTCCTAATAAAGGACAAATAGACTGACCTAAAAAAGCTCCGATGTTAATTCCCATATAGAAAATAGTAAAAGCACTATCTAATTTTGTTTTTTCCTGTTTAGGATACAAACTTCCCACCATACTGGAAATATTTGGTTTGAAGAATCCATTACCAAAAACAATAACTCCTAAGGCAGAGTACATGATGATTTTAGCTAAAGGCAAATTTGCTTCAAAAACACTACCACTTGTAAATAGCAGCATTTGTCCAATTGCCATTAATAATCCTCCTAAAAGGATACAGTTTCTGTTACCCAAAAAACGATCGGCTACAAAACCTCCCAACATTGGCGTCAAATAACAAAGTCCAAGGAAACCTCCATAAATTAAAGATGCTTCTTCTTCCTTCATCAATAGTGAATTCACAAGAAATAAAGTTAATAAAGCCCGCATTCCATAAAAGTTGAATCGCTCCCACATCTCCGTTCCAAACAATACCCAAAGTCCTTTTGGATGCGCAGTTTTTACTTGAGTTTCTCCCATATTATTTATTATTTGATTAAGGTTTAAAGTTTTAGATTATAAATTTTCTTTGATAAAGTTAGTCATTTTATTATAAAGCTGAATTCTCGTTGCACCGCCATAAATACCATGATTTTTATCCGGATATATCTGAGAATCAAATTGTTTATTGGCCTGAATTAACGCTTCCATCATTTGCATAGAGTTCTGCACATGAACGTTGTCATCACCTGATCCGTGAATCAGTAAAAACTTACCTTTTAATTTACTAACGTGGTTTATTGGCGAGTTTTGATCGTATCCGCTTGCATTTTCCTGGGGAGTCTGCATGTATCTTTCGGTATAAACACTGTCATAAAAACGCCAGTTGGTTACCGGAGCAACTGCAATCGCCATTTTAAATACATCGTTTCCTTGAAAAATACAGTTCGAAGCCATAAATCCACCGTAACTCCATCCGAAGATTCCAATTCTTGCAGCATCAACATAAGGATAAGCTCCAATTACTTTAGCTGCATCGATTTGATCCTGAACTTCGTATTTTCCTAATTCTTTTTGAGTAACTTTTTTGAAATCAGCACCTTTAAAACCAGTTCCTCTTCCATCAACACAAGCCACTATATAACCTTGTTGTGTTAGCGAAGCAAACCAATAATCATCAGAATTATTCCAATCGTTATTTACTTGCTGGGATCCAGGACCAGAATACTGGTACATGAAAACAGGATATTTTTTTGAAGGATCAAAATCTTTTGGTTTCAAAATCCAGGCATTCAATTCGTTCCCTTTAGCCGTTTTTAAAACAAAAAATTCCTTTGTTGGTAAATTATAGTTTTTCAATTTGGCCGCTAGAGCCTGATTGTTTTCGATAACCTGAATCTCTTTTCCTGCTTTAGACTCATTTAAAGTATAAGTCGTAGGCTGAGAGGCACTTGAGAAAGTATTAATAAAAAATTGGAAGTTAGGGCTAAAAGTAGCTGTACTTGTTCCCACTTTTGCTGTTAAGCGTAATTTGCTTTTTCCGTCTAAACCAATTCTGTAGATATCTCTGTTGATAGAACCATTTTCTGTAGACTGGTAGAAAATAGTTTTGTTTTTTTCGTCGAAACCGTAGTAAGATACTACTTCCCAGTTTCCTTTTGTAACCTGATTTTTAAGTTTTCCTGTTTTATCATATAGATAAATATGATTAAAACCGTCTTTTTCGCTTGTCCAGATGAAGCTGTTATCTTTTAAGAAAGTTAAATTGTCTGTAACATCAACATACGCTTTGTCTTTTTCATTTAGAACCACTTTTGCAGTTGCCGTAGTTCCGTCAACAAATAATAAATCAAGATTATCCTGGTGGCGGTTTAGAACCTGAGCCGACAATACATTGTTATCATTTGTCCATTGCAACCTTGCAATATAAAAGTCATTATAATTATCTAATGCTACTTTTTTGGTGCTATTTGCGGCTGCATCATATATATGCAATGAAACTACTGAGTTTTTCTCTCCTGCTTTAGGATATTTGAATGTTTCGATAGTTGGATATAAATCCTTATGGAACATCGACATCGAAAATTCCGGCACCTGGCTTTCATCAAAACGAATGTAAGCTAGTTTTTTACTGTCTTTACTCCAGTCAAAAGCCCGTACAAAAGCAAATTCTTCTTCATAAACCCAATCCGTAATACCATTAATGATGGCGTTTTTCTTTCCATCGGTTGTAACGGCTGTAGATTTTTTTGAAGCTACATCATATACATACAGGTTATTTTCTTTTGCATAAGCAATTTTAGTTCCGTCAGGCGAAAAAGTGGGTTCCTGAACCTGAAAATCAAAAAGTTTCGTTAGTGATTTTGTTGTTATATCGTATAAAAAATAGTCTGCTGTAAAAGAGTGGCGAAAGATTTTATTTGTATTACAAGCAATTAGGATCTTTTTTTCAGAAGCATCAAAAGTATAGCTATCAATTCCTTCAGCAAGTTCCTTATGATTTTTAGTATCAATTAAGTTCGATACTTTTTTTAGGGTAGCAAAATCATATAAATCAATCTGCATACTTCTACTGGCCTGATCTACATTTAAAACTGTGTATTGGTCTGTATTCTTTAGTGATTGCAACTCATCCATTCCTTTTGCACGAAATGCTCCGCTATAAATATCTTCGACAGTAATTTTTTGTTGACCAAAAACAGTAGCCACTAAAAATAAAAGTATTACAGTAATTTTACTCGTATTCATTGAGAATTATTTTAAATATAAAAAAGAGCCCAATTTTAGTAAAAAAAATGAACATAATACACATTTCAACTGTTAAATGTTAAAAAAAATAACGTTTGCGTCCTTTTCAAATTTGAAATACATTACAAACAAAACTCTTAAAATGGTATCTTTGCCGCGACATTATTATTTAAAATACTGAGAATGAACAACGCTGTTGCCGGATTTTCTAAATTATCCAAAAAAGAAAAAATAAAATGGATCGCCAATACCTATTTTTCAAGCCCTGAAGAAGCACTAACTATTATAAGAAATTACTGGAATTCAGACGAGAAGCTGCAGCAGTTGCATGACGAATTCATCGAAAACACCATTACAAACCTTTATATCCCACTTGGAGTTGCTCCTAATTTTTTAATCAACGGAAAATACAAAACCATTCCAATGGCAATTGAGGAGAGTTCCGTGGTTGCAGCAGCCTCAAAAGCAGCAAAATACTGGTCAACCCGCGGAGGATTTAAAGCAACTGTAATTGATACCGAAAAAATTGGTCAGGTTCATTTTACTTTCAACGGAGACGCAGAAAAATTACATTCATTCTTTGATCAGATAAAATCAAAATTTTTCTCTGACACACAAAGCATTACCAAAAACATGCAACAACGTGGCGGAGGAATTTTAGATATTAAACTAAAAGACAAAAGAAGCTTATTAGAGCATTACTTTCAGCTGCACGCTACTTTTGAGACCAAAGACAGTATGGGTGCCAACTTCATCAATTCTTGTCTGGAACAATTTGCTACTACTTTAAAGGAAGAATTTCAAGATTCTGATTTATTTTCAGAAGACGAACATTTAAAAGTAGTTATGAGTATTTTATCCAACTATGTTCCTAATTGTATTGTTAGAGCCGAAGTTTCCTGCCCTATTGAAGACTTAACAGAAAAACATATTCCTAATCCGCAAGAATTTGCAGAGCGTTTTTTACAGGCCGTGCAAATTGCCGAAGTAGAACCTTTTAGAGCCGTAACCCACAATAAAGGAATTATGAACGGAGTTGATGCGGTAATTCTCGCGACCGGAAATGACTTTAGAGCTGTCGAAGCCGGAGTTCATGCCTACGCTTCAAAAAATGGTCAATATGCCAGTTTATCCCATGCTAAAATCGAAGACGGAATTTTTACTTTCTGGCTCGAAATTCCTTTGGCATTAGGAACTGTTGGTGGATTAACCTCTTTACATCCTTTAGTAAAACTATGTTTTGATATACTCGAAAAACCATCAGCAAAAGAATTAATGCAAATTGTTGCCGTTGCCGGTTTGGCACAAAACTTTGCTGCATTGCGCTCACTAACCACAACCGGAATTCAGGAAGGCCACATGAAAATGCACCTAAACAATATCATCAACCAATTTGAAGCTACCGAAGAAGAACGTCATTTAATTAAAACTCACTTTAAAAAAAATGCTGTATCTCATAGTGCAGTTGTTGAATTTATCGAAACTATAAGAAAACAAAGTAAATAAAAATTCCAAAAGAATATAGCCTAAAAATAAATTCCAAATCCCAACGATAATTGGAATTTGGAATTTTCAAATCTTGGAATTTATTTTAAAATAAAGCATGAAAACAACCTATTACAGTAACGGAAAACTCTTAATTACAGGTGAATATTTAGTTTTAGATGGTGCCAGAGCTTTTGCATTACCCACAAAATTTGGACAAAATTTAATTGTAGAAAATGGCTCAAACCATGAAATTCAATGGGATAGCTATGATTTTGACGAAAACATATGGTATCAGGACACTATTTCATTTTCTGAAATCACAAACAAAGTTGATGCAAAAATCGAAACAGTAAAAACAACTTTACTGCAGATTTTAAATGAAGCGTATCTTTTAAATCCTGATTTCATCAATAATTCAGAAGGATACAAAATCAGCACCAACCTTACATTTCCAAAAAAATGGGGACTTGGGACTTCTTCCACATTATTAAATAATATTGCACAATGGACCAATATCGATGCTTTTACGCTCTTAAAAAATAGTTTTGGCGGAAGCGGTTATGATATTGCCTGTGCACAAAACGATACTCCAATTGTATATCGCATTGAACAAAATTTACCTGTCGTAGAAACAGTACATTTTAATCCTGATTTTACGCAAAACATCTATTTTGTTTACCTTAATAAAAAACAAAATAGCAAAGCAGCCATTAGTGCGTATTACAACAATAAAAACCAACATTTAGCCCATAATATCATTGACAATAATAAAATCACCGATACTATTCTAAATGCTAAAACAGTAAAAGAATTTGCTATTGCAGTAGAAAAGCATGAAATTCACATGAGTGACATTCTAGAAATACGTACTATAAAAGAAGTTGCTTTTCCGGATTTTAAAGGTGTTGTTAAAAGTCTTGGCGCTTGGGGCGGCGATTTTGTAATGGCAATTGCAAAAGAAGATCCAAAAGATTATTTCATTTCAAAAGGATACGAAACCATTCTTACTTATGATGAAATGATATTACAGCAATAAAAAATAATTATCTATAACCGACATAAAAACAAAAAAAATAAACTATTCG
>Ga0247812_10000314_pt1 | contig 38085 bp, 55 predicted proteins | sample UWRJL149409B1_FD_178011 | JGI IMG/M metagenome (GOLD analysis project Ga0247812, IMG submission 178011) | Plant litter microbial communities from Arlington Agricultural Research Station in Wisconsin, United States - UWRJ-L149-409B-1 | ecosystem: Environmental > Terrestrial > Plant litter >...
ATTTTAGAGCGCCGGGAACCAATCCAGACGGAGCCAAACTTAAAGATTTGTTAACTGAGTTTAAAGTGAAATGTGATAACTTGCATAACGCTGGTAATGATGCCAATTACACACTTCAACTTGTTCAAAAAATGTCTTTAATACATAAGTTTACTTTGGATAATAAGAAACAAGCCAGCAATACAAATAAAAAGAAACAAACAAGAAGCATTTAATGTAATTTAGTAGAGAATAGGATGAGAGAAATAAATATTAATGACGATGATGGCGGTGTACTTGCTTTCGTATTAGATCATAGAGAAGATTATTATAAAGATTTCATAAAAAATAATATGATTAATGAAAGAGAAGCCGCTTTAGTTATTAAATTTTTAGAAATTAATAAGCAGGATTTGTTAGTAGTTAGAAATGTACACGTTGAAAGATCCAAAAGAGGTAAAGGTATGGGTACTTTTTATTTAAAAGGTGCAATGCATTCCGCAAAAGTCCCTTTAACTCTTTTGATTTCTGATAAGACAGAAAAACAGAAGAAAGGTTTTAATTTAGATGTTTTTTATGAATCAAATGGTTTTGAAAAAGTAGTTAATACAGCTATTGGCGGATTAATGGTTTATCCAAAAGAAAAAGCTCGCGAAATGAAAGATTTTATTGATGCAGAAAACAAAATGGATTTGACCATACAGGAAAGTTATGCCGATACAAGATATAAAATAAAGCCTCATTAAAGAGGCTTTTTTCTTACCATAAGACTTTATTAAATGAATAGTCTGTTCTATTTACAGCTAAGTACAAAAATTCATTTTCTTTGAGAGGTTTCCGTATTTCTGGATAATCTTCCTTTTTATATAAATCATTTGTAGGCGTTTCATATAAAAATAGATTAGCCACATTTGCTTTAAAAGAATAATAATGTTCTTTGTTTTTATTATTTGAAATAAGGGTTTCAATGTTAGGGTAAGAGAAGAAAATAGAATACCCTGATGCTCTCCACATAGAAAGAGATGGACCTGTTGCCCATAAAGGCGTATTGCAAAAGAAAACCACATTATTTTTTAAAGTTTGTGTATTGGATTCTATAACTTTAAGAGGTGGCTCTTTTTCTATCGGAACACCTAAATGATTAACTGTTTCTACAGTAAAAGAATCTATAAGAATATGTTTTATAAAATCATTTTTTTCTTTAGGCATAGAGATAATAACAATATTGTTTAAATTAACTGGTTTGAAATTTTGTAAAGTAAGCTCTCCATCTTTTCTAAAAATATCATTGTATGGTGATAATATTTTAGAAAGGTATTCATAGAGGCTTATTTTATAAAAGCTATTCCATATTGAATTTAAATCATCTAAATGCTTTTTACTAGAAGAGAAATTTTGATGTCTTTTATTATAATATTCTTCATCAAAAATGGATAAAATGTCATTTATGTTAGAATAATAAGATTTTAAGTTTGAGCATTCATCAGCAAAATAATAGAAAACTTTCATAAATTGTTCTCTAATTTGTCCATCAATACTATCTGACAACAAATCAGAACCTACAAAACTTAAAAATCTAGAAACTGAGAAAAATTTATTAAATATATTAAACGCTTCAAAATTTCTGTCTTTGTAGGTGGAATAAACATCCAAAGTTGTAATCTTATAATTTTCACGTTCTGAAATTCTAGAAAGCATTTCAATTGTCAAATCAATATCATCTGAAAATAAATAAATATTTGATTCGTCTCTCATATATTGTGTCAGTATATTTTTCTCAAAACGCTTATATGGGTCTCCTAGAATTAAAGAATGAACACCTATTTGAGATCGAGTTAACCAATACTTATGCTTACCATCAGTACCAATATTTATAGATTTTTTATTGTTAATGATTAAATCATTTTCTTTTTTAGATGTCGTGTTAATATAATCTGAATATTTCTTTTTAAAATTAAACATATAAATAATTTGTTATTTATATAATAATAGTACTTATACATATTTTAGTCAACAAAAAACCTCAATTAAGAGGTTTGATATGTGGCAGGTCAGGTAGGACTCGAACCTACAACCAACGGTTTTGGAGACCGCTATTCTGCCAATTGAACTACTGACCTATATATCTATTATACTATTGCAAAAATAAATAACAAGCTTTTGCAATAGTTATAATTAATGTCTTGTAACTTTTTTCTTTGAATTGTGTTTGAAAAATACACCACGGCGAATTGTTAATTCTTTTTTAACGGCATTAAGAATTGGCATTACCCCTTCTGGCATAAGTTTCCCTTTAATTTCTGTGTAGATTTCGGTTTTAATAGCTCTCAATTCTGTTTTTGAAAGAGACTTTAATTCTTCTTGTGTGCGTTCTTTGATAGTCATAATACTATTCCTTAAAATGTTCAAGCATTATAGTATAAATAAAAAATAAAAGCAACAAAAAAGACGATAATTTTCAAGTTATCGTCTTGTTCAAAACAAGCATTAAGCGATGTCAGACATTTCTTTTGCAAAACGAAGCAATCCATCACCCCAACCACCCAAGATATATGTTTTATCATAGAACTCAGGAACTAATGTGTCTCTGTATCCAGCTACTTGAACAAGGAATACTTTGACATTAGGATTTACTTGTTCACGGTAAGTCTTAATAAGTTTTGCAACATCTATATGACGACTGGTTCTGTTAGGGAAAATGTAATCTTTATACTGAGATGCATTGGTTCCGTAAAGACCACCATGCCCAGCTTGCATATCAGAATAAATAAATATGTTGTTCCATTCCTCTTTTTCTTTTATAGCTTTATCAAAGAATAGCCATACTCCATTTTCTGTTGACTGACCAATTGTTTTTGCTTTTTTATTAGCTTCTTCAACAGCAGAGAATACGGATTCTTTTTTTCGAACAGGCATGACTTCTAATTTATCACCAAATACACCAATATAACCATCCTCAGATGCTTTACCAGTTAAAACTGCTGTAAGGTTCGCGATCTGCGCTACAGTCATTGTTCCTGCTGATGAAGTGAATGTACCATGTGCTGATCCAGAGTTGTCACACAAGCTCATGGTTTTACCTTCGAACTTTGGTAATTCCCCAATGGATATTTCTAAGCATTCCTCAATAGCATCTAATACAGGACCAGAAGCACCTACTGTTTTAGCCGCATTGTAAGCCGAGAAATAACGGAAAGGTAATTGCTTGCCTTCTTTTGCTGTCTCTACGAGTTTAGTGATGTATTTAGATGGTTCTACGCCATGCTTGATAAAGTTAGCAATGTTTCTCAACAAAGCCATATGACCCATTATTTCAATGCATGATTCCCAATTTTCTTTTGTTGAGCCATCTTTGGAAATTTTAGATTCCCAAGTGTTAGATTCGAGCTTTAGTTCTCCCTTCATAAGTTTATCAATGAATTCACCTTTTGCGTGAACAAGGTTAACTACGTCCAATGTTTTGAACATTTTAGTTTCAAGACGATATTTAGCCAATTGGAACTCAGTGCGAGTTTCAAGAAAATTTTTCCATGATTTTTTCAAAGCATTAGGAATTGGGCGACCATAAACCTGTGTTTGATAAGCAAGTTGTGTTGCTGCCTCATCTGTACGTTTTAAAATCTGAGAAGCATATTTCTGAATAAGACCAGTTCCACGAATAGCAGAATGGTTTGCTGCACGAACCATGATGACTTGTGGTGTAACACGCATGTTTTCTTCGTTACGAAGACGAACAGCTTCAAGTAAAGTTTTCTCAGGATCAAAATTCAATGCTTCATCAATAGCTATTTCTACAAGCTTGGATGCAGAATATTTATGATATTCAGGAATAGACAAAACAACTCCTAATTGTTCTTGAAGATGCTTGGAAAATAAAGAAGTGTTTGCAACAACAGATTCTTTTTTAAATTCACTGATTTCGGTATTATCTGTTTTATCAGAATGGTAATACATTGGTTCGCCAAAGAAACACGAGCTTGCAACCACTCTTAGCTGTAAAATAGGGTTTTTAATATCATAAGAAACACCTGCCATATGATTCAAGTGACCTAGTTTAACTTGCTCTTGAGTAGACTTTAAAGCTTTCTGTGTTTTTTTATTGATTTTCATGTTTTTACCTTTATTTTTGATTTCTTCAATTGGATATATTAGGTTATGATAAAAAATAACATTTGTCAAGGAATTTATTGTTTTACTTTTAAAAAGACAATAAAAAAAGCGCCGAAGCGCTTTTTTGTTAGTACCAGAGAATAATGTTTACAGTGTTTTTTTCCGAATATGAAGTAACTGTTAAGCTCACTGCTGGTTTTTAAATAGTATCGAAGAACATTTTATTTCGGGTTAGGTTCTGAATCTAGTTCAGATGGTTTCATAATAATTGAAGTAGCCGATATAATCACTGTCGATATAGATAATATATCAATTTCAAAATTAATTGTCAAGTTATTTTTATATAAATGATAAAATTTCTTCACAATAAAGAATTTAAAAATGGAAAATACAATAAAATCTGAATCATTCAATCAATATACAAATAATATTAATGAAAAATTAGAAAAGCTAACAGAAGAAGGAAAAAATGTTAACTACTGGAAGAAATTAAAAGATGGATTCAACCTTGTTTCAAAATCCAGTTTTGCTGTTAGTGTTGCGACAGTCGTTTCTTCTGTTGCAATGATTGTTCAAGCTAATCAACACGCTATTGACCCATCAAAACCATTAAGTGAAACATTCGGCACATTGGTAGCTGCTTCATTAGGATCTTTAGCAATATCAGGAATGTCTTTATTAGCAAAAAATAAATCTGAGAGAGTTTATAATGATAAAAATGATAGTTTTCAGTTAAAAACTCAAAATGATTACGATTTTATGAAAATGTTAAATAATAACGATCAAGATATCCAAAAGAGTAAGGATAAAAACAAGAAATCATTTAAAATGTAAAATATAGCCTTCTAGCGAAGGCTTTTATTTTTAAAATTTCAACCACTATGGCGATTACGACGTTTTTCACGAAAATCATGAGCAGCTTTATGCTCTTTTTTCTTGCCATTTACATTGCCGCCTTTTGCTTTACGGAAAATAGGAACGAACATATCACTATTAGATGCTTGCATTTTTGGTCTCCAATTTTTTTGTTATTTACAAGGCAGATTGTAGTACAAAAATAGAATTTAGTCAAGCCGAAAACGAAATATTTATCTTTTTTTTGACGTATGGTTTCTTTTAGTTCTTTATTGATTTCGAATTGCCATTATATTGACTTAAATAAATGTCCCATTGTTTCTGGATAACTTCGTAAGGAATATATAGTGAATAAGCATTTGGTCCATAGTTGTCCAAGCTTTTTTTGACACTTGCAAAAGACATTCCAACTAATCTTCCATCCATACCATAAACGGGTCCACCAGACATTCCGGGAATAACAGTTACACGAGCTAGTTTACCCATATAGATGCCAGTCTGCGTATCTTTAACACTGTTATCCATATTAATACCAACACTTACCATTTTTTGTTGTTCGCCATTTTGCCCAACAAAGATAAGTTTTTCGTTTGCTAACGCATTTCGCCATGATGGTAATTGCTGAGTATTCTTATGTTTGAAAAATTGAAGATCGCAACCATAATCACAAATATAAACACTTCCTTCTAAATGTTCAACATGTTTGGCTGTTACTGCATATTCTTCATTCCACTGTGTAAAACTTGCAGTGTAGCGAATGTTTTCGTAGTAATAACGTAATGAGCCATAATTAATATTTAAGTTAGAAGCAAAACAACTGTTAGATATAATAATCGCTAATAGAACCAATGTTTTCTTTAACATGATCTCATTCCTAAATATATTTTTTTGATTTATAGTCGTATCCAATTTCTTGGTAAAAGTCCCAAATACTATTATGCTTATAAATTGGTACATCATTCAAGAAGGGCTTTTCTTTTTCGAATTGTTTTGGTGAGTAATCAAAATAATATGACTCATCTTCTTTTTCTTGGTTTTTGATTAACCTTTTTGCTTCATTATTATTGAATGCGTCATAACTTAATGATTGACGATATGCATCTTTTTCTGTAAAAGGATAAGGTCGTAATACAATGTGGACAGATTTGATTTCATTATTTACAGACTTTAAGAAATATGTTTCTTTTGTCATGATTTAATCCTTATTTAGGAGCTAATTATATATTAAAGTATGCTTTAAATCAAGAAGTATTGAATAAAAAAGGCTACCGAAGTAGCCTTTTTTATTGTTACAGTATTACATTATGGAAAAAGGATATGCAACAATTAAGCGAACTTCATCGATATTGTCATCTAAGTCATTAGAGCGATAACTTGCTTGACGAACACGTACAGAGAGGTTTTTAGCAGCACCACTTTGTACAACATACTTTGCTTCAATGTTCCGTTCGTATGCTTTACCATTGCTGTTTGTTACATCTTGACCATTGTACACATCAATGTCATTACTTGTTACATAACGAGCCATAAAACTTAATCCCGGAACGCCATAAGTAGCCATATTCAAATCGTAACGGAGTTGCCAAGATTTTTCGTCTTCATGGTTGAAGTCGGAATATTGAACCGAGCTACCAAGATAAACAGTGTCACCACCATCTACGCCATATGGGTCGCCAGCGCCTTTACCAGTAGAACGTTGATGAATAACAGTTACTTTGTGAGCGCCAAAGCTATATCCAGCAGCAAGGCTCCAAATATTAGAATCGATTTCTCCTGCATAAGCCTTGCCTGCGTCATCTGTATGATAAAAATTGAAGTCAAAGTCTAATGCTTGATTTTCGTTCAATGCGTATACGTAGTTTACGTTTGCATATTTTTTAGTCCAAAAATCTTTTACATTAGACGCATAAAGAGAAGCACTGAGTGATGGAGTGAAAGAATATTTACCACCTAAGAAATTAATGGATTTTAAAGTTTCTCCACCAACATATACGCTATCACGGCGAGAACTTTCCTGTGCGTTCAACGCAGTAAAATGACCAGCGTTAATTTCAAGATCTTTTATTTCTTTAGATGTAATCAAAAATCCAGTTGCTGTTTCAGGAAGCAATCTAGAATCACCAGTGTCAAAGACAGGAGTTTCTACAAGCATATTGCCGTACTTAACCACCGTTTCGGAATATTTAAGCTTTACTGCACCACCCATTTTTGTAAAACCATCACCCGGTTCGCCACTATCACCAACAGGGAGTACGCCAGCGCCAGCACGACCACCACCACTATCCAATTTAATCATATTCATTGCGAATGCATCAACACCAAATCCAATTGTACCTAAAGTGTAGCCGGATTGCCAAGTGGCAATAATTCCGTTAGCCCATTCTTCACTATAACCCTTTGGATTTTTACCGTATGCTTTACTATTAGTATTGTCTGCGCCTTTACGATAGTCACGATTCATATACATATTGCGTTCAAGAATGTCAATTTTACTACCTTCAAAAAATCCTTCTTTCGCAACTGCGTCATCAGCAGATGCTATAGCACTCATCCCCATAAGTGCTACAAGAATATATCCTGTCATTAATTTCATACTTGTTATCGCTCCAATATTGTGGTTAGTAAAGCAAGCGAATTATGTTTCATTTGTAATAATATGTCAAGTCATTTAGCTATCGTTTGTGAAATTTTTGTTAAATAGATGTGTTTTTATTTTTAAGGGCGAAATATTTGCCTTTAATGATGTAATAGGATGATTGTAAGCTAGAAATACCTGCAATAATAATGCCCAAAAAGACATAAATATCAGCGACATTAAATATTATTGGAAGTCCAAATGTATCATTTGTTAAAAATATAAAGTCAATCACTTTTCCATATATGACAGTTTCTAAAAAATTGGATATAGCACCGGCAACAATCAAAGTTATACCTATCTTTAATAATTTAGGTATTTTAAAAATAAGAACTACAGATAATGCGGAAAACAAAAATAAGCATAAAGCCAGATGATAAAAATGCTTACCAAAAACAAGCATTTCAGTACCAAGATGATACATAACATAAATAGAAACAAAGTTTTTGACAACCTCTGTTAATTCATAAAACCCAAAATAATTTTGTATCGAATGTTTTGTATAAAAGTCAATACAAATTAATAAAACTATAATAAGCCAACATATGAATAATGATTTTAAGGACATGTCTTCTTTTTTACTAAATGAATATTTCGTTTTCATTTTTTTTAATTTAATTTGTTTAATTATCATATATCAAATTAATGAATCTTTGACTAATATATTTTTATTTGATATTCTTAAAGAGGTAATTCAAGAGGAAAAAACATGAACGAGAGAGAAATGTTTGAAGCCAGCTTTCAAAGACCATCAAATTATTTTGATTTAACGGCTGAGCATCAGTGGCAAATAGATTCTAGATTGGGAATTCTTGATTGGCAAGGGACCGATTTAAATGATGAAGACAGAAAAAGGATTAAACAACATTACAGGAGTTTCAAATAATGTACAAAGTTCAATACAAAAGTGCAGCAAATCAGCAATGGCAAACCAAGGCATCTGGTTGCGACCAAACAAGTGCGTTCAGCACTTACGAAAGGCTTAAAGACCAGTACAAATTTGTCAGAATAATAGATAATAATGGTAATACAGTTGTATCTTAAAACAAAAGCCTCCGAAGAGGCTTATTTTAATCTAAATTGTTTCTTCTTTTCTATTTTCAAATGAAAAGGCTCTTCTAGATTTTTAAGTTCTTTGATTAAACGAGGCTTTATATTTTCAAGAAGCGGTTTCAAAGAACCAAGATTCATTTTTCCTTGATTCATTTCATCTAGTTCAGTGCTACTTTTGATAACAACCTCAATATTTATTTTGCTTTCAATAAGTTCCTTTATTTTGATAACATTTAAATATTCTTCTGAATTTGTATCGTTATAGGCTTCATCGGTAATAGCAAGAACCAAACTTTTTATGTTTTCTTCTTTTTGTCGTTTATCTAAGCACTCAACAATATAATCAATATCATTCATTATTTATTCCTTTTATAATATTATACAATTTGCTGAGCTAGAAGAACGCCAATCAATGCATTAGAACTTCTAAGTTCACCAGTATAGATTTTATTCATAGCTTCTTTAACGTCGATCAAAATAAGCTTAATTTCTTCTCCTTCAATGCCATGTGTGCTTTCAAGATCGGCAAGACTGGAGTCGAACTCTGCAATAAAGTGATAATGGATTTCATTGCAAATTCCCGGAGTAGTATACCCTTTACAGATAAATTTCAACAAGGAAGGATCAATGGCAAGACCAGTTTCTTCTTCTACTTCACGAAGAGCAGCTTCTTCTGGTGTTTGACCTGCTTCGATGTGACCTGCAACAGGTTCTAGAAGGAAAGGGTCAGTTTCAGACTTATGATAATAAGCGCCAGTACGAAATTGTTGAACAAAAAGGAGTTGTTGAGTTTTTTTATCGAAAAGAGTAACACATACAGCATCCATTTTTTCAATGATAAGCTGGTTGTGAGGTTTTTCATCACTGCCTACAACAACGTTTTTGGAGACGGTGGCAAAACCACTTTTGAAAAGTTCTTCTGTTTTAGTTACGGTAGGCATTTTATGATTCCTTGGCTATTTAATGTCTATATTATAGTCTTTTAGGTTATCTCATGTCAAGATAATTCGCAATCAATTACAAAGTTGAATTCTAATTGATACTTAGAAAAAAATAAACCCACAGAAGTGGGTTTTATTTTAAATCACATCTGGAAGGACGGCTTCTTGATTAAGCTTTCCTCATCTAAAAGAAACAGCTTGCGACAATCAAGATCTCCCTTCATATATGCACTTTCGCATAATCAGCACCACCGACAAATTTTCTGATGTCAGATGTTATATATTATGGTCGCCGGTTCCCAATAAATTGAGAAAGTAGTTTGTAACCACTCCACCATACAAGATATTACGGTCTTGCTGTCTAGAATTATTGATCATTTACCGCATGTCAATCAATAATATTTCCTCTTACAGATATATGTAAACTCAAAATGACGACATTTCGGCTCCAATTGCTTGGTGTGGGACCATTTTGACTTTACATAATAATTATAACAAATTTCTTATTTAAGTCAAGCTGTTTTTAGGATTTTATATTTGCTAATAGTTGGTCTTGGCTGATTTTTTATCATGAAATTCCTATATAATATATAAAAGTTTTCAAAAAAATATGAAATCGATACAAGATATATATCAAAAATACATGAATAATGAAATTGATGAGACTCATTTAATTTTAATGGTGGATGAATACCAAACAAAATCTGTAAAAGACGATGGAGTTATTTATACGCCTTTCGAAATAGTCGAAAAAATGATTGAATTGGCTAAGCCCAAAATAACAGATCAGATAGTCGAACCCTCATGTGGTCATGGAGCTTTTATTTTTGGATTATTAACTTACATAAGAAAAAACAATAATATTAATGGGGATTTTTTACTTAATTGGTTTATACATAATGTAACAGCCATTGATATTTCAAAAAAAGCTATAGAAGATTTAAAAACAATGATTGTTTTTTATTTTAAAAAGCATTTTAATATTGAAATAAAAGAAGAACTACTAGTAAATATAAAATGCAAAGATGGGCTTAAACAAACGAGGGATACATACGACCTCTGCATAGGTAATCCCCCCTATATAAGAACAAAAAATATAGATGAAGATTATCTTTTATTTTTAAGAAAAAACTTTAAATCTTGTGAGAAGGGAAATATAGATATCTATTATGCATTTATTGAAAATTATATAAGAATATCAAAAAAGGTTTGCTTTATTACGCCTAGTAGCTTTTTAAGTAATGCTTCTGCAAAAATGCTACGAACGTTAATGAACAAAACGACTACCCATCTTGTAGATTTTAAAGACAAAATAATTTTTAAAGATGCAAGAACTTATACAGCTATATTTTTAATGGATAATGATTCTAATTCTGATTACATTAAACACACTACGGATATAGATAAAAATTTTGAAATTGTTGAGAAGATTAAAGTGTTCAAAACAGAATACAAAAGAAAAGAAAAAGAATCGGTAGTTTATTCGAGTATCGCAACATTGGCAGATTCAACTTATCTTGTGAAAAAAGTTGATGATAAATTTTTTAAATATTATGACGATGTTATGTATGAAATAGAATCAGATATACTTCTTCCTTACCTTAAATTAACTAAACAGAAAAATGTGGATCTATCTAATATTGACTATATGATATACCCATACGATAAAAACAAAGACATAATACCTGAATCTGTCATGATGGAAATTTATCCATTAACATATAAGTATTTATTATCTGTAAAAAGTAAACTTATTCAAAGAGACAGAGGAAAGACAGATAAATATCCTGAATGGTATGCATATGGGAGAAAACAAGGAATTTATAACTTTACAACAGGAAATGTAATTTCAATTCCTTTGATGATTGGTGGTGAATGCTTCCCTATAGAATTGGATTTAAATGAATTAATACAAAAATATAATAGAGTATTGTTTACCTCTGGATTTATAGTGCCTAAAATAGAAGAAAATAAAGGTCTGTATGATTTTATTCTAACTGATGAATTTATTAACTATTCAAAAAGTGCAGGAAAGGCGTGGCCCGGTAAAAAAGAGCCTTATTATGCTTTAACTGTCAAACTTATTAAAAGCATAAATTTCGAAATAGTATAATAGAGTAAAAGAGATTATATTATGGATGCACAAGTACCAGAAGACGTTATCCCATTACAAACAGCAACTGCTGCAATTCATATGCAGGCAGAAAAACTAGGTCATAGCGACGATTGGAAGAGTTTTAAAACTGATAATGGATTATGCAAATTTTATTTTGATCCTGCCCTTGCTGGAAAGCTTATGGAAGCTGGTCAATCAGGTGTTATTAAAGATTTTTTCAAAGCTGAATTAAATGAAAGCAATTCTTTTGTTGCCAACGGAAATGTGAAAGAACTTATAAACAGTTCTGATGATATTAAAGAAATATTCAAACAAGAAACAATAGCTAAATCTGGTTGGGACTGGACAAATGATAACGAAAATAATGAAGCTTTCGAACAAAGAACAGCAATTACATTGGGTTCAGCAGCAGAACATAAAAACTTCAATGACAGTATGGATGAATTCCAAGAATTATTTGGTGGCAATACAGAAAGAGGCATAAAAACACCTACAATAGCAGAACTTAAAGCACAGGAAAAACAGAAAATTTTTAATGATAGTATGGACGAATTTCAAGAGTTATTTAGTGGTCCTAAAAGTGATAAAGTTGCCAAACTATCATCCTCTGAAAATCAAAAAGATAATAAAGGCAAATTGAAATATTAATATAAGTTGCCTATATTTTATTTTGATGCTAAAGTTAAGTCATATTGTATTAAAAGATAGGTACAAGATGTATAGAATAGACACTTTTCAGAAAAACGAATCAGGAAGAGATTTCGTAATAGGAGATATACATGGAATGTTAGATTCTGTGTATTCTTTTTTAGAATCAGTTAGCTTTGATTTTAAAAAAGACAGATTATTTTCTGTTGGTGATCTTATAGATAGAGGACCAAAGTCATATGAAGTTTTAAAATTAAATAATGAAGAATGGTTTTTTTCTATTTTAGGTAATCATGAAGTTATGCTTCTTACTAATTATTTAGTTTATGCTAAAGATTGGTATTCAAAACTTGACACCAAACAAAAAATAGAATGTATTGAAATTATAAAATCGTTACCTCTAGCAATTGAAATAAAATCTGATATAGGCGATATAGGACTCGTTCATGCTCAATTCCCATCTTCAATAAATGATTGGGTAGATTACAAAAACTATATTGATACAAATTTGTTGTCTTATGAAATGAATTCTAAAAAAGATAAAAAAGGAATTATAAGAGAATCATTGTGGGGCAGGAAAAGGATATATAATGAATTAAAGAAAGATGGCTTATCCCATGCCAGAAAATCATATGTAAAATTTTTAAAAGACGGTCTATGGAATAGGACTATACTTTATAAAATGATGACACATAAAAAAACATTACCTTATTTGAAGACTGGAATACAAGTATCCTTTAGAGCTATAAAAGATAAACTATTTCGTAAAATTAATCACCATAGTTATATAAATAATATTAAATATACAATTCATGGGCATACACCTGTAAAAACACCTCTATTATTAGGAAATCAGTTTTTTATAGATACTGGTGCAGTATATGGCTCTAAAAAAATAGGAACTGGAAAATTGACCATGATTGAAATAAATCAAAAAATGACTTTCCATAGTTTTGGAATATAATATATTTAAAATGCTTAAAAAATAAAATATAATTTTAAATAAGGTAACGTTATTGTGAAAAAAGAATCAAGAGAACAAAGAAGAAATAATGGAAGGATATTATCAATCTTGGATGGTATTATTCCTAATAAAGGCTATTCTTCAATAGGCGGGAATAATGAAAGCGATTTGTTGTTTTTAATAATAATCGCTTTCATTTTAATTTACATGTTTTGGTTTATATTTGCTATAGCCATTAGCATGGGGCTTATCATATACATCTATAGAAAAACCAGTAATAATTTCAAAATTATTATTCTTGCTCTTTTTCTTCTGTGTCTTTTTCTGTAGAATCATCTGATACTACCAACTCATCATCTTGAGTTGTAGCTTCATCAATATCATACTGCAACTGTAATTTAGACATTTTAACTCTCCTTTAGATTTGAAAAGATGATACAACAGATATCAAATAAAATCAAGAAATCATTTTAAGCATAGAAAACAAGATGTTCTTGAAATTTAGATTTCCAATGTATGTTTTCAATTTTTGGTAATTTTTCACGATCTGCAATTCTTTCAAGAATAGGAAAATTTAAAAAACGATAAACATGTATCTTATATTGATAAGGTTCTTTAATCGTTTTACCTGATGTTAAATATTCAATTTCTATTTTTTGTCTAATTTCGATAGTGGTTTTAAAAATCTTCATTTTACAAATACTCTTAAAAATAAAAAAAGCACATCTAAGAGTGCTTTTTAAATGATTTCGTTAAAATTAATTAGCGTAATCAAATTTGGATTTCCAGAATTTTGCATTTTTTGGAACGACTTCTGTATCAACTGTAAATGATGCAACAGGTATACGACCTAAGTAATAGGTTTCAACTTTTTCATTAATTGTGTTGGTAATTGGTTGTGAAACAAAAGCAAAAGGATTCATAAGTTCAAATCTTGTGTAAATACGTGTTTTTTTCGTTAAAATAGACATGGTTTTCTCGGTTAATTTAATATTTTGTTGTTGATGAAGCAATTCTAACATATATCAAATACATAAAGCAATAGTATTTGTTACTTTTCGTCACCTTTTTGCAAAATATTTTTTATTTTGTTCAAAAAAATTTACATTGTTTATATTGGTAACAATATTATAATGTAGACTTTAAAAAATAAAAATTTAATATTGTATTTTTTTTTAAAAGTAATATAATAGAATTAATAGTAGGAATCTAAATATGGAAAATACTCCAAAGAAGCAAGAGAATGCTTTTGTGAAAGAGTTTTTAAAAGAAATGAAAGATTTTTATAATATTTTTATAGTGGAATTTCCAATTGCATGTAAAAATTCTTTTAATTTATATGTGGGATTGTTAACTTTCAACAGAAAGAAAATAAAAAAATACTGGTTCAAATGAATTAAAATAGCCTTCCCGGCTCTTACAGTAGTCAATCGAAAACCGAGTCAGGACCGGAAGGTAGCAGCTCTATTGATGAAGCTGCGTGTAAGTAAGTTTGGGAAGGCTGTTTTATTTAAAAGATTTAAAAGATTTAAAAGCATTTGGAGTCGTTTCAATATCTGTGAGGATATAATATTTTTTCTTTAAATGTATAATAATGTCTTCGTTTAATATTGATTCAATATAAACTATCTTCCCGTACTTTCTGGCTAGATCTTCAATATCTACAAGAAATTGCTTAAAGATTCCTTGATGACGATGTTGTTCATCAACTTCAATACTTGATATATCGATTGTATCCTCAATAGCGCCAGCAATCATTCTTTTTGTGATGCGAATATACACTTTAAAATTCTCATAGTATAACCAACTGATTACACCTCTAAAACCTTTATATTCAATAATCATATTTTCTATATCTTTAATATGCATATTATTTTTCCTTACTCACTCTGATTAATAAACGTTTTTCAGGACTTTCAGATTTGCATCCACGATGTAGATTATAACGATTATATTTGATAATGTCATTAGGTTTGGTTTTTATAATTTCTTCTGTTTCTATTTTATTGACAATATCACAGAAATCAATAATACCTAAAGTGCTATCTAGTTCTATTTTGTTATTCAAGAACTCCGTTCCAGTATGACTCATCCATAAGTAATGAGTTTCTACTGGTCTTGGATCTAAGAAGTTACGAACAGTATCGATATGCCAGCCGGGAATGCAAACTTCTTTATTTAATTTATGTTGGGTAACTTTAATAGCAATTGATAAATTCTCAGTTCCAATATCTTTAGTTATTAATTCTAGGACAGAGCAAACAATTGGATATTCTTCATATTGCATTAATGCTGATTTAAAACTGATGCCTTTAGTAATACCAATAGGCATCAAGTCTATTTCAGATTGTTTGCTTTTAAAACTGCCAATAATTTGAATATCAGGGTTAGCTAGGATCGTAGTCGTCAACATCTACTTTGATTTCTCCATTACGTGTCTTATAAATTTTGAATAGAAAGTTTGTTTGCCCTGCTGTTTCTAGCAAAACATTTATGTTGTTGCAAAGTTGATTAATCGTTTTTGCGTCATCTTCACTTATCAAAGGTAATACATCAAAATTTTCAATTTTATCAATATCTAATTCGAAACCATCCTCAGATAAATATTCTTCAAAAGCATCGAAATGTTCATCGATATCATCAAAACGCATAAGCTGTCTAGAATTTAACTTTCTATCTCCAAAACACAAATAGAAACGATGTATGCAAGGATCTCCATCATTAAAATATGGTGTATAACCAAGCATACGAATCATTCTGAAATTAACTTTTTCGAGAGCGGTAGGTATATATTGTTTAATAGAAGTATAAATATCAACATCACTTACATTTTTAATAATCGAATTAGTTGCATCAACAATCTTTTGTGATTCTGCAAAAAGTTTTTGCAAATCTTCGTTATTCATTACTTTAGTGTTTCTTGTATACATATTTCCCTCATAATACAAAATAATAAAGACAACCATATTGTTGTCTTTATGCACAGAATATGCATGGATTTTACATGAAAAGCAATAATTAGTCAAGTAATTATTAACCAAAAAGATATGCGAGTATTATTAAAAGTAATTTAATTGAATATGTTTTAGGTATTTAATATTATAGTAATTAGCAATATATGGCATCTGAGTAAGATCAATTTTATTGTTTTTGACTAAGTAAAATCTGCCTGCTTCCAGTTTCTTTAGTTTTGAATAGCGTGAAATAGAAAAATTGGTATCAGCAGAAACTATTTGCTGCATATTTTCTATAATTTCCCACTGTTTAAAAATGACTTGAACTTTATAAACATTTAAAATCATATCTAATGAATTTTTTGTCAAATTTTGAATGCCTTCTGTTATTATAAAAGAATTAATATTTAATTTGTTAATTCTTAGAATTTGTTTAAATATTATGTCATATGCTTCTTTATAATAATCTTCTGGATCATAAGGTATCATTTGTGCAAAAGAAATATTGTATGGATAATTACCTAAACTTTTAAGATTAATTTTATTAAGAACTTTTTCTATGATATTAAGATTTGAAAAGTTAGTGTTATCATCAGACTTTTCTAAAAAAGGAAATGTTATTAATACAATATTATTATTCTTAATTAATTTGTTTATATCAAGATTTAATATTTTATTAACATGATTGGAAGAGAAAATCAATACGTCACTTTCTTTTCCAAAATCTTTTGCCATACTTAGTATTTTCAAAATGTTGAAATTCCCCTCAAAGTCAAAAAGTATAAATCCTTTGTTATTCATTAAGGATTGAGCTAACATCAATGTATGAATTTCTGCCAAGCCCGAACCAATTGAGCCACTTAATAAAATGTTGCTCATGAATTCTTTTTTATTTAACCGTTCATGGTTCATTGTCTTAAATAATGTATTCTGATGGCTATCTTTTCCTAAATGGAAAATATTGTTATCATCTGTATTGTTTTTTATTGTAGATATAAAATTTGGAAGAAGGTTGTGATTTGAATTGTATTCGCTTTCTTTTTCGAATGTTGGTATGGACATTTTTGTATTTGGTAAATCATCCCCCATTGAATTATCTAATTTGAATTCATTTAGAAACTCAATTTCGTTCTTAACTTCGATTCTAATATACTCGATAATATCATCTATTGTAATTTGTTTTTTATATAAAGATAATAGTTTTAAAAATAAAAGACCTTCTTTATTATTGATTGATAATTCATTGTTATGAAGTGCATAATATAGTTCACGATAATTTTTATTTTTAAGATATTCAAATCTATTTATATCAGGAATATCTGCATTACTCATGATTTCATATAATTCAAAGAAATTTATTTTTCCGTCAAATAAACAAAAATTCACAAAACGTTTAAGTTCTTCTGATTGATTATCTTGATATTTTTTCAATAACATATCTAATATTGCAGTAAGTCCCGGCTCATTAATTTCAGATGTGTTAGTGTTTATGCAAGATATTCCATTTAAATTTAAAGTATGTGGCAATGTATAAAGATAAGTCCTCATAGAAAAAGCTTTGAATTCAAGAATCGTTTTTATTTTTATATTTATAGCCATTTGAATAAAATGTATTTTTTCAATTTCAAAACCTAACATCAGCAATTTACCAAGAATTTTTGATTGCAGTATTTTTAATGTATGTATAGGAAGAGAGTCTAGCGTTTTTGTTGTTTTATCGTTTGACTTATGAATATATTGTTCATATTCACTATAATTATAAAAACCAAGATTAGTTATTAATACATTAAGTATTTGTGTATAACTAATGAAATTTTCTGGATTAGATTTTTTAATTTGTTTTGCTTCATTTTTTAGTTCTTTCGAATCTACCAAATATAAAGTTCTATCATCAGTTTTCGATTTTTCATTTGATTGATCATTTTTGTAAAACGTCTTTTTTAAAGACAAAGTAATACCATTGTTGATATTGTTCATGAATTTTCTCCGAATTTCATATATTTCGTTATGTTTTGTTACTTTATGACTGCCGAACTTGGCTCTCCAATGTATGAATAGGTAAGCATGTCAATAATGCTCATTAATATAACTATATCAAGTTAAAACAAAAAAACTCCTATGAAGGAGTTTGATTTGTAAAAAACATAGATTATTTAAACAATTCTTCTTTTTTAGCTTCTAAATCAATTAAACGCTGTTCAAGTCTTGCTTTATCTTGTTTAGAACTTTCAACTGCTTTGTTCATGAACTCTGGTCCGTAAACATCGCCAGCAGGACGGTCAAAAGTGTAATCTTTTGTTGTCTCGTTTCCAGCAGCATCACTAAATGTCAATTTTGTAGTCAAGCGATTGATTTGAACAGAAGCTTTGATATCTGATGAATCCTCAACTTTCTTTAAAGCAGATGATGATTTGTCAATAACAACTGTATGACTCACACCTTGTTGAATGCCATCTTTTATATTTTCATTATAACTACTAGTTGAAGACCCAATATCAGTTGCACTTGTGGTTAAATCAAAAGAAACGTTATAGATAGGTAAGTCAGAGGCATTATCAATATCAAAACTAATTAACCATTTTCTACCTTTTTCTCCCGGAATAACATTCAAATTATTATAGGTTACTTTATCAAAAGCTTTAGCTGCATCAGCATAAGGTTTTAATCGCGCTTCATAGTTTACAATATCTTTATCAACGCTTGCTATGTCAGTTTTTGTGTTAGCAATATCTGAAACTATTTGTATTTTTGATTGCTCTTTTAATTGCTGCTCACGAATAACACGTTCTTTCTCTCTTTGTACAGCCTGTTCTGCTTCAACTTTAGCAACAGCAGCTTTACGTTCTTTTACAAGTTCAGCAGTCATGGAATCATATTTAGGTTTCAATCTGATAACGTCATCAAAAGTTAAACCATTTATGGCTTCTGCTATAATCTGATCAGCATTTTGTTGAGTTTTAGGGTTTATTTTATCATTTATTGCTTGACTTAATTGACCAAGAATATCACCAGATTCATTAGGAAGTTTTCCGTGATGAGTTTTTGCATAAGAATATTCAATAACACTATTCAAAGCATCGTTGAATTGTGCTACTTCTTCTGGTTTTTGTCCTTCTTTTACTTTTTCAATAGATGTTGTTACATTGTTAGAGCTTGCATCTATTTTGGGTGAGCATCCAGTCATCATGGAAACAGATGCAGCTAATAGTGATATTGCAAATATTTGTTTAATTGTGTTTTTCATGTCTTCCTCCGTTTTTAATTGTTATTTATGTTTTTAACTAATTCAGCAGTTTTTTCGTCGTATGTTTCTTTTGCATTAACTACATCTTTAAAACTCATTCCATTTAATGCTGAAAATACAATCTTATCAATCTCAGTTTGTTCTTCTGGTTTTTGTAAATTATTATTTTTCAAATAAAAAGTTATAGCCACAATATCGAGACCATTATAATTTTTAATGGTTTTTCCATTATGAGTTTTTGCATATGCGTAATTTAATATACTGCCAAATCCATTTTGGAATTTAATCAGGTCTTCATTGCTTTTGCCTTTGATGACTTTTTCCATACTGTTTCCTATCGTTTCAGAAGACTTAGCGTCAATTCTTGAAACATCACATGCTGTTAATGAAAAAATCATCATGACAATAAGAGGAATTTTTAATAGATTACTGTGTTTTTTCATTTTATTTATCTTCAAAATTAAGTATTTTTATATTAGTATTAAAATGTTTCTTTAATTATAACTAAAAAGATGAAAAAAACAATTAAATATATAGATTTATTTTAAATGCGTATTAATTATGTTTTTATTGAGCTATTTTAGAGGTTTTTGATAAGCTACAATATTTAAAAATAAAAAAATGTTATGAAGTTAATTAAAAGAAAAGATAAGGGCTTGACATTAATAGAAGCATTAATATGGTTTGCATTATTTGCAGCCGTAATATATTCTGCTTTTGTTATGTACAATCATTATAAGAATGAGCAAAAAATTTATACTGTTTCAAAAGAACTTGAAACTATTTACAAGAAAACAGAAGCGATGTTTGCTTTAACAACTAACGATGTTTTGAATACGTTACCTGTTACAAAACAAGATTTCTTGGATTTCGGTATTTATCCTACAACATTAAAAGTGAGAACTGTTGCTAACACAACGAGTGCATTTGGTCCAATTAACATAAATTACAATGGTGCGGACGGAATGCAAGTTAATTACACAAAAATACCAAAAGGTGAAATATGCTCAAAAATTATATTATCCCAAAAACTGATTGGTTGGTATAAAGTGAATTCTTTAAACTATAACAGTTCATTAACTCCATCATCAATAAGTAGTTTATGTTCTGGAAATGGAAATGTAAATCTTACATTTTGGATGAAGTCATATCAACCAGAAAATATGAACCCTTAAATAACTGAAATTTTTAATAAAATAATGTTTTTATTTTTTGGAAATTAAGTGTATTAATTCATTTGAAATGAAGATTGATTATATTTTTATTATCTTTTGTATTTTTGATAAGTTATAATATTTAAAAATAAAAGGATGTTATGACGTTAATTAAAAAAAATAATAAAGGTTTAACATTAATAGAAGCATTGATATGGTTTGCATTATTTGCAGCCGTAATATACTCAGCTTTTGTTATGTACAATCATTATAAGAATGAACAAGATATCTATAATGTGGGTCAAGAACTCGAAAATATATTTAAACACTCAGAAATTTTTCTAAGTCAGAATTCTCAGCAATCAATTGTTAAACAGGGGCTAAATGATTCTGATTTAATTGTCGCAGGCGTTTATCCAAAATTAAAAGGACAAACAGATGCAAAAGTAGGAACAAGCGTTTATGGAAATGTGGCGATCTCTTATCTCGGTAATAATCAGGGAATGAGAGTGTATTATTATGTACCTCGTGGAGAAATATGTAATAGAGTAATTATGTCTCAAAAATTAGTTGGATGGGAAAAAATTAATAACTTAAATTTTAATCAAGCATTGACACCAACACAAGTTACTAATTTTTGCAAAGGTACGAATTTAATAGAATTAATTTTTGTTGTTAATAGTTATCATCCACTCACAGATGCTGAATTAATTAATAATAAATAAATTTTTAATCATAACTTAAAAGCCTAATTCAAATAGGCTTTTTTTATCAGAAATTGAGTGGTAAGCCATACTGAAAAATTATATTTGATATCGGACGTGATATCAAATAATAAGAGTTATAATTCTACTGTAGAAGAGATGCTTATGAAAATAAAAAGCAATCAAGGTTTAACACTTATAGAAGCAATGATTTGGTTCGCTTTATTTGCCGCTGTCATTTACTCTGCCTTTGTGATGTATAACAGTTATAAACAAAACCAAAACACATATATGATTAACTCAGAATTGAAACATATTTATAAAAATATGAACGCAATTATTAACTACACCACAAATGATGATGTTACTAAGTTAGGTATGACAAAGAAAGATCTACTTGATGCAGGCGTTTATCCTTATACGTTAAGAGTAAGAACTGAGGCTTTGACAATGGGCGTTTATGGTAAAGTAGAAATTGTTTATGGTGGTGGATCGAATTATGAAGTATATAGTACTACCTACTATGAAATTCCAAAAGGTGATGTATGTACAAAAATAGTACTTGGTCAAAATAATGTTGGTTGGAATAGAGTTAATAATTTACTGTTCGCCAATGCAGCCAGCTTAATAAATCTTTGTGGAGGCGAAGGAACAGTTAATTTGCAATTTTGGGATTCTCCATACCAGCCAACAAATTTATAAAAGCCTTTGAAGGCTTTTTCGGTATTAAGTAGTCGTAAATAATGTTCCTAAGAAAGTTACAAATTCAGTGCCACTAAATATAGCTAAACCAATTAATCCACCAACTAATGTTCCATTAATTCTTACAAATTGTAAATCCTCACCTACTTTTTCCTCAATAAGTGATGATATTTCTTTTGCATCTAATTTTTCGACATAATCAATAAAATAGTTATCAATTTTTTCAGCATTTGATATGATCATTTTTGGTAAATATTGAGATGCATGTTCCTGTATCCAAATTTTAAATTTTTCATTACTAGTGCATTGATGGATAATGTCGTCTAATATTTGATTAATTTTTTCTTTGATTCTTGAATTATCAGAAATCAAATCATTCTCAATCATACTGTTTATGTCAATCATTAAAGAAGCAATGGAGTGGTCTATGTCTAAACTCTCAATAATATCGTCTTTAATTTCAAGGATTTGCTGAGTCATTTTTGGATCTTTTTCAATGTGTTCGATAAACATCGAAAAGTAATTATCAACGTGATGATAGAATTCTTTATCAGGGTCTGATTTTATTTTTTTCAAGAAATCACTTAAGTATTGATGTAACTTAGGTTCTCCAATTATCCAACCTTTTAAAACACCACCAAAGCTGCTTTTACCATTATCATTCTTTTTAAGTAAAATTTTGATTTGCTCATTAATGGCATGTTCATTATCTTTATCGGAAAGCCAAATATTTGCTCTGGTTAATAAGTAATCAATAAGCTCTCTATGCTGCCCTTTATCCTTTAGTTGCTTTGATAATTTTAAGACAATACTTTGGATATCAATTTCATTTGCTTTCTTTTTGGTAACGAGCGTAATGTAATCTTGTAGTTCTTCATATTTAAATGTTTTTGAAAGATGAAAAATAAAAGAAATTGCCTTATTTGAAATATAAGATTTATTTGATTGCAATAACTCTCCAATTTTTGTAGTGATTTGAATCTTATTAATGTTTTCTTGAACATATTGAGTAGATAAGAAATTTTCTCGAATGAAATTAGAAATATTTTGACCAATTTTGTTTTTACTATTAGGAATAATTGCTGTATGAGGTATAGGTATACCAAAAGGGTGTCTAAAAAGTGCTGTTACTGCAAACCAGTCTGCAATACCACCAATCATAGCGGCTTCTGAAAAGGCAACTACATATTGTAAAATAGGAAATTTATGTTTAAGGCAACTGGAAATAACGTACAAACAAAAAGATATTAATAAAAAACTATTTGCAAGTCCTTTTGTATTTGTATAAATTAATTTAGATTTCATTTTGTCTCCTATGTAATATTTATTTGTTATCAAAAAATCTTATGCTGAAATTATTATATTTAAAATATATGTATAAGTCAATTTTAAATGGATTTAGTTGGGAATTAAGGCTTGTTAAAAATCAATTATTGTATTATAATAATAAACTTAAAATTAAGGAAACGAACATGTCAGACTATGATGAAGAAATTCTAAATGCGTTGCAATACATACAAGAAATGAAACGCAAGCAGAATGAAACTGCTGTTCCATCGCAAGCGTTTCATACTTATTGGTTACAATCAGTTTCTCCAAGTGTTAAAAATAATGGATTTTCTTCGGATGAGAAATCAGGGAAGTGGTGTATTTTTTTAAGTCCTAAAAAAGTTGATGAAGCTTGGGGAAAAATTAAAAAGGCTATTGAAGACGATAAACTATCAATGGCGAAAGTTGCTACAAAAGTATCTGCTGAGAAATTTAAGAAACATGTTATTTGTGTTTATACGTTAGATTGGTCAGATAAAGAAGAACTTGAAAGGACACGTCAAGTTCTTCGTGAGTTAGGGTTTGAAAAGCCTTTGAAATATAAAAGAGATCTTGAAACCATCAATAAAGTCTATGGCGGCAAAAAAGAATATTTCTTAACAATGTAAAATCAAAAACCTAGCATAAGCTAGGTTTAGTTAAAAAAAGGCTCTATAATAATCTTGTTATCTTGAATATAAGATGGAGAACCTATATAAAATGAACGCCCCCAAAAGAAAGCGAAGTCATGAAACTGCATTCTCAAAAATCCATCTTTATTTAATAAGCTTTCAACAGTACGAGGTTGTTCTAAGCTAAATTCACTTTGTTCCTCAAGTGCTAAATTAATAAATTGCTTTTCTCCTTCTTCTGTTAATTTATATATTACGTATTGATTCAAATTTGCTTCTATCATATGATATTCCTCAATTAATTTAATCTTAATCTTAATTCTATTTAAATAGAATGTCAATTAATATATAGATTATAGTTTTATTTAATTGTATACATAGCTTTAATATATTTTTAAAATATAGATTACCTGATAAAATGATTACAACAGTTAATAAAAACTGAATTAAATAGGTGACTATATGAAAACAGTAGGAGAAAAATTTCCAGATTTTAGAATGATAGCAGTAAAACCAAAGTTTAATGCACCGGAAGAAAAAGGCATAAGTGCATTTGAAGTTGTTAATGAACAATCTTTTGATGGAAAGTGGAAAATAATTTATTTCTATCCAAAAGACTTTACTTTTGTTTGCCCAACAGAGATTGTTGCATTCGACCAGTTAGTAGACGAATTTGAAAAACGCAATACAGTATTGTTAGGCGGTTCTCCTGATAATGAGTTTGTAAAATTAGCATGGAGAAATGACCATCCTCAACTTAAAGGATTGAATCATTACTCGTTTGCTGACGCAGCTTCTAAATTAAGTGCAGAATTAGGGATTATATCAAGTGATGGCGTTCCATTGAGGGCAACATTCATTATTGATCCAGAAGGCGTTATTCAGCATGTTAGTGTGACTCCTGATAAGGTGGGAAGAAATCCTATAGAGACACTAAGATTATTAGATGCATTGCAGTCAGATGAATTATCTTTCTGTAATCGTCCTATAGGCGGCTCAGTTGTATAAGTAAAGTAAATGTTCGAATTAAAAATACCGCCACTTGGCGGTATTATTTTTTTGCTTCTTTTGATTGTATTCGAGAAGTTTCTAGATTACTAAATTCTATAACAACATTATTCGTTCTGATATTACATACAACAGTAACTGATATGTCATTTCCAATAACTACATCTTTAATAACATGACTTTCTCGTGTTGGTATTTTTTGATGTTCTGAATTATACTTTTTTTCAAAAAATGATAATAGTTCATTTCTTTCTGACATGCATTTTTCAGTATTTTTAGTACTTTCCATGGCTCCTATTTTAAAAATGGTTCCAGTAAGTGGAGTTGATGCAACATAATATTGATTAAAATCATGAAAACCAGTATCTTTTGTGAATAGCAAAGAGCTTTCCTGACTTGTTATTTTTGCTTTATTAGATTTCTTTTTTTCTTTTTGAAGATCCAATGTATCTCCTAATGTATAACCAAAAGCACTTTTTCCTGTAAAATCAACTGCTAGAACAGAAGTTGAAAACAAAGCCAAACATAATACTAATACTTTTTTCAATTTAATCACCATTTAGTTTTAGAGAGTGTTATATATTGTTCTTTTTTTATCCAGCCTTTATAAAATTTATCTTGTTCACTTCTGTATTCGATAAAAGTCCAATCTCCTTTTTCTTCTAATACTGCAACAATATTATCTTTTACTACATAAACCTTATGTTTAGCATTTAAATTAGGCTCATTATAAAGATAAGCTTTTTCTACCGATATTGTTTTTAAACCAATCCATTTTTTATTATAAGTTAATGAATAATCAGTTCCTTGCATTATACTAGGAGCTAATGAATTCATGCAACCAGCTAAACCATAATTTTCATTGATGGTTAAAGTTACTTTTTCATTATCAAAATCAAGTTTTCCATTATGTTTCTCCATTGATTTAATAGTGATTGGTATATTTTTAGGGTTTTTGATGTTCCCCTCAATATAAAATGAACATGACATTGCAGTGTTGTCGCCAGTTAATTCATGGTAATAAGCTTCAATTCTATTATCAGGTGTAACAGCAATCATTAGCTGTTCATAAATTCCTGACTGAACTTTTGGATTTGCATTTGCAAAAGTAGATAAGGATAAACCAAAAATCACTCCGCTTAAGATTTTATTCATAATTATCCTTTTTAATATACGTTATAGTTTAAATAAGTTTTTCAGAAAAATTTCAATTGATATTTTTCCTTGTTCTAAACTTACATCAGAATATACTAAATCATTGATATTTTTAAATTCTGTAAATGAATGTTCATTTAAGTTCAATTTTTCGAGAAAATTGACACCATGTGATGTTAGAGCGCCTTTTGTGTCAATCAAGTTCTCTTCTAATATTTTTTTATAAATACTTGAAATAGATGCTGCTGAACCAATTTTATTCTTATGCATCTTTTCGAAAATGTCATATTCTTTGAGAGGTTGTGTATTATCTTTAAGAGCCAATAAAATCCAAACCATATTTCTTGTCAAATAGTTATATTCGTTTTTGCCAATTTTAACTAATCCCATAAAATTATAATCTAAATAATCTTTAAGTTGATAACATTTACGACCTTTTAAAACTAAATTATCTTTAAAATAACTTGCTCTTTTTATATATGCTTTTTGAATAGAATTATCTGACAAGTAATCAATTTTAATGAAATTCACAGGTGTTGTTTCAAGAAAATCTTTACTGAAAATATCCAAAGTAAAATCAGCAGAACGAACTCCCGCATGATCGGGATCAGTTGCTATCAAGATTTCGGTTATTTTACTAATATCATAATTGGAAACAAAATTATCTGGTGAAAAATCTCCACTAATAATCATCTTTCCATCTTCTGTATATTGATTAACTTTGTAAAGAAAATCCTTAGATTCAAATTGGTATTTTGGGGTTGAAAATTGTTGATAGTTATTAAAGTCAAATTTGTATTTGAAAGAGTTGTTTGAAAAGATGCAATCTCCATTTTTTAATAAAATTTCTGAGATATTTTTTGATAATTGTGGTTTTTCTGTAACAAAAAGGCGCATTTACATACTCGTGGATTATTTGTGATATTTTATCAACTTTTTATTATTAAGTCAAAAATAGATAATAAAAAAACCTCACGAAGAGGTTTTTGGAGCGGAATACGAGGATCGAACTCGTGTAGGTAGCTTGGAAGGCTACAGCACAGCCACTATGCCAATTCCGCATATAAAAAGCAATAATATCAATACCATTTGCACCGACCTTTCACCTCGAGTTTACTCAGTCTTGTCATTCCACGCATTTCGTAAGGATAAGTTACGCGCTGTGGCACTGCTCATTAGCAAGTGAATTGCATCTAACCTCGCGAAAAATTAGACTTTAACAATATATAACATTATTACTTTTTAATTAAAAGGCTGTAACGTAATCCAACCCTAGTTTGGTAGAGGATACAGCACTGTTTTGGTGGAGTTGTTAGTATTTAAAACTAACCTAACACTCAGAAACTCCATTCAATAGTATCTTGTCTTGATAAGGTTTATTATATCATGAACTATTGATTTGTCAAGGTCTTTTTTAAAACCATACTACTAATGTATTAGGAGTTACAGTAATATCGCCAATATTGACTTGGACAATAATATTGTTATGAGAGTCCCTAACAACAGCAGTGTCAATAACCAATAAAAATGGGTCTTTGTATTCGATAACGGATTTTTCATTGACCAAATAAGGTTTTAAACCAAATTGCGAATAATCACATGTTTGCTTATCGTATTCATCAGCATTGCTAATTTTGATAAAAGGAAAAGCAGATTGAAGTGTTTTTCTGTCTACTTCTTTTAGAAAATGATACATGATAATAACCTCATTTGTTTAACATGATTGTATATTATTTTATCAAAAAAATCAAAAAAGCCTGATAATTCAGGCTCTATTTAAATAAAAAAATATTATGTTGGCTTTCTAGTATTTGTGTTTTTGTTAGCTTTCTTATTTTCAAGTTCAGCTACATAAAAAGCAGCTTTTTTAAAAGCTTCTTCAAGACTAGGGCTAACAGATTTTACAGAACAAGCAATCATCAAATTGTCTACTGATTTAAAATCTTCAATAGCCATACCATCTGGTTTAACACGAGTATTGTAATCACTCATATCATCAGTAAAGGCAAATACAGGTTTTCCTTGACCAACAGCACAACCAATTTCCCAAACTGTACCAGCATCTGCTGATGGACCACGGAATGGTGTGATATTTGCAATTACAATATCGCACTTATTAATCATCTTCATGTTTTTTTCAAATATTTCATCACGAATTTGCAAAGGAGTTTTATTTTCTGTTGTAATATCGTTATCCATAGGGATAAGTGGTTTAAAGCCATAAACATCTGCGATTTCACGAGCTTTTTGTGCGCGTTGTTCAGCATCAGGGTAAAAAACATCTGGACCAGCTACATATACAAATTCGTTCTTATTGCTCATTTAGTATTTCCTCTTGATATTGTAGAATTATAACACATTGATGGAATGCTGTATATATTTCAGTCTAGTTTAAATTGATACGTTTTCTTTACTGAAATAATATTTTCTATAAGATTTTGCGGTTTCCTTCCATATTGTACTATGATATGGAGATCTGGTGTAAACAAATGAATAAGCAAATTCTTTTAAAATATTACTCGTAGCTTGGACTCCCGAGATTAATTGAATGACATTTTCATCAAAACTGTATTGAGAATTGAAAACTTGAACCATATTTTGAGCAATTCCTTTTTCTCTATATTTAGGTTTTACATACAAACATACAAGTCCATTCATATTGTATTTTTCTTTTTTCCCATCACATACAAAAAATTTAGTTCTAGAAGGTGATTTATAGTTTTCGAAAATCAAAATCCCAATTGGTTTGCCTTTGTGATTGGATGCAATGACAGTTGTGTAATTTATTATTTCTATACTCTCGTTTCCTCATTTTGTATTCCAAAATGAGGAAAAGGTTCATTATCTTTATAATTAATAATGGACAAAAAACGACTATCAGAATAAGTTTTTTCATAAAACGAATTCGCTTTTAAAATGATTTGGAGTTCTTCTAAAGTATTGTCTTTTTTGAACTTATAATTGATTTCACGCATTAAAGATCTCCAATATCATTTAAATCGAATCCAAACCATTTTGCCGTTAGAAAGAATGTCAGCATTCTCATATTGAACAGATTTCAATTTTGAATTATTTTTGTTTTCGGAATAAATCATTTTTACCAAATTGTCCAAGCTAGCAGAACTTTGATTGTTTTCTGTAATTTCCGAACAAAATTTAATCAATACGTTTTTCATACGTGGTTGAGAAAGCATTTTAAGACGTTCAACATTGAAGCAAGTTGCTTCTGGATATTTTTTATGTGTATCCTTAACAAGCTCCCAATCACAATCAGCAATTTCATTCAAAAGCGATTGAGTCTCTTTGAATTGTTGAATTGTCCGATTTAGAGTGTGAAGGAAATTACCCCATTTGTTTGTGATTACAGGCAAAATATCATGACGAATATAGTTACGAGAATATTTTGTATCCACGTTGGAATCATCAGTAACCCATTCAAAACTATTATTTTCAGCATATTCTTCAATAGATTTACGAGTTGTGTCAATCAATGGGCGAACAATGAAGCCTTGACCAAAATTACGTTTTTCAGGAATGCCCATCAAACCCGTAATGCCAGTGCCACGAAACAGTCGAAAAAGAACAGTTTCAGCATTGTCATTCAAGTGGTGCCCCATGAAAACAAAATCATTTGGCATCATAGCCGATTCAATAGCGTTATAACGTGCATCACGAGCTTGTTTTTCAATACTTGCTCCTGTACCAAGAACAACTCGTTCAATAATAGGAGTAATTTCATATTGAGCACACACATCTTTAGCAGATTGCTCCCAATCCAAAGCATACTGACTAAGACCATGATTGACATGTACAACAACAATATTTTTATCTTCTGGTTTAACCTTGCACAATACATCCAAAAGAACACGAGAATCTACACCGCCAGAATAAGCGATGATCCATTGATTTACATCTTTAGAAAAAGCACCAAGAGTTTCCATTTTGGATTGTACTTGCTTGATGAATTGAACTAGCAACATTAGTAAAGCTTCCTGTATTTGTTTGATGAAGCATTGTAACACCAATTCTGAGCATATTCAATAGATTTTAAGCAATTTAAGCATTATAGTATAAGAAATCTATTATTGACATATAGGCTCATATTTGATAGTATTAGAGCTTAATTATAGAGGTTTACAGATGAGTAAACATACAGAAGGCAGTTGGGAAATTGAAGTTTGGCATAAATTGTCGTCAGATGGTTCTTTCGGTGAAGAAGTTGTACAAGTATCTGCATTTGAACCTGACGGCAATCGAAGTTTGGCGATTCAAATATCGGGCACTTGTAAACCAGATGAAGTATATGCGAATGCACACCTTGTATCTGCTGCTCCTGACTTGTTAAAGGCTTTAGAGACAATGTATAAGAAATTTGGTAATGAAGAAGATAATTTTACTCTTGCAGTAATCAAGAAAGCCAAAGGTATTCAGTAACAAGTTTCATAATTAATTAATTTACTCAATCAATAGGTGATAATATGGGCACACGAAATCTTACATGCGTAGTTAAAGATGGTAAATATGTTGTTTCTTCTTATGGTCAATGGGACGGTTATCCTTCTGGTCAAGGAAAGACAATTCTTGAATTTTTAAATACCAAATTCGATTTAGAAACATTTAAAGATAAACTGGGTAAATCAAGTTATGGAACCGATGAAGATATTCAAGCGAAATGGGTTGAATGTGGAGCGAACCCAAACGATCAATTTGTTTCTATTGACATTTCTAAAAAGTTTGGAGAAAAATATCCAGAATTAAGTCGTGATACAGGTGGTAAAATTCTCGAACTCATTCAGAACAGTGAAAATGGATTACAAACTATTGAATATATTGATTTCATTGCTTGCGGGTCTTGTGAATGGGCGTATGTGATAGATTTAGATCTTGGAACTTTTGAAGTCTATAAAAATAATAATGAAGAACTCACAGAAAAGGATAGATTTTTTCAATTTCAAAAAGATGGAGATATTCCAGCAAAACTAGTTCGTAAATATAAGCTTGAGAGATTACCAAAAGAAAAAACATTTCTTGCTTATTTTAAAAATCGTGACTTGGATTAATAAGCAATCGATTTTAAAAAGACCTCTGATGAGGTCTTTTTTACATTTTGAATTTAGGAACTGATGTAATCTTGATTGATTTATCTCTCTCTAATTGCTCTTGTTTTCTAGTTTGGTATTCTTCGTGATACCTTTTTTGCAACTCAACCATTTTTCCATCAGGGTTCCATAAGCCAAGCTCTTTGGCATATGATTCCTCGCCCATAACTTTTGCTTTTATATCTTTATCACCTTTTATTATTGCTCCCGCAAAACGATGGTTCCCATCATCAACCATGTAAGAAACATGCCCTCCCATAGATGGTACTCCTACATCAATATCAATAGGTTTATTGGATTCATTAACAACAAAGAATGCAATTTTTTTAATATGTGCTTCTCTCTTGTCATCAGTACTCATATCTTTACCTTTGCCAAAAGAAGAACTATAAAAATCAGGAGTAAAAGCTAATTCAGCTTTACCATCAGCAATGCATTTCAATACTTCTTCTTTTGTAATTGGTTTCGTTAAATCCATCCAGCAAGCTAAAGGATCACAATATTCTTGAAGCTTTTTGATGTTAATAACATGATGGGCATCTTTTTCTAGTTCAAATGTTGTAACTTCTTCTAAATTTGTCATTTGTTTTCACTTTAGTTATTTAAATTATATCAAATACCATCATAGTTGAACTTGCAAAAGTTAAAACAATTATGTTAGAATTTCAATTCTTTAAATTGAGGGTTTTGATATGGGCACCAGAGCGGCTTATGGTTTTATTATAGATGGCAAAGAAAAAGTAACTTATAACCATTCTGATGGTTATTTGGACGGTTTAGGTATAAATTTGCTTAATCAGTTAAATGGAGTTTGGCTTGAATATATGGAAGAAACTGTTAGGAATGTAATTCTTATTGAAAATGATGAAGAAATAGTTACAGAACAATCTATTATTGATGAACTTCAAGATTACACATATGATAGAAGAGAAGGTGGTAAAACATGGTATTCATTACTTCGTGGTTCACAAGGAAATATAGTTTGTTATGCATGTGATGAACCCTTAAAATATATGATTGATGGGAAAGATTTTTTGTATAATTCTCTTTTTTGCGAATATGCATATATTATAAATTTCGATACTGGAATGTTTGAATTTTATGAAGGTTTCAATAAAGATCCTAATGCTGCTGGACGATATGCAAAAATACCAGAAGGTTCTAAAGATAATGATTATTATGGTGTTAAATTCATTGGTGAAACACCTTTAAAAGCAATTGTAACAGCAAGCAAAGATGATATTGTAGAATACGTATCTAAAATTAAAAATTTTCTAGGTGAAGAAGATGTCTATGAAGATGAAGATGGTAATGAAATAGTTCAACCTAGAATTGAAAAATTCCCGATATGGGTCTATCAAGAGCAATTAGAGTTAGAATTGGAATAGTTAAAATTAAAGCAGCAAAAGCTGCTTTTTAATTAATAAAATTGACTAATATTGAAAATTATTTTAATATAAAACATTATCAAGGTTGAAAATTAAAATGATTAAAGATGCAATAATTAGTGAATGTTTGAGTTATAGGTATATGTTATCCAGAAAATGGAGCGAAGATAATAGAACAATACTATTCTGTATGTTAAATCCAAGTACTGCAGATGCCAATTTAGATGATCCAACAATAAGACGTTGTATTGGTTTTGCTAAGGAATGGCAATATGATCAAATGATTGTTGTAAATCTATATGCATTAAGAACTCCCAATCCTAAAGAACTATGGCCACATATTAATCCTATTGGTGATGAAAATGATTTTTATCTTCAACAATTAGCATCTGAGCATATAGATATTGTTTGTGCTTGGGGAGGAAATGCTAAAAAGGATAGAGTCATCAAAGTAGCAACTATTTTGGAAAATAGTGGTGCTAATCTTATGTGTCTAGGGATTACAAAAGATGGAAGCCCTAGACATCCACTTTATTTGAAAAAAGACCAACCTTTACTTCCGTGGAGTGCTTTAATGATGATTTGAATTAATTAACTTACTTTTTCGGTCCATTTATAAACTTTGTTAATAATTAATTGATTTATAAAAGAAGAATCTTTAGATATTCGTGAAACAAAGTTCATAAGTTTAAATATTGAATTCGAAATGGATAGAAGAGTTTCTTCTGATGTAATGCCTCCTTTATATCTACTGCTAACAATTTGTTCATGTTTTTGTATGCAGTCAGACATTTTTCCTATTAAAATTGAATATTGCATAAGTAACTTTGAATTGTCTTCACTGCTTGTGTTGCTTTCATTATTAAAACCTTTATTGGTAATATGACCTATTTGAAATAAAGAATCTTTATTTATTTCGTGAGCAAGAGAAACCAAAACAATTAAATTATCTATGGCTTCTTCTACGATGTTTTCTTGATGATTTAATAAATAGGCTTCATACAGTTCGCCATGTTCCTCTAACAGCTTACCAAGGCGTTTAAAAATACCTCTATTATCAATGGTCATTGTGTGTTCTACTTTTGCAATTTGTATATTAATAGTATTCATTAGCACTCTTTTTAATGTTTAAGTTCTATAGTAGAATACTATTTTTATAAAGAAATACAAAAAATTAGCCAAAAGCTTTTAATGTCATTACTTTTTTGTTTTTGTGAGAAGACAAACTATATATTGCAGAACCTTTATCTTCACTTACAGAAACTTGATAAGGGTAAGTATTTAATAATTTATCCCATAATTTTATGGTTTCATCTGTTCTAAGAGTTGAACTGCTTAATTTTAATCCTTTTTCATCTAAATGTTCAGCCATTTTTAAATACATTTCAGAAGCAATACCTTTTCTTCTAAAGTCAGGAGAAATAAAGACATCATCAATAACACCAGAATTAAGAAAGCATTTATTTTCTCTTTTGAAATCATCAAAATCTTTTTTTAGTTTTTTTATCGTTTCTTCTTTTAAATATTCAGCATTAAACTCATCTAATTTTAAATCATAAGCGTTTAAAAGACGATGAAACGCTTTACTATCAATATTTTTATTTTGAAGGACAGTAAAATCTTTTCCGAGGACTTTGCTTGCTACGTTTACGTTAGTATATAAAACAGATAAATAACCAACAGGCTGTTTATCTTGATATGCAATTAAAACATCAGAAATCAACAAACCATCATTTGTTTTAAAGTTTTCTATGATTTTATATTTTAAACTTAAATTATTTTTGGCCTTTAGTGATCCTTCGTCAACGAGTTCATTAAAGTTAGATAAGATTGATTTGAATTCTTTATATTTTAGAATATCAAATTGTGGGAAAATTCGTTTCATAATGTCTAAATCAGGAGAAGATGTTAAATTGATGGCTTGGATTTTACCTTGCGAATATTTTTTCAAAATATCTTGGTCAAATGATTGCATAATATTATCGCCTAAAGAATCAATAAATACAGGTTTTGTTCTTCCGGGTTTAATAACAGATACTGCTGAATAAAAAGGCTCCCTTTTTCCGGTACTGTTGTCAATGAAAATAACTAATTTAGAATCGGGTCTAAACAATATTTTTTCATAAAGAGCAAGAGAAAATTCCGCATGATAGTTTTCTTTAAATAATATCTTTTGCTCATAAGGTACTACGTTGTTTTTATAAAACATTAATTTCATAATTTGTTTTTTATATTATAGTATTTGTCCTTTTGCTTTCTCGTAACTTACTGACTTTATTTAAGTTTTTAAATTGCAACTAGAATTATCAATTTAATCCAATAAAACCGTAGGTTATATGCCATTTTGTTCTTAAAATAATAGACGGAAAAAGTGGAATAATAGTTATAAAATGGGATAATAATATTAAGGTAAAAATGAGGAAAAAAGTATGAAATTCGACGTAATAATGTATTCTTTGGTTATTGTTATGATTGCAGTAGTTGGTGTTGCAGCTTATTCGATGTATATCAATCAAATTCAAATCGGATACGCTTTAGGTTGTATTGGTCTTATGTTATTTTTAATAGGTTTTTTTCTTTCTGTTTTCTTCGAAGAAGAACAAAAAACAAAACATTTAAAAAATCAAAGAGCTAATTAAAAATTAATCAGTAAAACGTATTCATTCAATTGAATTTTTAAAAGTAGCCTCTAGAGGTTACTTTCGCAAAAGTAGCCTGTACAGGTTACTTTTTTATTTCTGGACATAAGTTTTATCATAAGATAAAGGATCATTGATAACGACATTGTTATATCTATCAATCATTATATTTTGCGGGTAAATATCAAAATCAGACTTCGTTTTATTTTTAATAGACAAAATAATCTCAATTGCATTTAATATTTTATTTGACGAATCCGATTTTTCATAATGTTGTAAAAGACTTTCTATATATTTTTGCTCTGATTTAAAACCTTGAAAATCAACTGTTTCTACACTTTTAATAATATTTTTAATGCCTAAAACGATTTCTTTCTGAAAGCGAATGTCACATTGAGAAATTGGATTTAATCTGTCTACTATTGCACAATAAATATACTCCTTTTTAAAAAGGAAATGAATATTGGGCAACCATGGATTTTTATGTTCACAACTCATTATTTTTTCAGCAAAAGTAATCCAAGAATCTGAGAAAGAGTCGCATGAAGCAACATTTATTTTAAAAGCCTTATCTGAATTTTTAACAGCAAAAACACTTGAGAAAGTTCCTGTGCCTAAAAAATCAATAAATATGTTTTCCTTTAAAGAATCCAAAATAGTTATATGAAGGTTGTCCAATTCAAAAGCATCAGCAGTGAGTAGATTTAAAAATTCGGTCTCAAAAATTTTATGAATAGAGTTTGTAGTAAATACACAGAATTCTTCTAGATTAGAAAAATCAAATGGATCTGTATTTCTTATTCCTTTTAATATGGATTCTGTGATTTTGCTTACCATTAAAAATAGCCTCTACTTTTTAAAATGGAGTATACTTATTTTTTTATTAAAAAGCAAATGTTTAACGTGTGACCAATCTTTTGTATTTAATGCTCTTTTTGCAAATTCTACATTGATACATAAGTGATTCTTTAAGTATTTTTTTGTGTTGAGCAGGAGTGAAATAATGTTCGCGATCATTGCACCCACAAATATAAGCATAATAAGTCTTTTTATCACTTTCTTTAATGATAGGATCAGAATTAATATCATCAACCTTTGCTGCTGGATTGCCGCCAAGGTTAACCATAAGCTTTTTCCAAGTCTTTCCATGTCCAAATTCATTGTAAACGTGTTTGTCTAAAATGTGGCAATATTCGTGTATAACTGTATCTTTAATTTGATCAGGATTATACTTTAATATATCAATATTGATGTATATAGTATTTTCAACATAATTTGCTAATCCTAACTTATTTTTTTTATTTAAATCAAAACTTAATTTAGGATTAACGACTCTTCCTAATTTTTTCTGACTTAATGTTTTAACAGACTCAAAATATTCTATTGATAATCTTTTTACTTCATCAGGAGTGATTGGTTTTTGGGTTGACATTTATTAAATACCGTAAATATAAACATATACAACAATATCGTTATATATGTTTATATTTTAGCAGTTTTCTATGTTTAATATAATCTCTTGATAATCTAATTACTCCATATGCAGAAAAACAAAAAACGAACATTTGTAATCCCATGTAAGGATAATTGTGATTAAAATATAAGTAAGTAGAAAATGTAAAATTGACAATCATGTTTATAAAGAAGTACATGAAAAGATTTATTTTCTTTTGAGAGTACAAAAGATAACTACCAAATCCAGCAACAGTGGAAAACCATCCAACAGTTTCCATAAACCAACTAACATGCCCTTGATTTAAATAAATACTAATTGCTATTGTCATGAGAATACAAATCATAAACAACTTAATATTCACCCATTCTAATTTTAAGGTTTTTTCAAAAATAGCCATAACAGCAAAAAAAGTGAATCCAATATTTAAAAACAAAACAGGATAGTCTTTTTTATAAATAGAGTAAACAATAAAGGATATGTTTCCTACTAATAATAAATAAAAGAAAGTTTTACTTTGATCTTTAACAATATTTAAAGAAAGCAGCATATAAGCTAATGCAATTAATACACTACCAATGATAGAAAACGTAATCAATCTTAATCCTCTTAAATAAAAAAAGGCATCTATATTAATGCCTTTTAAAATTATTACATAAATTTAATGTACTAAACTTAAATGAGATACTTTTTTATTTGTAGTTGGTCTTGTGTTGCTATTAAACCCTGCAATAGCTCTCATTTTTTCTCTAGTGTAAAAACTTTCTTTAGCCAAAGATGGTGAATAGAAGTCTTTGTTGTTGATATATTCTTGCTTATCAACCACAGGCAATGCGACATGCATTTCATAATCTTTTTGTTGAACAAATCTAATACTATATATTGGGAAGAAAAAGTATTCTTTCTCTCCATAGACATCAAGTTCAAAACTCATTGATTCTTTATCAAATTTAAAATTATTGATACTTTCAGGCGATAGTTCTAGGAACATACATTTATTGTCACCTGCTTCACTCAAAAGATGAGTGGGAATAATTGAGTCTGGATAAGTAATGTCAACAACTATTTGTGCTATTCCATTATTTTCGTTGATCCAGTTGATACCAGCTTCTATTAAAAAATAATTTATTGGAAACGATCTTTTATCTTGCATTTTATCACCCCATAATTGTTGTTAGTTGTGTTTTATTGCGAGTAACGACTACATTGTTTCGATATGTTATTTTCTGTTTGCAGTGTAATTCTTTTTATAAGTCATTGCAAGAGAAATGTGAAGGTTTTATAACTTTTTATTGCTTAACTATTATATCTTATTTTAATAATCATATAGTGTCAATATGATAT
>Ga0247812_10000315_pt1 | contig 38076 bp, 68 predicted proteins | sample UWRJL149409B1_FD_178011 | JGI IMG/M metagenome (GOLD analysis project Ga0247812, IMG submission 178011) | Plant litter microbial communities from Arlington Agricultural Research Station in Wisconsin, United States - UWRJ-L149-409B-1 | ecosystem: Environmental > Terrestrial > Plant litter >...
GTATCTGATTGGTAGTAGTTCGGTCTTTCTAAAGGCTCTTCTATTTCTTCATTAGAATATGCTTTTGTTTCCAAAATACGTTTTCTAGCTAAAGAAGCTACATCTAATTGCTTGGTATAAAGTTGTTTCAGTTCCTTTAATCCTTTTTTGTTCTGAACCTTATTAAGGTTTCCAGGGACGCTTGCAAATTTTCTGCTTATCTGGCTTATAACTGAAAAAACATCAGAGTTTTTGTTATATCCCTCATTTAGTATTACCTGGCCGTCATAATCATACTTAGTAAGCCCACCGCCTATATACCCAAGTAATGCCTTGTTGAATGTATTACCAACCTCTTGCTCGGTAAACAGTTTTTTTGGCGCAATAGCTAAAGCCAATGATGCCCTAAGTGATGTGAAGTTGAATGCCATATACTACAAATGTAACATTTTGGATATTAAAAAGTAAAGAAATTATTTTTGTTGCCTATCTGACTAAAAACCGCATACCTCATGGCATCTATACAATGATTAAACGCATCAACAGGTGTATTTGATTTTTTATCGCTCCAAACGTAGTTATTCAATTCCTTTATCAAATTTAAACTATCTGGATCTATTATCAGCTGAAAGTCTAGCAAAACTGCAATACCAGCTGTAATACTGCCCTGTCCTTTTATCGTTTCCTTTATATTTAATCCGTATTCCTTTATTTCGGTTATAAGTCTAGGCTCTGCGCTATCTGCATATATCAAAGATGTTTTTGCGTGAAACTTATTTAGGTTAGCTATTTCGGATGTGGTTAGCTTTGGTCTGCAATAGCACTCTTTTACATAAATTTTCTTTGCATCAATATCGATAGCCGTTTCTATAAGCGTTGTTGGATCTATACTAAAACCAAAATCCTGACCGTAAACAGATATCAAAGAATTGTTAAATCCTCCAATCTGCCAATTATTGAATATTACTCCTTCGGCTTTATCTAGCCAACCACCCATTACAACGTGGTTATACTTGAACGGGTTTTTGTCTTTTAGCTGTTCGACCTGGAATATAAAAGAACTATCAAGATTATCTTTGTTATCTAGGTAGGTTGTGTGTATGTATGTTGTATTGCCTTTTTTTAATGTTTCTCCAGCGTTTATGCCGTTGCCCTCAAAATAGCGCTTAAAAACCCAATGCTCTTTTGTTGTAGGGTTCATTATTATTATAACTCTATTCTTAACCCCTTTTTGCCTAACAGAAAGATCAATTCTATCAAACGTAACCTCATCGGTTAATTCTTCAGCTTCATCAATAACAAGCGTGTTTATGCCCTGCAAAGACTTTAAATTTGCCGTATTGTCTTTACTTCCTGTTTGAATACCTCTAAAAAGAATTGAATTACCATTGACCTTATTTATTATTTCGGTCTTGGTTACATCGAAAAGCTCTGAAAGTCCTAGTATTTCAATCTTCTCTTGAAATTCTGGAATGATAGAAAGGTATGCTGAAGTTAATGTTTTACGAAGGAATAGTATCTTTTGGTTTTCCTCTAGCATCAAAAGGCAAAGGAATGTATTTACACTAAATGATTTACCAGATCCCCTACCTCCTGTTATAATAAAATAACGGCTATCATCTGTTATTAGTGATTGATACTTTTTGTTGATAACCAGCACATTACTCGAATTTTACTAAGTCCTGTAGATTTATTCCGGTTAGGTGAACTTTACTATCGCTTTCGATATATTGTTTAGCTTTACCATAACGATATTCAAAGAATAATTTTAACGCATTAAAGTCGCCTTGCTCTAAAAGCATTTTAAGCTTATCTAAGGCAATATCATCCATTGGCGATAGTTTCTCTATAAGCTTAATCTCTTCTATCTTAGGCTTACGCCCTGCGCCTTGCCTTGCCCCACCGTGATTGCTCTCGTTATCCATTTGATAAATCTTGATTATTCAACCAAAGTTACCAATTATTATTTAATATGCAAATTACCTACGCTCTATAAGAACAATAGCAAAGTTAAACAATCCAAAAGTATATGTTTGGTAACCTTTGTTACTTGAGCCAATAAAAATTAAAAACTTATCACCTCCATAATATTTAGACCAGCAGTTCCTAAAATGCACTCTGTATTTCATAATTCAATATTTAGTTCTTGGCCTGTTAAAGCGAAGTAAATGTTCTGTAGTTGGTGTAGGTATTGACAAGGAACATAAGAGTTACTAACTCTAAGAGTTTTATCTAAAAAAAAATAAGATAATTTATGATTTCCTTTATTTATTCTTACTTGAATACCGTACAGACCATTCCTTTTAAAAAACCCACACTTAAAAAGTATTTCTTCTGTAAGGGGGATGCCTGAACATTTTATTAATAACATTGTTTGTGGCTGAAGGTTTTTCTTTATAGCTCCAATTCTGTCTACTTGGATATACCTAACTATTTTAAACTGCCCTTGATATAAAACCCAATTCCCAATCCTTAATTCGTTTGCTTCTATCATAATCTATCAGCGTTTAGGTCGCTACCCGTTTTTAAGTACCAAAGCTTCGATATAAGCAACTTGATTTGGTTTTGAACGAATTATATGAATAACATCCGGGTGTAGCCTTAGGTTTATCGGTTGCTTTGCATCTGGCTTTTTTGGTTGGCCTGGTTTGAGTTTGTTGTTAACGAATATAGCCCAATGTAAATTACCATCTAATTTTAATTTTTTAGCAGCAGATAATATTTCATCGTCTTTGTTTTCCGACAAGATGCCAATTAAATCCCAGCCTTTTAATTCTTTAAATAACTTATCAGATTTTAAAATCCCATCAGAACTTAAAGAACAAATAAACCCGTTAGTTACTGAAACTTCTTTTAACTCAAAAACTTTTGGAGGATTTATAAAAGCTATACTGTTTTTTAATTTTTTCATTTTATTAATTTAAATATTATACTATTCCAAAAACCGCCATTATTTGTTGCGTAAGCGTTACCGTGTGTTATATTTTCTTCTGAAATTTCAAAACCTTCTTTTCTTATAAGCTTTAATATTTTATAAAACTCTCTATAAGTTTTCATTGTTGAATGAGTTGAACCGCATGAACTTCTATATCCAACTTCAACAGATCCATTTTTAAAAAGGTTATCAAAGTTATTTTTAATGTTATTAGCATCATATCCAACTAATACGTTCAGCTTTTGATCTGCTGAACGTATTTTATCTTTTATATTATTGCTTAGCATACTGTTTTAACTATTGATGAACAAATTTTGCAAGTATATTCTTTGTTTAATTTTAATGTTAGTTCTTTTTTAGCACCTTCAACTTCTTCTTGTGAATAAACTAAAAAAGTTGCTTTTCTTGTTAGTGATTGAGAGCAGATAGAGCAGTAAACTGTTTTCTTTGATTTTAATTGTCCTATAGGTTGAGTTGTCATAATTTTTTGTTTTTGATTATGATATAAAGATAGGAATAATAATTGTATTGTCAAGTATTATTTAAATTTGTATCACTCATGTTACATTTTAAGTTTATCTATTGCCTGTTGCATGAGGTTAAACTTCCATAATATCAATTCCATGAAAGGCTTTCATCATTTTCTTTTTAAGATTGTAAATAGGCAATTTCATACCTTTTACATCAACTACCTTAGTCCCTAATGTTTTCCATTCAATAACGAAATCGGCAACGTATGTGCCTATTTTAACTCCGTTCAATTCAAAGTTATACCTAACCTGTCTTTGAAATGCAAGCACATCACCAGACTTTAAAAGAAGTTTTAATTTACCATAATAGGCAGCTTCTTTTTTACTATCGAAAGTAATCCCATCTATAACTGTTTTTACATTTCGGTACTTCATCCGCTTTGGAATGATAAAATTTAATTCGCTCATTTCAGTAGATATAATTCTGGTGATGATAATATTTCTTCTGACCTTAAATTTATCTCGTCCATTTGTGATTTTGTTAAATAACTTTTTGCAACGTGTATAAACATTTTTGTTCTAACATATTCAACGCTAGTTTTCAGTAATCCAATTTCTGATTTAATTTTAGAAAGCCTTAACCCCTGGCTAAAATAACTCGAATTATCGCCTAGTATTCTTTCTCTTTCAATTTTTTCAATAAGTTCAATTCTTTCTTTTGTTAATTGATATATCTTATCATAAACTGGTTTTGCTTTATCTAAGTCGGTAATCAAACCAAAGTTTTCTAATTCTTTCCTATTTTCCATTTTGCTTTTTTAAGTTGCTGATATTCGGCCCAACTGTAACCTTTTACAATGCCGGACTTTTTGTAAATTCTAATCATTTTTCAAATATTGTTTCTATTGGAGTTTCATCCATAATTAAACCTCTAAAGTAATCATCAACTATAAGTCGTTTTGAAATCGAAATAATACGATCCTTTTTTTCTCCAGATTGAAAAAGTTCTAAATCTTTTTTAAGTCTATTTCGCTCCGGCATATCCAAAGGATTGGCAATTGCTTTAGTTAGATATTCCAAATATTCCTCTTTGGCCTGTTTCCAATAATCGTTTTTTTCTGACTGCTCCAATTCGATTAACTTTATGGATGTAAGGAAATCGTAAACAACACCGCCAAAACTTCCAACCGTTCCATTTCTTTGCAGTTCACTAAAAGCCTTTAAAGCGTTTGATTTGCATAGTTCATATATTTCATCATCAGATGGTTTCATTTTTTCCTGTTTAGCTGGTAATGTTAATTTAATTCTGCTTTCTTCTTTTAGGTATGCTTTTACGAATTGAATAATCGTAATCATTGAAATACCTTTAAAATCGCCATAATCACCGATTAAGCCACGACTGATAGCAATTGAAAGTTCTTCTTCACGCAATGAGCCAAACTTATTTTTGATGGCTTTCATTGTTTCTTCAATAATTATTTCAATTTCAAAAAGCTCTGGCATTTCGTAACGAGCCGTTATATAAGCTTTAACAATTGCGTTTTTAACAATCGGGTAAGCATCTTTTTGATCGATAACCGAAAATAAACGTGTTTGCAATGCTAATTTAATTTCGTTATCCCTACTTGGAACTATTGCATTTTCTGATTTATAAAGTTGGATTTCCATCATCGTAAGGATTTTTAATACTGTTGTAAATATCGGCTGTTCTTTGACCTTTTGATGTTGCCGATTTTTTAATTTTATTTAATTTTTCTTCCCAATTTTCAGAGTTCCAAGCTGCGTTTTGAAATTGCATTGCTGGCGTTCCCAAATATCCCGTAAAATTATGGATTGTTTCTTTACTTAATTTTTTGTATTCCTGATAATTTGAAAATTGATTTTTAAAATGCGCAACATCATCTTCATTTTTCATTTGGGTATTTACGAACTGAAATATTTGTTTTTGGCTATTGGCAAATCTCATTTCGGTAAATCCATAATGGATAACTAAAGCATCTATCAAATCAGATTTTAAAGAAGTAAAAGCAAAATCATTTTCTTTACTTTCCTCTACTATAATCTTATCTTCTTTACTCTTCTCTATATTGGTTTCATTTGGGTTAACGAAATTTAACCCATTCGGTTTATTTTCGGTTTCATTTGGCTTATCCTCTCGCTTTGGTCTACCGCCTTTCTTACCATTAATAGCATTAACCATCTTTTGTGTTTCCTTAGATGCCCATTGCTCGTTCAAGAAACTGATACTAAGATATTCTCCATCAACTTTTATTATCTCTAATTCAATTAATTCTTTTATTAAAGGAAAATGATGAGTATATTTTTTCATTACAGCCGCTATCTTTAGATCGCAATCTTTAGACCAATAAAAAGCACATAGGTTATAGAATATACCTTGAAGCTCGTAACGCTCCAAATATATATCCCCTGTCATAAAAGACATGACCTCGAATTTATAATATGGAAGTTCTTTAGCCATTTTTTGGAGTTATTATAATTTCACTTGATTTTTTACTTTTATTCATTCCATAACTCCATTCTGCAATTTCAATGTTACAATCTTTATATAATTCTCTTATATATTTACAATCGTTGTAGGTTAAAATGAAATTACCTCTTTTTAATAGAATAATAGAAAGCAATTTATGATTAAAATATTTGTGCATATCCCCTTTATTACCATAAAGATTATTCTCAATATAATATGGTGGATCTGCAAATACTAAGCAATCATGTTGATCTATTGATAATTCAAAAGGAAAATATTTAACATTTATATCAGTTTTAAAACTTAGCAGATAATCTAATGATCTTTTATTAAATCTAGGTGTATTAGGTGACATTCCACCGCTAAAAGTTGACCCGCTAAAGCTACTTCTATTTATCGCATAAAACATCGCCGCCATTCTAACATTAGACATATCCATTATATTTTTTTGTATATAATTAAAATTATCTTTTGTCATTGGATAAAATCTTTCTACGTTGGAATGCAATAAAAATCTATCATTTCTCAAATATTGCCAAAAACTAACTAAAGGCTCGAAGTTATCATAAGCATAAACTTTAATTCCCTTATCTTCTAAAAAAAGTTCAAAAGACCCGCCACCAAAAAAAGGACTGCAAATTTCCTTTGTGCCTTCTGGTATATATTTTTCTAATATTTTAATTGCTCTAGTTTTACCGCCAGGGTAACGTAATGGAGATTTCATACAAAATAAAAAACCCTTTGTCGAGCCCAGCGGTAGTAGACGCCGAACCCAACAAAGGGTGAAAATGTTTTTAAATACGGCTACTACTCCGTTTGAATTATAAAACTAAGATACAAATTATTCTTTAGATAACCAATATAATTTAAATCTTTTTCCGTTGTTTTCTCGCCACTCTGATTTAATATCCAATCCCTCACGAATAAGCTGCGTTACGTAAACTCTTAGCTCTGAAGTATTGCAAATTGATATTGCGCTCACTACGGTTAAACGTAGGCCATTTTTAAAAGCCTGGCGTACTTTTGATAGGTTAGTTTCCTGTTGTTTCATAATCCTGATAGTTTTCTTAATTTTTGTTTAGCTAAATCAATTTTATAAGGTGATTTTGATGTTTCACAGAATTTAATCAGTTCGCGCATTTTTTCAACCGTTCTTGATACGTATTCCTTTCGCCTGTAATTACCTCTTTTAAGGTTATATTTTTGGCGATATGAATTAATCGAACTTGCTTTTCTGTTAATCTTTAAAGCTATTTCTTTATCTGTTAAAATATGATAATTGGCCCTTATAAACTCATGTTGCTCTGTTGTGAAAGGAATGTTAGGATTGCATCTTAAAAGGTTTTTCTTGCTACGTATATTTTGTATAGTGCAAGATGATCGATTTAAATGTTTAGCAATTTCCTCATCATTCATTGATAGGTAATTGTTCTTAACAAATTCTATATCTTCATCGGTAATAGGTCTGCCATTCATCCCTTTTTAATTTTAAACCCCGAACTATGGTGTATTGTTAATTTAATTATTTTGCAATCTGTTTTAATGCCGTGTTTGGATAGTATTCTACCGTGTTTGGCTAGAGTTAGTAACGGATCATAAACTTCATCGTAATCAATCGATAGACTAATCCGTTTTAAAGTATGCCGGATTGGTTTCTTTTCAATCGTTTCTAACTCCAGATCGCAGTAAACTATTTCGCCTGGTTGGATTAGCATAGCTGTTTGGCTTGTAAATCATTATGAATTTTAGCTAGATATTCACGACCAGCTATAACATATTTTTCAATCTTTGCAGGATATTCATCAGACCATTCAACTTCGTATTCCAAAAGTCTTTTACGATAATCTATATCATCATATGTCATTGCCTTCCTAACTTCCAACTGGCAATCAATAAAGTTTTTATCATTTTCTATTGGTTGCCCTAATTTATACCACAACCTTTTTATTTCGGCTTCAATCAAAGGCTCTGGAGTGTTTACAAGACAATAAGCAATTGACCCTAATCTTGCGCCTGTTAACCATTGGTAGCCTATTGACTGCCAAAAATAAAGCCTTATTAGTTCTTTTGTAAATGTTCTGTAGAAACTATAAACATCCCAACTTGCCTTTACATCTGGTATTTTAGTTGCCGTTTGAATTGTTTCGCCATACCACATATCTGGAGTTCCCATTATAAAAGCGTTTTTCAAATGCTCTTCGTTCTTTCTGAACATCTGTTTTTTGATACGGGAATAAAGCGTTATTGCATCTTCCTCTACTGCTAATCCCTTTTTGATGTACTTGTTTTCAATATCGGTATTTCTGCCTGTTGTTATTGAAACATACAAATCCATCAGATGGGTTTTTGCTCCCTCAGAAAGAGTTATTTCATCTTTAATAGCAAATAGTTCGCTTTCTAGTTTTCCGGCGTTTATAACGGCTTCATTTTTCTTTTGCCAATTTTTAGAAACAGTTTCACCATCCTTGTTGAATTTCTGCATTGTGTTTAATTCTTCAAGCAATTTTGAGTAATTAGCTTTTGCATCAACCCATTTTTGATAGTTTGATTTTTCTCTTGTTTCAGACATTAGATGCCCCAACGATGAGCATCTAAAAAGTAGTTTTGAAAAATCCATTATAAACTTTCTTTTTTCTGGTTAAACAAATCCAAAAGTTCTGCTGGAACATCTTTTTCTAACTTAAGCAAATCTTCTTTAGTTGTAGCATCATTAATTAATACAGCAACTCTCTCGCTTTCGTTCTGTTCTTTTGTTTTTGGTTCAAATGTTTTGTTTTCTTTGAATGATTGCTCAACCGTTGTATCACCATCTTTGATAGCTTGACCTATTCCAATAAGTACAACTAAATCATCAGCAGTTACATGGTCAACAGCCGCCTTACCTATTGCAGATAAAACTTCTTTTTCAGTTAATGTGTAAGTATTCATTAAGCCGTCCATTACCTGCTTTCTTCTCTTAAGCAATTTTGTTGCATCAGAAATATCGCCCGTAATAGTTGCCTTAGCAGAATTGTAAACTTTATCCGTTACTGCTTTAGGTATTACAGATAAAATTGCGTTACGTAAAGCTATTGAGTTTCCAGCGTTACCAGTAACAACAATCATATCATCATTCATTCTACCTGTTCTAGTCATAATAGAGCGCTTAACCTCAACCTTGATAGCTACGTTGTTTTCTAAATCGAATGCAACGGCTTGACTTGTTACGTGTTTTTCGCCAACCTCAATAACCTTAGCTTCAATTCTCATATTACCCCAGCATTGAGCTAGTATCTTAGCAAGATGAACACTAGGGCCAGTAATAGCCTTACCTCCTCTTGGTACTGAATAAGTACAAGTTGCAGCAGTTTCTTTGTCGATTGTTGCGGTAAAAATTGCATTCTCTAAAGATCGCTTGTTGTTTCTTGGAAAGGCTTTAGCTGTTGAAATCTGAACATCTACTTGAGCTTTCTCTTGTAAAAATGTAATATCGTTGCCCGATATTTGCATTACTTCCATTTGGTTTTCTTCCATTTTATTGATTTTTATTTATTTAACTTTTTATAGCAATCTCTTGCCGTTGGTTTAATTATTTCGTTTAACGCCTGTTTCATTGTATTATGAAACTCCTTACCTATTTCAGTTTGAAACTCCATCCTGTCTATAACTTCTAAAAGTTCAATTATTCGCTTTAGTCTGGTTTGGTCGTTTTGGTTTTCGAGTTGCATAACTAAGTTAATCTTGACGCAAGAAAGTCTTTAAAACATATCTTGCAAAATTTAGTAATAATATGATGGTCTTTCACTAATTCATCAACCATCATATTACAAATGGTTAAACCATCGCCTTTTACCAAGTGTTTTGCTCTACCTCTTGAGTGTCCTGAGCGATTAGGCATTTTTGGATGTGTAGCCATACATACTATTTTACCATCTATTATTTTGTTAGCCATATTAAACAATAAAGGCTATATCCACTTGACCGATCTGCAACGTTCGACAAGCTTCAATAGCCAATTTTAATTTTATCTTGGGAGTTGCAGTTCCCGATTTACTCGTGCAATTTACGGTTTACTTTACTAACCTGTTAGCAACAATGTCGTTACAATTGCAATAACCGTTACGCATAACATTAGCGTTGTTCCAAGTTCGTTAACCAGTTCGGTTGTGGCTTTTTTGAAGGCGGTTAGGTGCATGTTAGAATAATGATGATTGGTTAACGTTATTTGAATTAATTACGCCAAGAGCAGTATCTAAAATTGTTTTGCCGGCTTCGTAGTCAACCAGGTTTCGAGCAATTTTTAACATTGGTTGTTTACCTTTATATTTTGAAAAGTCATAATCATGAATATCTGATAATAATTTCAATTCATTTTTTGCAGAAGAAACAACTCCGCTAATATCTCTGTTGCTTAAAATTGATGGCAATTTAAAATTAGTCCAATATAAATGCCTATCTCTTTTTATTGCTGGAATTAATGGCTCGTAATATGGTATAACGTTTTCAACTACATATTTACCAGTTCTATAATAATGCTGCAAGAAAAGTATTTCCTCATATAATTTCATGTCTGGATAAATAGCTTCCGTTGTGGTGTCATAATTAGAGCTATTCCAATACCTTGCTCGGCTATGACTTGGGCAAGGCGGAGAACTCCATATAAAATCAAACTCTTTATAATGGTCTAATAAATATTGGTGAGCATCGGCAACTATAACCGTATCATTAGGAAATCTTTCCTGGTACATTCTTGCTAATTCTGGATCTAATTCAACAGCCGTAATATCATGTTCATCACCCCACTTATATCTATTGCCGCCTAAACAGGCATATAAGTTTAATATCTTCATATCCACCCCATATAAGTACAAAATCCTGTTATAAGTCCAATCGAAATAAAGCATCCGATTGTAAACCATTTGTTGATGCGTTCAGGTGACCAAATCGCAGTCTGATCGTTGTCGTTTAGTTCTTGGTTCATGTTGTAAAATTATTATCTTTAATTGAACTTATTATTTCAAGACAAAGTTCATGCGGCATAAGGCTTCTAAGATGAGAATTTTTCCTTCCTTGAGTGCCTGTTTTTGCACCACGCCTTGCTGATTGATGATGGCAATGCTTATTAATTACATTTCCATCTTTATCGTATTTATAATTGTGGCATTCTGCTTTTGGTTTCCAATTCTCAATATTAGTCCATATATCTGTCGGCTTTGCTCTATCATCACCGTATTGGCAATACCAAACCGTATGTCTTTTAAATTCCTTCATGAAAGGCATATGCCTTAACATACCTCTTGGATTTTCGAAAGTAAAAGTAAGATTTGGGTTGATAGACTTCCAATGTTTTATAAGTCTGATAACATGCTGATTGACTTGGTCACATTTTTTGGCGTAGTCACTTTTAGGTTCTGTTCCATTTCTATGATGGCTAATTGCCGCTATGGTGTATGTTGTACAATCAAACGAAGCATGTACGTGGTCTGGAGTGAAAGTTAATGTTCTATCCGTTAAATTATTAATATCCATAACCAAATCTATCCCTTCGTAAGCAGTCCAATCTACAGAGGTAACATTCCATCCTAATTGCTCAGCCGCTTTACCAATACATCTAGCACCAGCAAATAACTCTAATAATTTTTTTCTCATAATTTAACTAACTAAATTGGTGGATATTTCCAATGATTTCCATCTCAGACAGGTAAGACATTTCGATGCAATTTTCATCACATAAAGAAATATCACTATCAATAACCTCTTGACCTCCTTCTCCTGTATGTTCATGATATCCATATAAATCTAATTGAAATCTAGCCTCTTTTTCATTCCATTCAACAAGATAATATTCTGAACATACATCGCTTGCACTAAACTTATCCCCCTCATAAATCTCTTTGCCGTTCTTATCGGTTAAGCCTGTGAATTGACCAACTGTTTCTTTAACTACAGGAATAAAACCACCAATAGCTAATTCATTTTGAATAATTGGGTTACCTATTTCATCCTCTTCGCCAAAATCTCTAGTAGCGAAAAATGAAACAGGCATAATACATAAATTATCTTCATGCATCATTTTAGCTAAATCACCAATAATCCATTCTCCTTTTTGGGTTAGACCCCTAAACTTTATATCTCTCATCTCAACACCCAATTAATAACAAACACTCCAAAAGCAACTATCAAAAGCCACTTGGTCCAATTAATACTGTTATCGGTTTTAGGTTCGCAATCAGTACGTAATTTGTTCTCCTGCAATTGCACCCATTTAAGTTTTGCTTTGTCGGCTTCTGTGAAGTCTTGCAAAGCGTTGTAAGGTTTATTTTTCATTGTTAAGTTGTTTAATTAGTTCGTCTGCCTGATTTAATGCTGTTTCAGCAATATCTAAAACACCACCTTCATTTAATTCTTTTCTGGTATATATATTACGGCTTAATAAAGCCTTTGTAAACTCAATAGACATGTGTTCACGTTTCGTTAAGCCTTTTGAATTCCCATTTTGAATAAAGGCGTATTCGTTTGGGTTAGTCATGTTGTTGCTTTTTTGATTAGTTGATTAATTTCCTCAGACCATGCTAAGGCTATTTCTTTTGTTGGAGGGCTAAACATTTCTAATGAAAGGGATATTTTAGTTAACATTTCTGTTAATTCCTTAACATTTCTATCGCTAAAATCCTGCATTAAGTCAATTAATGATGCATTATCATTAACGTCTACTGCTCTAGCAAATGTTCTAGTTCCGTAAACTGTTTTAATATATTCTGCTGCTGTTTTCATATTTATTTAATCGTTAATTACCCATTTTCCAATAACTTCTATTTCTTTATACATTACGCTCATGTAACGGTAAACACCATCTTCGCAAAGAACATCATATCCTAATCCGTTTACTAATGCAGGGCGTTTAGATCCTATAATATTAATAGTTATGTTAGATGGGTTGTTGTTGTAGTCGCTTTGCAATACCTTGACTGCGTGCGTTGGTATTTTTTGGAATTGTGACATTATGATAATTGTTTAAGTGTCTTTTGTGGTGTTCCGTTTGCTTGGTATTCCGATGGGTTAAGAGAATTGTAGAACTTTTCACATACCTCGAACCATTCTCTATCAATAAAAGTTGTTACAGGCTCAAAAAAGCCTAAAATATCTTTATTAAGTTCGTTAAATTCAACGTAATATTTTAACTCTGTCATTTGGTAAGTTTTAACTGGTTCATTGTAAGAGTTACAAAAATGCACCAAACCGTCCTTGTCATAAGTTGCTTTAAAATCAATCATAATTAAATAAGTTTAAACATTGCAGCTATTTGAAAAGCTATAAATAATGTGAATAATATGGCAGCTATTATTGGAAGTACCGTTCTGTTTGCCTTGTTTGAAATTTCTGTTGTCATGATTTTGATTGTTTATACCTGGTAAAGCGCAAGCCCCTAAGAACGTTGCGCTAAGCATTACCGCAATTGCAGTAACGGTAATTAGTTTAATAAAGCTCTAATTCTTTTACATTCAGATTTATAAAATTTAGTTAATATTTTATATTCAATTGTTTTTCTTTTAGGAGCTAAAGAGTATTCTAAAGCCATATCTATGCAGTGATTTAAGTACCAATTCATTTTTATTAGGATATATATTTTTTTAAAATCGAAATACTACCATAAACGCGACTATCTAATATGTTAGAGTTGCCATCATATTTTATTTTTTCGTTAGTTGACTTAACGCTTTCAATTAATAATTCAGCTTTTTTTATCATTTCTAATGCTTTTGTTAGTTTGTTGATTTCTGATTTAGTTAAATTTTTCATCTTGTTTCTGCAATTTATCTAAGCTTCATTGCTTTCGATATTCAAAGGTGCTAAATGTCTATAATATATTTGTCATGCATTTGTCACGAAATAAAATAAAAATAAATTAGTGTTTTTTGAATATTTAATTATACCTTTGAATTATGGATAGAAAACCAACATTAACTACTACGGCTAAAATCAGGGAGTTGAGAAACTTAGCCATTTTAAACGCTTTTAAAGATAGGTATATTAAAGGCGGTCAAATCACACCTTTAATAGAAGATATTGCAAATGAGCAAGGCGTTAAGTATTCTACCGCCTATAAAGTCATTAAAGAGTATAGAGATCAATTAGCGTTGTCTATATTAGTATAACTAACCCATCCCCCTTTAGTTATGGGGGATAAATAAGATAGAAAGATGGAACAATACAGCGTAACTTTTGGCTACAAAGCCGTATTATCTGTTAATGTAAGAGCAGATAATGAAAAAGAGGCAATTGAAAAAGCTAACAAAGAAATTGAAAAAATGAGAGGCAGGATTGCATCTAGTAAATTATCTCTTGAAGATGACTGCTATAGAGCCGAAGCTGATGGCGTTTTAAACTTGGATAAAACATGGAACCAATTATAATCCATAAACTACCAACAGGAACTTTGATGTTCTTGGAAGTACCGAAAGATGCTTATGGTGTGCTAATTAGACAAAACTCTGAGCAATCTGATTTATGGTACAAACTAGACATTCCAGAGGAAAATTCATCTTATTGTATAGAGATACCTCATGGCAATTGGCAATTACTAGGCTCATCCCCAGGTTTAACAGAAGAACAGTTGAAGGAGATTATGCCTAGTTATTATGGCGGCACTAAATTTCATAATTACAATGGTAATATGATGCTTGACACAGCCGTCGAAGCATACACCTCATTAAAAATAAGTAAAGGTGTTGTTGATGTGAACCCGTTGGGAGAAAAGTTTATACCTGTTGGTTCAGATAGCGTAGGTGATTATCATTATCAAAAAAGACTTTACCAACAATGGCACGAAGCAAAACAACAAGTTAAATCATTTCAGGTATTATTTAAAAAGGATTAGAAAGATGGGAATAACGCAAATTACAAAATTAAAAATATTATAAATTATGGAAAACCAAACTTACAAAACAACAGATAATACAGGATTAGAAATTGAGTTTTACTGTTGCCAAACAAATGATGTTGAGCCCTATAAAGAAACTAGAGAATTATGTATCGTAGTTTTTGACGGTGATAAAGTACAGATAGATTTTGACTTTGATGAAAAAAGTTTTGATAGTTTAATTGACTATTTAACAAGGCTTCAAAAGTACTGCAAGGAATTTAATAAAAACAGTATACCAGCCCCAACAACCAATGAAAGATAAAAAAGATATAGAGCAATTGGCTCGGGAGTATGCCATCAGTCGTGGTGCTAATAGGGATAAATATGCATTTAGGACAATTACAAATCGTGACCTATACGACCACACAACGGAATGCTTTGAAGCTGGCTACGAACTAGCCCAACAATCACAATCTGCATATATACAACAGGCGCTAATTGCGTACCAAAAATTATTACTAAAAAGCCAACTGAATAATGATTTCGATGTGCTTGCTGCTTACGACAAAGTTTTAGAGCAACTGAATGTTAGTGATGGATGGGTTGAGATAACAAGTGCAAATGAATTGATTAAAGAAAATGCTCTTGGGTATATAGTTATTGATACAAGTAATTTTATTCAGTTTACAAACTTAAGACATTTAGAAAACAGGCTTCTAGAGGGTCATCCTTTCACTCATTACCAACCAATTGTAAAACCAAACCCACCACAACTTAAATAATTATGGAGAAGTAAGCAAAACAAATAGCAATTGAAAAGGCATGGATTGACACAGGTCATTATGAAGGTTTTATAAATGATATTGACCAAGATGGATATGTGCCTAACAAAAAACATTCTTTTCTAGGATGGGAGGATAGGTTCGATTTAGATTTAGAGCCTGAAATTGGATATAATGGTGAGAGCATTGGTATAGAAAGATGGCGTCCAAAATCACTGCAAAACTTAGAAACCAATAATGGTTGGGTTAGGATTGAAAGTGAAGAAGATTTGCCAAAGGCAGGCAATGAATTATATGACGTTATTGTGGATGGTAAAAAATTTAGAAAACCATGTTTTTTTGACGAAGGTGAATTCGTTTATCATTCAAATAAAAATATTTGGAAGTGCCAAAACATCACCCACTACAAACCAATCGAACCCGAACTATTACCCATTTACTAACCCACCTATCCATTGCGATAGGCTTAAACCTTAAAAAGAAGATGAAAATAAACCATAAAATTAGCAATAGGTTCAAATGGTTCTTAAAAGGCAAAAAAGATTATGGTATTTTTTGGCGATTTACGAATATGAAAATCAGTAAACGCAAAAAAGATACTCATTACTTAAGTAAACTAAAATATTAACACACTTTTAAACCTCCCCAACAGTACAGGTCAAGTTGGGATAAGAAGATTATGGAAGAATGCCCTAAATGTGAAGCCAAAAACATATCAATATCACACCAAGCAAAAGGAGAAGAAAAGTCTTATAATAGACCTATTGATGGAGTTAAGAAATTTATGCGTGACGATACTTATTATTACGCAGACCAAGTAAAAACAGAACATTTGATTTACAAATGCGAAACTTGTGGATACAGGGTTGCTAAACCTACTAAAGACGCTTTGCCATGCTAAACCGCCCAAACCTAATCTTCACCATAATTATGGGGAGCTTGTTGCAGACGTTAAACTTGTATTAATTTAAAACCTATCGGGGGAGAGGTAAACGAGATAAAATAATGGCAATTGAAATAGTAAAAAGTAAAGGATTTAGCCCCATAGAATTAAAAGTCACAATTGAAACGGAAGAAGAATTAAAAGTATGGTATGAATTAGGAAATACTTCTTCAGTTAAAATGACAGAATATTTAAATTCTGGATTATGTTTGGAAAGACAAGTAAAAGTAGATGATGTTTCAAAATCTTTCGGCTCTTTATTTAGCTTATTAAGCCCTTTGATTTAAACAACAAAGCCTGTTAGCAATTAAGTTAACAGGCTTCCAATGGTTAAAAACCACTTTTTTTGCCGACCTACATAACTTAGGTTAATTCAGACGGTCTTTATCTTTAAACAAACAAATCAAATTCATCTTCATAAACCAAATCATCTTCCTTCCAACCAAGCAAGGCAGCTAATTTAAGCGCAAACTCCTTAGCATATTTGTTTATTGCCTTACCTAATAACCTGGCCCAAAACGAGCCAATATGTTTTGTAAGGAATGTTACAATAAATTCCTCCAATAGGTCTAATCTTCTTCTGCGTTTTCTCATAATTTATTTAATAAAAAAGTAATAAAGCATTAACCCAATCGGAACTAATACAATAAGGTATAAAAATATTATAGCCCATGTTGGCGAAATATATTTGTTAATTAGTTTTATCATCTGGTGATGTTGTTGCGGTAATATTAACTTCAGCAGTAGTAATTCCGTCTACAGGTTTCTTTGTTAGGCTCTGAGGGTTTCCTCCAGTTAAATAAGCGCCTAAACCACTAATCAACCCTAACAAAAAAGCTAATGCAATATCTACAAATCTTTGATTTTTTTCTGGTATCTCAAAAAATGTAATAGCAAATACATAAACAAGTATAGCAAAAGTTACTCCTGCTATATAATAAAATGTTTTTTCAAAATGGTCAGGCTTCATCTATATAAGTATTGTGTCTTTCATTCCACTTTATTTTTTCTTTCTCCAAATATACGTTATACAAATCAATATTCGCAAAACTTGAAACGTGCCGGATTTGTTGGTAAAATTCGGGAGGCATTACGCTAATTCTATATGTGGCGGATCGTATGGGTTTTTCCAATCAATACCAAAACTACATTTAATGTCAAGTTCTTTTGCTGTCTTCTTAACATGGTCAATAATCAGCTTTAATGTTTTTTGGTCTTTAGTTTGCAAAGAACCTTTATAGTACGGATAAATATCTACGGCATATCCAAATCCATCTGATTTAGTTTGATGGTTTGAACGCCTTACAACGCCGTCACGAGTAGTAACCTGCATACCAAACTTATTGCCTTTAATTGGGCCAGTATCTGGATTTACAACAGTCCTGCCATAAGAGTATAATTTTTGTTGTGTCGCTACATCACGTACGCCATAATCAATACCAAAATCATAATCAGATGTTTCGATTGACTTATACATTAATGTAACTAATTTAGGATGCACGCCTTGCAGCTTATCCTTACTTCTTTTACCGAATACAAAACTCATATTATAAAGATAACAATTTATTTAGTAAATAAAAAAGCCCCTCGATGTGAAGGGCTTAAAATTATATTAAGTTATACCAGATAACAGTCGTAATAAGCAACATTAAAAGCCATATTGTGCGTTTCATTATAAAGAATTAAAAATATTCAACAAATCCTGAACTATTCTTTCTGCAGCATAAGGCTGAAAAACCTGTACTGGGTGAACGTTATCAGCACCTATGTAAATGCTCGAATTACCAGTAGGTTGAGTTGCTCCAACCCTGCCAGTTCCAGACTGCCAATTTTCAGCAATAGTATCAATATAGAACAATCTAGTTCCGTAACCAGCAACAGCCTCAACCCCAGCTTTAATAAATGCAGCTTTTGGCGTTAATGCAGCCGTGTTTGATGGAGAACGAAACGGACCAATTGCAATACATAGTGCATTTGGATTATCTGTTAACGCCTTAGTCCAAAAAGCAGTAACAGCCGCCTGTAGAGTAGCATTAGCCGCAGGACTATCGTTATAACCTAAAGGAACAATAATTAAATTAGGAGCGTAAGGAGTAACATCAGTATCTAGTTTTTGTATTGCATTCTTTGCGCTAAGCGAACCGTTTGTTACATAACCCATTCCTCCCTCAGAACTGTTTATAATATCGGTTACACCAAACAGGTTTGAAATCATATTAACAAATCCGTTGATTGGATAAACCTGTCCATCACCCTGTGTTCCTGCAGAATAACTATCTCCAATTAAAACCGCTCTAAAATCATCTGGATTTTGTTTCCAAATAGAATAACGTGGCCCAACTTCCACACCTCCAAACGCAACGAATTGTTCAAACTCTATCATAACCCTTCTAGGCTTTGAACTACCGAAGTTTATAACTAGTTTCTGAAAGTCATAATCTGGCAAAACAGGAGGTGTAGCGGTAATTTGACCATCAACCCAAACCCTATATGTCTTTGAAATATTATTATCAGCTTGTATAGGAATAGCAATAACATCTGCATCGGTATCGAAACAAGCTTTCATTAACCAACCTTGCTTGCCACCTGGATTTCTACCATCTGCGCCTAATGTTGCATTAGCAGGATATACAAATGCAATACCTGGACCCGCAGGCGAGTATGCTCTAGGAATAGATGCCAAATAGTTTATTTTAGTATAATCAGTTGCTACAATTAATGTAGCGCTTGCAATAGGACTTGTATAACCACCAACCAACGTAATAGTAGGTGATGAAGTCATTACTGTTGGCAGTCCTTTAGCAGATTGTTGTAAATCTAAAATCTTAGTAGCAACCTGTTTTTGCACACTTACCGAACCGCCCCCTCCAGCGGAGGCATCAAGAAAAACCGAGCTATTGTTTAAAGTAGTTTCTAACTGTTCTGCCGTTTGTGAGCCTGCCGCAATAGTAACTCCATCAAGAATGACAACATCGACCAATGGATTAATAGCATATGAATAGGTAGAATTTTTGAAGTCTACTGAAACTATAGAAACACCTTGATTATCACCTTCTGATATACCGACAAATTCATGGTAAGGAAACGATCTACTTCGGTTAACCCCTACCTTTTCGACTTTTATTTTTTTACCAACCAGGTCGTACTTATATGTTGCCATTTTAAATTAATTAAGTTTAGGCTAAGTTAGTTAATTGATAGGTAATTAGCAAAAACAAAAGCCGGTAACGTTGTGAAATGTAATCGGCTTTTAATCAAGCCCTATTTTATGAAACTAAGAATATTCCTTTTGTTTATTGTAATAATACTGAAAACACTTGTATAAACCAAACCAAAGAAAAGGGCTAAGAAATATAACAACTTCTGGCCTGTCAAATATTTTATTGCTGCTAAATGAGATAAGCATCATAAGGGCGATTATTATTAAAGTCACAAGAACAAGCAAAGACCAATAATAGATGTTGAATTGGTTAATCCATATTCTATATTTGACCTGGTTTCTGAAATACCCATTAACAAAAGCATGCCATAGCCCTATTTTAGTTTCCCCTATAAATTTTGCTATTATAAAGATAACGGCAAACATACACCCTATTGTAGTTAACAGAAATAACGCTAATAAACTCATGATTGATCCCCCGTTTCATTCTTAGCCATAATCTTGCCAATAGCATTTTGAGCCCATTTTTTAAATCCGTATTCAAATATACTATCCAGTTGTCCTGCTATAAATACAGAAAAAAGAGAAACAGTAAATAGATAAATTTCAAATCCTTTTTTATAATCAAGGAAATCTCGCCATACAAAATAAGATATATAGCATAATGCTCCAGTAATTACAACTTGTGTGATAACACCTATGAAAGTTGGCCTTGCCTTTCTGCTATCCATAGCAACCCTTAGCATAAACGCAAGTATTACCGCCATGAATGCTCCTGCATTTTGCTGAAAATCTTTTGCGCTAATACCCATTATCATCCCTTCCATCATTATAAAACTCAAAAGGGATTTTACGAATACGTTAATCATAGCTGTGCAATTATCTTTAATTAGAATAGCTATCGTTAAAATCATACAGCTAAAAGTAAAGTTCATTTCGATAGGCCGAGTTTATGCTTAGTTTAAAAACATAAAGATAGTAATTACATTTGAAAATAAGATTTATCTATTTGCTTTAACTTACTTTCCATTAAAATAAACACGAACATGCCAAAACCGTTAATGGCGAGAATATACAAATGGTCATGCAATCCATAAAAACCAAACGCCCAAATCACCGTTCTGATAATTCCAGAGTATAAACATGCATTTAAAAAACGTTGATCTGATTTATATGTTTTCTTGCCATATATCAAATTATATAAAGGAGAAAAACCTATAAATGCAAAATTTAAAATCATACTTACACCTATAAGTTTAGATAATTCCAATCTCATTGGTATTCCTATGATTAGTATAGCCAAAGTTAGTACATACCAAATCCAGTAAATAAAGAATATATTTTTCATATTACCCTATTGGAAAGAAGACACAATTACCGCCTATGCATAAATAATAACCTTCTGAACTAGCTCCAGGACACGCTGGCGTACATTCTTTATCGCCCTCAATATTCCACCCAAAAATTAATCCTTTATTAGCATTTTTTGGATGCTTAAGCATTTTTTTATTACAATACCATTTTTTAATGATAACTCCGCATTCCAATACTGTTTTTCTTTTTAGTAATATTTTTTCCATTTTTTTTATAATTTAATAATCAAATAATTTATACTAAGGTTGTTTGTCCCGATAACAGGAACGCTAGAAAAGTTAACCGTAAAACCTGTAGTAGTTACGTTTGAAACCCAACTTGGTACGGCCGCATTTGCCGAATAAGCCTGTACTATTATCATAGATGGAATTGATGGTAAAGTCTGACCAAATGAAATAGGATAGGCGGTTTGTAATATTGTACCGTTTAATGTAACAGAACCTTTAATGGTATTATCGTTAAGCATCTTTAGCCAACGTCCTGTTGCAATATTAGTTACCTTTATCACACTAATTCCATCATCGGTTAAGGTGCTTGCTGAATTCCAATAGTAGTTGCCACCATTCTTGTCGTTTGCTGTTACAAGACCAGAAACATTAACTATAGTGCCATTCATTCCGCCCTGCCCTCTTAGTTCTGAAATAGTAGCGAATTGTTTTGAAGCTACATTCTGTTGTGCATAAGTAGCTATTGAAATAAGTAATAGTAAAGTGAGTAGTTTTATTTTCATACGGATGATTTTTGTGTAGTGATTGTTTATTCTAACAACCACCACTTGTTAAAGTTTATCTTTTTATTAGAATTGAGTAGTTCAAATTATTAGTGCCACTTACAGGCGCAACGGTATAGTTTATTACAATATTTGTAGTTCCTATCGTGGCAAATGTTATACCGGCACTAGCAGCGTTCAAAGGCTGAACTATAACCTTGCTTGATGCGGTAACTCCCGTTAAGCCATGAGGTATAGTTATTGATGTCAATATACCATTTCCACTAGCTAAATAGTTTTCAAATGGTAAATCACCAAGTCTTAAAGCACTTGTTTGAGTTGTTGGGTCAACAGATAACTGCAGCTCACCATTATTGTTAAACTGACCTTTCATTACACCGCCTTTATCCCACCTAGCTATTAAACCTGTAGAGCTACCACCGATATTAGTATAAGTTCCGTGAGCAGAAGTAGTTCCGTTATTTTCAACAGTAAAAGCAAAATCGTTATTCGATGATGCATTTATTAAAGCTACTTTTGTAGTTGAGTTCCCTTGCTGCATTGTTTCATCCCATGTTGGATTAGATAATGCTTTTGCTAATATTTGACCTTTACCACTTCCTATATTACCGCTTATCACTAATTGCCTATAAGCACCAGAAGAAAATTCATTTGGATTGGCTTCTATGGAACCCCCGTTTGGAGCAATTCTAACAATATTCCCAACATTAGAACCTATTGAAATATTTTTAGGTGTATTTGTTTTTCTGTCATAAGCGTTTAAAAAACCTGTATTTGCAGAATATATAATCTCTATCCCCTCATCTGGTATAGATGGCAGCTCTGCGCCTGTTACAAATGAACCATTAGAAGAAACCGTTTTAAAGGATTGGTTCTCATTACCGAAAAGTACGCTAGATTTTGTAGATACCAATTTTGCTATTTCGTAATTACCAAGATTGTTCCAATGCAACCAATCAGAGCGTAATGACCACGCCATGTAGCCAGCAGCATGAGAATTAACATCTAAAGTTAATGATGGATTAAAAATCTGGAACATACCAGATTGCATATCTACAAAATGGTTTCCATAAATAGTAGCAATTTCAGCATTTAAAACATCAATACCAGATTGATCGAAAGGTACAGATGCTTTTATTATACCAAGTACCAAGTATCTATCGGTAGTTAATTTAGATACCATTTCGGCAATGTCTGCCTTTACCGTTGTTGGGTCTGTCCAATTGTTTCTGCCAGCCCAAATTACAACAGGTCTATTCCAAGCCTCTTTATCCAAAAGAAATCTATCCTTTATCTGTGTTGAAGTTTCTCCGCTAACACCTCTATTAAGAAAGTTTACATTATTCCTTTTTGCAAATTCAGCAGGAAATGTGGCGTCACCCGTAGAGTTCTGACCCTCCGTTAAACTATCCCCATAAAAATAAACGGTATATGGCGAGGTGTTAACCAAAGACCAATAAGACAGCGTTAAATCAGACACATAGGCTTCATTGAGATTATAGTTGGAACTGTATATTACACCAGCTTCTAAAACCACCTCTCCATTGTCATAATATCCAGCGCCAGAATATGCGCCCCTATAAAACCCAATCTTTACCCAATTAGGCGAAATCAAAAGGCTAGGGTCTGTAGAATTGTTTGTAAGACATTTATATGCATAATCTCCAACAGTAACTATATCGTCAACAACATAGCTACCAGCAGACCAAACACCTAAAAAGTTACCTTCAATTTCATTCCACGGCTTATTGCCTAAAGTATAGGTATATTTTGATATGCTTTTGCCTATGCCTTCGTTAACTATAGCTTCATCACCATAGTTAAGTGGCTCTGTAAATACGTTTGACCTAAGATCGTCTAGGGATGTAAAGTTGCCTCTAAAATTAGATATGCTCGATGCATCAACCTGCATAACCTCTCCACCAGTTCCATAGGTTAACAGTTTAGGTGTAGATGAAGGGTCTGTTGTTGGGGATGTTATTAATTTTACACCTAAAGCCCCGCTTAGATTAACCCAATAACCATCTAACGTAATATCACCGCCATTCTCGTTTTTTATAAAGGCATCAGATCCCGCCAAATCTCCATCAGAATATGCGTGAAGAGTACTTCCTATGCTGAAACCCTTTGTATTACCAGAGCCGGCTCTTATCTGATCGTTAACAGAAATAAAGCCAATTTGAGGGCTTGATGGGTTTAACCTTACGTATATGCTAAGATCAATTGATTGCCCATCGCCTGCGCTAAAAAGATAAGCAGAACCAGTGCCATCGGCGGGAACGTAAATGCTGTCAACCTCAATAGTGTCTACTGGTAATGTAGGCTTTACGGGCGAACCACTTGGAGAGCCTGCTAAATAAAGTATATCGCCATTCGTATCTGCGTAAATAGTATCAATCCTATCTGAACCAACCTCTGGAGCGTCATAATTAATTACGGTTGGAATTGCTTTTGAATAGATAACATTACCTATTGCCCAACTTCCAGAAGTTACGTTAACCGATAAAGTATCTAAGAATAATTGTGTTCTTAATCCTGTTATGATGCCATTTTGGAAAGTTATTCCCAAAGGCAGAACATCCTGTATAACCCAATTTGTAGTTGTCTTTCTCCAAATGGTTATTGAAGAACCTCCGTTTGTCTGCTGGTAAACATCTCCCTCTACGCCATTTGCATCATTGGGATTTGCCGTCCCGTTATAGAAAGTAAAATTATTTATAGCCTCAATAAACGGTGTTAATGCGTTAAGGTTTTCTATAATGTTATTGCCTACATCGGCAGGATCGATACTATTAACGGTATCCTTCCCAACAATATCGGTATTTACCGCATCATTTCGGCTTGTCTTGGTTGCTTCAAATCCTGTCATTATCTAAATTCTGGAGTAAATTCTTCCGTAAATATACCATTTATTTTTATTGGCGGATTAGGATTTTGAATAATTGGAGGTAAACCATTATCACCACCAACACCTATATCAGGCTTTGTATAATCATTGCTTATAATTGATTTGCTGAATGTTTCTACCAATACGCCCGTAGCTTCATTTAGCTTATCATCAAAATCAACGTCCTGCCACATGAATATCTTTGAGCTGAACTCTGGTTTATTAGGTACTATTATATTGAAAGTATCATAATAACTTAGATTAGCACCACGTATTGTTAAGTTAATCCTATCGTAAGGTATTTGATAATTACGTAATATAGACCTTGCCAAAGCTAGGCCAATTGGTGATGGCGTTCCGCTTTCTCCAAACTCATACCAATTGCCAGCAGCAGAATTATCTGGATTGTAAATGGTCTGTAACTGTTTTTGTGGAGCGTTTGACGGATCTACGTTACCACGTGGCGGCCTTGTAGGGTCAAAAGAACCCGTAACGGATAACGGGTCAAAACCGCCCTGTATAAATTCGCCCCAGATAATCGATATTTCTTCTGGCTTATTGGTATAGAAACCGTTTTGGGCAGATACATTTAATATTCCCTTAGTTCGTTTTTCATCTGGAACGGTAGAAGTAATTGCAATATTATCAATAGAAATGGGCGTGTATTCGTCTACCTCGTAATAAGTTATTACAGTACCGCCAACACCGTTTTCCGCTCCCCTTGTCGGTCTACCCCCACCAGGAACAGGCGAACCGCTGTTAACCCCTATAAGTTTTGTAAACCCGTAGAACTGGACTATCATGTCGCCACTTACGGGTATTGATGGTATTTCTATAGATATTGCAAAACTAAGTATGTCACCCGTTCTATTTTCAACCCTAATAGTTGTAGTAGCTAATTGTGTAACCCATTCGAAAACTCCGTTGTCGTTTGTTAGATAGAATTGTCCAACCTTGAAACGAACCTTAAAATCATAAAGCCCATCGGTCTTGCCTATATTCAATGATAGTTTAGCAGTTTGCCCTTTGTTCATCCATACAGGCGAATTTTCTAACCATTTGCCAGCATTGGCACGCTCATTAAATTGGCAAGCATAATCTGGAATTGGTATCTTAACACCACCGCTTGCAATTATCTCTTTTTGAACCCTGCTTATGCCTATAGCTCCGTAACGTGTCCAATATCTAAAGTTCTGCCCATCCCAATCCTCGAAGTTGCCGTTAAATATAACATCTGGCGAACGTCCGAACTCCTGCAATACCCTAACCATTTTATAAGGTGGTTGTATAGATAGATTTGCATCACCATTTATTATAACGCAATCAGCATTTCTATTCCCCAAATTCCTAATTGTTGCCAAAGAACCGCCAATCTTAAATCTTGCGGTATAATCATAAAGCCTATATCTTGCAAATCCTTTTGATAGTTCGGTAATCCTTCCAAATCTCCATTGGCCGTTAACCTGTGAAATAGACGCCCCGAACTGCTTACATACCGCGTCTAAGGCTTCATAGCAGGTGTAAATATCACCGCTACTATTTGTCATTCTAAGGGGACTAACAGAACCCTGTTCTAATGGGTCGTTATCAATACCGTTTATCATTCCTGACGAATAGATATTAACAATAGTCATTATATCAAGGTTAAGATTTGTCTTAGCCAATGCAAAAGCTATTATATGAAGGAATTTCTGTCTAATATCTGTAGAACTTCCAACAGGTACAGGATAGGTGATTGTTTTGAGCGCACCAAGTCCATCGGTAGCTCGTATCGTAACTGGATATGGCGCAACCTTAAATGGCTCTTCCGAATTATCTGGAATTATGAAACCGCTAAAATTGACTGTATTCGTAGCTACATCGTAAATATCCAATCTATACTCCCTTTCATCTGCTGTATAGATATTTCTCAATTGAAAACTATCCGTTGCTATAAATGAAAGCTCAACCTCTTGCGCTCTTATTGTTGTAAATTTATCATCACCAGCCGAATAATAACGTTTAACAGGACTAGCGTCACCTAACTCTATCTCAAATGCTGGGTCTGTATGGTTACGTTTAAATATTCGCGCTACGTTCGCAACTCCTTTAATATCGCAATAGTTCAAAAAAGCATATTCGCCATAAGGCGCTGTACCAAATGGGTTATCTGGAACGGCTGGAGTTGGTAATGGCTCTAAATATCCACAACTTGGATCGTTTAAGGTTGTGTTTGTAGTAGCGAATGGACTTGTTCTGCTTGCCTTAACATGGTAACGTGTAAAGGTTTGAGTATTACAGAAGCTAGAAATGTCGTTTCCTTCTTGATATGGATAATTGTTCGACTTGTAATCATCAATACTATTAAGGTTTATTGATGGCTTACCTGGTACATCTTCACGGGTTACAATGCCGTTTTCATCTACATAAACATTGGCGTAACGTTTGCTTGCAAGAAAGCCAGAAGGTTTAACCCAAAACTGAAGAATGAAGTTCTTTGCCATGTTCAAATGTAACCATAATGTTGCAAAAAGTGAAATAGATATTTTGTAGGTTTGGGTTCACTTAAAAATAACGAAAAAAATGGAATTAAAAATTAGAGTATGGGCTTCAAATGATAAATATCCTAGTGGAGCAATGTTTTATCCAGAACATGATGCAAATCCTTTTATGTTAAATATGCATGGAGATTTATTAAATGCAAATCAAAAAGCAGCACATAATTATGATTGTACTTTTGCAAGGATAGGATGGAATGAAATTGATAAAATGTTATTTACACAAAAGTTAGATATTTTTAATAAAGAAATATATATAAATGATATTATACAATTTAATATACCTATGCTAGGTAAAATGTTTAAAGGTGTTGTTTCGTTTTACGATGGTTCTTTTTGCGTAATAGTTAATAATATGAAAGGGGACTTGCCGTTTGGCGCAATTGATAAAATAACTATTTTAGGTAATATTCACGAAAATAAAGAATTAATCCGCTAAGTTTGTCGTTATTCTTAGCGATGATAGCCGACACATATTAATTTATGGTCGGCTTTTTTATTACCTTAATCTTTTTCTAACGCTCACTTGATCGTCAATAACCATAAGCAAATCACGACCACTAGCCCTAAACTCACCATTAAGCGTTATCGTATCGCCTCCTCTTCGCATCATACCCATACTACGGTTATTAGGTATAACATCGCTACCTTTTGGAAGGTTAACCAATTCGGGGCCACGTTCGCCAACTAAGGCTAAACCGCCACCGAAATTATTTACACCGTTTGCAAAGCCGGGGATTTCCCTTTTACTATTTGATTTTCCTTTTTTACCTTTATTGGCGGTACTTAAAGCACCTCCCAAAACAGATATTCCAGCACCTGCCGCAATCATTCCAGCACCACCCGCTATATTACCCGATCCAGAACCTGGAAGAATTAAGTTCTTCGCTATACCGTAACCTATTTGAGCAATACCTTCTTTGATAAACATCTGTCCTAATTGACCCAAAAAGTTAGCAAAGGCACTCAACAATGCGTTACCAAATGCATCTATTGCACTTGTTCCGTCTGCTAATGCAACTCCTATTTGACTGAAAGCCTCGGCAAGTCCAGACCCTATTGCGGTGTTACCAAGACTTCTTATGCTTTCGTTAAACCTATCTGTACTGAAAGAGGCCTCCTGCATTAACTTTACATAAGCAGATAGACCTTTTGGCTGTGTTAGGTTTTCGGTTACGCTTATCGCTCCCAAACCCTGTAATTCAGTTCCAGTACCAGTTTTAATTGGTAAGGCACTTATACTTCTTATTTTTCTTTGTTCGGCTAATTTCTTTTCTGCTGCGCCAATGTTACCAGTTAATATTGCGCCTTTTGTTAGGTCTACGTTAATAGACTTTAATAGTTGTTGGCTATTTTCGTTTAACTTGTTAATGTCGGTTACTAAATCACGTCTAGCCTTAATATTATTATTTACGACTATCTGAGCTTTTGCAAATGCAAATTCTGAAGTTGTATTTGTAGAAACGCCAACCGTTGTAAGCGATGCGTTATCTGGATTTCTCCTTTTAGCTGCTAAATCTAGTTCTTTTTGGTTTTTTAACTGTTGTTTCTGAAGGTCGATTAACTTCTGTTCCTGCTCTAGCTTCCTTGTTTCGTTTTTAGCGATTAAATCAACTGCTGCTCTAGCCCTACCACTTGCGAGGATTGATTGCGTTAACTCATCATAAGCCGCCCTAGTTTTATCGCTTGCCTCTTTTTCAAACTTAAGGTTACCAAAATAAGCAGGGTAAGAAGATTGTAATTGTTTATAGGCTGTTTGCCTTGCCTTTAATGGTAGATTTGCGTTCTGATAAGCCGAGTATAAAACTTTAAGTTCTGTTATCTCCTTAGTTGTATTCTGATTGCCTATTAATTGGGCTTGTACAACTTGGTTTAAAGTCTCAAGATAATCATCCCCAGACTTTTTAACGTCATCTATATTATTCTTAGCACCTTTTAAAGACTTACCCCAATAATCAGTACCAACCTGCAAGAATGTTAAAGCCGATATAATCCCGCTAAAAGCCAGACCCAATGCCCCACTAGCAGGTATTAATTGGGTTAAATTGTTCTGAATACCCGTAAAACCAAACGGCAAATCTTGTAATACACGTCCTAATTCTAAATATGTGTTCTTTGATTTAGATCCCGCAACAGCCGCCTGAGCCAATGATTTTGAAACGGAGTTAGATGCGGTTGATATAGACTTACTAGCCCTGCCCATTGATTTATCAATGTCGTTAGCCAGTTCCGCAAAATTACGGTCAATCTTTGATAAAGAAGCTTTTGTGTTTTTGTCTAGGTTATTTGTTTCCCTAATCGCTTTATTAAAAGCGTCCCTAAGTCCATCAATCTTAGCTGTTATTTCTACCGATAATTGAGGATTAGCCATGTTTCTTTTTACCTAAACTTCTAAAAATAGCATCGAAATGCTCTAATTGTTTTTTGCTTGGAAGTTTCAACTTCTTAACATTGTGTTCTCCCTCTATAGGCCACCAAATGTTTTTCTTTGGAGGTTTATCTGCCCATCCGCAAATGATATTATAATTCAATTCCCTTTGGAAGTACTCTTCACGTTTTAGCTTTTCTTTTTGCCCAACGCACATATTAACATACTCACGATGGCTAATCTTTGCAAATGTGTCTGGGTTAAGTCCTAATTGAGAATAGGCAAAAGCCTTAACCTGTTCCCAATCATCTACTTTTTGCTTGACTTTTTTTTTGTTTCCCCAATGGTTTTAAGCCTATCCATCATTTCCTTTACAGGCTTGCTACTCTCCCAAACATCAAAAATCTTTTTCTGCAAATCTGCATCCAAAAGTAACTGTTCTGATATATCGTAGGCATCAGCCCATGAGGGTCTATTTTCTTCAACTACATCCGCATGATTGCAAAGTCCAGAGTAAACAACATTGATAAACATATCTATATTGTTCAATTCTTCGCCATTATGTAGATTGGTATGGTGTATTGATTTCTGCTCTAAAATACGAACCGAAGTCATGCCAAAACGTAATGAGTGTTTAACGCCTTCTAATTCGAAATCTATCTTGTTACTCATAAACTATGGATAAATTCTAAATTCAATAGCTGTATCTAGCAATAAAGCATCAGCGTTAACGTCAGCTCCCAAATCAACGGTTTTAATTACGATAACTCCAGATTGATACGCAAATGTGATTAAAGCCTTATCCGAGAACGGCGCATTAGTGCCTCCTACCAACCAGGTTTTAGCTAATGTTGGAGGTGTGTTTGGGGTTAAAGTGTAATAACCTGCGCCTGTTCTTGCCGGAGTAAACGTTAAACCCGTATCGTTCTGCAATATGGTTACTACAGGAGCTGAAGTTCCTGTTTGAGATATTGTAGCGATTAAAGAGGTATAAGGAGTTTTATCGTACAAAGCATTAACACTTGTCTTAATCTCGTTTGCATCTGCCGCAGATATTCTCCCTGCTGCAGTTGCTCCACTATTTTCTACTTTCGTAGCATATGCTATTTTAGCCATTTTCTAGTTAGTTTATAATGTTATCGGAAGTGCCGCTGGTAAACTATTTAGCGGCGCACTAGGGCGTAATATCGTCTTGGTCGCCAATATAACCAGACCCCGTAATTGACACCGAGAAAGTTTCGTTATCATTGTTAGGTTGACTTTCATCGAATTGAGAAATCCTGCCTACACCAACTCTAGTAGACAATTTAGCCATATCGAACAAAGCCCACCATCCTTGCTCATTGTCTCTAGCGATTTTGAACAATTGGTTATTCCCTAATCTTGTGTCGCCAACTCCTGGAATTATTTTTTTACCAGAACCCGTCATGCTCCAATTCTGTAAACCACCTATGTTTTCGCCAAAATTACCAGCAGAACACTTAGAAGATGTATCAATATCAGCACTTGATAAACTAAACCCGTTATCATCAAGACAAGCTAATAATTTGAAATTAGTAAAATCTAAATCAATTAGTTCTGTTTCTATTGGATCTACATTGTTGTAGTAAAGTAACGTGCCTTTACCATTGTAAAACTTATCTGCCATTTTATGAGTATTTAATGTTTAGTTCAAATGTAACAAATGTATTACGATAATGCAAAATATATTTTAATGGTGTAAGTTTGGGGTATGGAATTTACAGATGAACAAAAAGAAGATATAAGTAATATACTATCATCAAATGATATAGAATGGGAGGTTTGCTATAACAGCGATTGTTCTGGTAGCTCCACGCATTTTGAGTATGATGAAGTAATGAAAGCGATGGTTATATACGCAGAATTTATAAAGAATAAATCAAATGATTAAGGTAACTTTTAAAAAACCATATAGGATAATGCAAGATGATTTATATCAAGATTGTTTATTTATATTTTGTTATTCAATAAGCAAATGGATGCAAAATGGATTTGAATTTTGCGAAATAGACTTCAATAATATGGGGGATGGATATACTAGTTTAATTAGTATGCCTTTTGAAAACATCCAATCAATCGAACACGTTAAACCAAATGATTTATGAGATACTTTAAAGTTAATTATTTAGCTTCACACGTTACAAGTGGATCGACTGTTAATGGTTCTTGTAGTATGACTTCTAATGGTTTTTTAGTGCAAAGGCTAACAGTTGATGAAATATTGAGAATGAATAACCATAGTTTTAAAGATGTAGTTATTACAAATTGGATTGAATTATCATTAGAAGAATTTAATTGTTATTATGAAAGAAATGAAACTAACCCCACAACAACACCGTAATATTGCAAATGGTATGGATAGGATAAAGAAAGTGACAAATGATGCTTATTTTATTTTAAATTATTATCCATTGGATATTAGCAGTTTTTATTCTAAAAGATTTAATAAAAATAAAATAGATTTTGAGCCTCTTATTTATGTTAAAAATTCTTTAATTAACACATCTTCTGAACCTCCAATATTAAAAGATAAATAAGATTGTCTTAAATTGTTTTCATCCTCCTTCATCTCCTTAGACACCCACTCCCTACGTTTCCATTCAGCCTGTGCCTTTTTCCAGGCGCACATCTTTGGATATATAGGGAATAGCTTTGATGCTTCTAGTTCCAGTTGGCTAATCGTTTTCATCTAATATAATCCTATAACGCATTAACTGTCGGTAAATCATTTCATCCTTATCTGAGCTATCTAAAGAAGTTGAGCTTTCTAATTGTATGTTGAATATTGAAAATCCTGTAACCAATAAGCCATCAATATTAGCAATTATACCCTCTTCAATATCGTTTACTTTTAATCTACTGCCCGTATTACCCGTTGCCGGATATCTCGTTACAATATCCAATAGCATAGTACAATCCCATTGACCTAAACATTTTGTTAACTGTGTATCAACTTTTGTTTGGGTGCTCAATAAAATATATTCCTTTGGATAAATACCTCCTGTTACATTCATATCCCAAATAGTGCTGATATTATTACTTTCCACCAATTCGGCAAAACCTTTTCTAATCCATTTATCGGGGTTCTTTATCATTTCGTTATAAGTTCTAATTTCTTGCGCAATAAAGCTATGTATTTATCCCTATTCAAAACAAATGCAGGGTAAAGATATGCATGCGCCCTTAAAGTTCCTTTTCCATTTTTATAGAAAGTCCATGCCATATTTTTCCACTCTGGAGCAACACTAACAAATGCTCCTGTTCCAAATTCTATATAAGCCCCCAATGGCAAAAGGTTCTGACTTACCCTAGTTCCAAAACCATTGTCTATAACCTCGCTATTTATCCGCTGTTTAAGTTCTACAGGAGCATTAGCAATTCCAGATGCATTAATCTTGGCATCAGCCTCTATATCCCTGCCTAAAGCTTCGGTTTCATCTTTAACAAACTGCTCCATTTCCCTGCTTATAGATATAAGTTTAGCCTGTAGTTGCCCTATGCCTAAAAACCTGTTCATTTATCTTCCTTTGAGCAAAATATATCCATTTCAATATACTTTTCGTCAACGTTTCTAATGCCTAATATTGTATAGCTATTACCTTTGTATTTTAAGCTCATTGTTCTGCCTGTATAAGGGTAATCGTTCCTAAACCTAACACGGAATAGAACAGGATCGTTAAACTCTTGAAGTCCAAAATCTTTAGCCTTATATCCTACACCATTTGTTTCTAATTTAGCCCAAGAACTGAACATTAAAATAGGCGTAGCGATATGACCACCAAAACCATCTGGAGCAGACGTAATTTCGTAAACATCAATTCGTTTTGTATATTCTCTTGCTATCATTATACAAACCTCCTATAGGTATCTAGTACTTGTCTAGTTGCCATCGGTATAATCTGGCCGTTTACCTCTTTCTGGCTTTCGTAATACCAAACTTTTATTATTTGTAAAGCTGATTGGATAAAATCATCTGGTACATCTGAAACCTCTAAATAACCAGCGTTATACGTAGTTAATACAGGAGGGTTATAACTTCCATAAGGCCCATATAACTTATCATAGTTCCTTTGGTAGTAATTATCAAAGTCAAAATCACTATCCCCATCAATAGCTGTTATTGGATAGTTATAAATCTTTGGCGGAACATATTGAGTAAACTCCCTATTGATAAATATATGATTTGTATATCTTTCCATAAAAAGAAAAGCACCTTTAATCATTGAGGTAATATCAATATCATCCTCTGTTAAAGTATCGTCTATCCTTAGATAGTTCTTAGCCCTTGAAAGACTTATAATATCTGTGTATGCTGTAATTGGCATATTATTTCTTATCAGACTTAGGTTTATCTTTTTTAACGTACATTTTAGCAGCTTTAGCAAGAATAAGGTAATTTCCTCTTTCCTGTGTTACTTCTATAACATCGCCAACCTTGTTGGTTAAATGTTGTTTTAGGAATTGTACTTTCATATTATTCAAATATATAAAAAAAGCGTTACAAATTAATGCAACGCTTTCTATTATTAATTTTAACCTATTTTTTAAGGCTCTGGAGTGTATGTGGTAGCTCCCTTAATAAAGAAGTCTGGACCATAAACAGGTAGAGCATAATTACCCTCGATACGAACGGTAACCTTGTTTTCTCTTACGTTTGTTCCATCTTGATCGAAGAACTCAATTCTCATGCCTTCCTGAGTTAACAATTGAGCACCCATTTCGAAATCACCTACTACATAATCAGGAGCGGTAATTGCTGTAGATGCCCAAACAGGAATGCCAAATAATCTCATTACTCCACCTTCAAATGTTACGCCCATTGGCAAATCGTATTCACCAGATCCGGCAGCTTTGTTTTTGAAGAAAGAATAATAATCAACAGGACGTAATAAAATGTCTGTTGTGTTTCTTTCGTAAGTATCTTCCAGAACTGAAATATCAGTAATCAATTTTTCAATCAATACTTCACTTGCAGCAGCGGTAGATGCAACGAAGTTACCCGAAGTTAAAATACCTTTAATTTGTGGAGTTGTACCTGTTCCATATAAAATCTGCTGATCTAAAACGTTTCTGAATTTTTGAGGTAAACGAGCTTGTAAGAACGAAATAAATCCAGGGATATTATTCATTGCCTTACGAGTTACCCTCATCCAACCTGCGATAGTCTCTACGTTAACTGTAGCTTCTACCAAATCCAAATCAAACTGAGGTTTTAAAGCTCCTTCAGCAACAGGCGCAATATTACCTTCTCCAACTCCATTTTCACGCATGAAAGTAAAGGTATTACCTGGACCAATTGTACCACCTGGTAAAATTTGGTCTAAATGTACTTTACGGTCTGGATTTCTTCTAATTTCTGGAGAAAATATTTGACCGTAACGACTACCACCAGTAACGTTAGCTGTAGACATATCGCCAACCGCTTTTAATTCGATTGAAAGTTCTTTTTTCTCTTTACGTTCGAATTTAGCTAATTCATCAGTTGCCTCATAAAGAGCATCACCAATAACCTGAGCAAATGATTTTTCTTCTTGCTTTGGAGTTGTAATGGTTACACGTTCTGCAAGTTTAGCATCCAACTTGTCTGCGTGGTCTTGAACTTTAGAAATCTGAGACTTAAATTCTGTCTCTAATCCTTCTTTCATTGATTTTACTTCTTCAGCAAAAAGCCCTTTTGCTTTAGTTTCAAATTCTGCAATATCCTTTGTAAATTGCTCTTTGCTTTTTACTTCAAAAGACTTTTCTAAATCAGCCTTTAATTGCCCTAATTCTTTTTGTAAATCTTCCATCTTTGTGGTTAATTTGTTAATGAGTTTCTAAATGATTTAATTATCTCTATTTGGTTAATCGGCTCATTAACAAGAGTGGATTTAACTTCCGGCTCTTCGAGTGATTGCTTCCCTAATTCATATGAGTAAGACTGTAATTGCTTAAGCCCTATTTCTAATTGTATAAAAGCTTCATCAGTTACATTACCTGTTCTGATAAAAGAAATTATCTTGCTTATCTGTTCGTTGCATTTTGGCAAAGTCATTGACTTAAAACCAGAAAACTTAGCATTCGGGTTCATTCCTAATGTAACATTACTGCCTTCGTTTATTCTCAATTCTTTTAAATAACGAATACCTGATTTCGTTTCTTTCTTTACTGCCTGGAAACCTATTGATTGCTCGTCAATAACCCCAGCGTCATAAAGCCTTAAAACATCCATTGAGTAAGACACACCGTCAATCATCTTAACTTCAAAGTAAAGACCTTTATCGTCCTCTTTTAATGTTGTGAAACGATTGTGGACCTGCTTCCAATCATGGTTATTTAAAAATCTAAGATTTTTTTGGTTTTCTGTTATTGTTTTTGAAAAAGCTCCTCTCTCAATAACGTCATTATTATAATCAACAGATCCAAAATGAGCCAAATAACCTGTAATAGTTCTATCGGCTAACGAAACATCCTTAACCGAACCTATGTTATCTTTTTCCTCTAACAGTCCTATCATCGTAACTTATTTGATACAAATATAACAATTTATCGTAAATACAAAATTTATTTTTACCTTAGTTCTTGAGAGCGTTAATTTAGATAACCGAACTTACAGGATTTTAGTTCGGTTTTTTTATCTTCTAATCACAAATCCGTCTTTATCTCTTTTAGGGCGTAAAGCGAAACAGCAGCGACAATTAATTATATCTCCGGCACTTCCATTAGGCGCACCCGGATATTGTATCTTATCTTCTATGCCATTTCTTGAACGCAGAATAAAATCTTCATATTGACCTACAACTTTATTATCCATAACACGATGGTCGAACTGATCTTCTGGTTTAAACCTTGTTCTGCTATCCTTAGTAGAAATCCAAACCTTATCTAAAACAATACCGCTCTGCTCGCCACTTACCATTGCACCGTGATTAGCTGCTCCTGTAGTTTCGGTTCTTACAATTCGATTAAGTTCATATTTTGTTAATACACCTTTATCTAAATTGCGTTGCAAAAAAATACGCATCTGCTCATTTGTTAGGTTGTTTTCTAAAGCTGTTTCGATTAGTGCTGCTATTTTTTTTTGTATCGTGTCTAAAACAGATGTAATCCTAAGACCGCAATTTTCGGCAATCCATTCTAATATGTTGTTCTGAAATAATCTGCTGAATAAAGGTCTTGAATATTCTTTTACTTCGGCATTAATACCACGACCTACACGACTACCATGAAGCAAACCTATTTCTGTATAAACAGTATTATAAGCATCAACTATTGGCGTTGTATTAATATTTAGCTCAATAACCGCTTTGTAGTTTTCATAAGTAATATTGCCTATTGGAATACGCGCCAATAAAGTTAATATAGCACGTCTAAAGTATTTTCTTGAACGGCTTTCATATCCTTCATGCCATTTAAGCCATTGTGATAAATATTCTACGTTATTCAAGATTAAAACTATTTAAAGTTGTTGTGTCTGCTAATATAGCATCTTCCAAAGTAATAAGCCCCGACTTCATAAAATGAGTGTTCATCTCTGGAGTATCAATATCTGAGTATTTTAAAGCAACCCTAAATTCACGAGGCGTAATAGCTCCATTATCTAAAGCGGTAGAAAGCCAGGTAACAAGTTGGCTCATATCATTCTGCATCTCTGGTAATTCAGAAATATCAAATGTTATATGAACTGTTCCAAGTTCTTCAAATTTAGGGTAATACTTTTCATTCAATCCATCTTCGTAAATCTTAAGGTCTGGAGCTATACGGTTCGATATTGCCATTCTCCAAACAGCATCAAGATTATCATATTTTGCACCGCCTTCATTGTTCAATAAAAGGTCACTCCATCCTAAGTTGTTACATATAGCTTTTTGGCTTGACTTAAGGTAATCGAACGGCAAAAGCTTATCGGTATCAACGCTAACCTGAGTAAAGCCCAAAGGAGCAGATGCGCCAGCAATACGCCCTAATATTTCTGCGCTTGATTTCATCTCTACAAGCCTTTGCTTTAAATCATCTGCCTGTGCCTGTGTTAAAGGAGTTTGACCGTCCTTAGCATGGATAAAGCCATAAACACCACCACTTTGCATTGTTCCAATATTATTTTCCTTTGTAACGTTAGATGTCTGAATATCCATTAAAGCAGAACGCAAAGGAGATTGGCCGTAAAGGTGTGAACCGCTTAAATCATAGTTTGGGTTTGGAAACTTAGAGTGTATTACATCTTCTTCTTTAAACTCCGCAAAACGATCCCCAATAACTAAAATATAATGAGATACAGGGCTTTCCATCGTTTCAAACTGCGCATTTTCTTTAAGAACAATCTGCACAAGGTGAGATGGCAATAAGAACCTTGACAAAGGCTTACCCTCGTTAAGCCCTGCAGATGGTCTGAACATCCATTGATAAGCGTTACCGTTCAACAACATGAATGTTTCCCAAAGTTCCTTATATTCTGTATCTGATTGGTAGTAGTTCGGTCTTTCTAAAGGCTCTTCTATTTCTTCATTAGAATATGCTTTTGTTTCCAAAATACGTTTTCTAGCTAAAGAAGCTACATCTAATTGCTTGGTATAAAGTTGTT
>Ga0247812_10000316_pt1 | contig 38020 bp, 28 predicted proteins | sample UWRJL149409B1_FD_178011 | JGI IMG/M metagenome (GOLD analysis project Ga0247812, IMG submission 178011) | Plant litter microbial communities from Arlington Agricultural Research Station in Wisconsin, United States - UWRJ-L149-409B-1 | ecosystem: Environmental > Terrestrial > Plant litter >...
ACTCAAAGAGCTTGTTGGTGGCTATTGGCCCGGTGTTCACCTCTTCCCATCCCGAACAGAGAAGTTAAGCCCGGAACCGCCGATGATACTTGGGTCAAACCTGGTAAAGTAGGTAGCCGCCACAATACCATTACACTAATCCCATCTTCAAAAAAGATGGGATTTTTTGTGTTTACCTCTTCCCACTCGCCTGCCAGACCGGACAGAGAAGTTAAGCCCGGGGCGCCCAGGTCAACGTGACCCCGGCCACAACCGCCATGATACCGCGCCGCGCAGGCTTGGGTCTGCGCGACGCGGTCAAACCTGCGCGGTCCGGCCTGGTAAAGTAGGGGGGACGCCTAGTCTAGCCGCCACAATACCATTACACTAATCCCATCTTCATAAGAGATGGGATTTTTTGTGTTTACCTCACTAAAGAGTAGCTATTGTTCGCACGCTTTAATTAAACCAAGATTATTTGCATGAAATGTCACTAATTAGCTAGTCAAGAATATCAATTAATTATGATTGAGCTAGAAGAATCTTTGTGAAAGCAAAAGAAATTGATTTTAATAATATTAGCTGTAGGTACCATTCTCCTATTCATGAGGCTCAATATGAATTAAAATGAACTCAATTTCCGGAATTTCATTTTGCAAAGTATCTTTAAGTTTATGTGCCAATTCATGTCCTTGTCTTACCGAAATATTGGCATTAACAGTTGCATGAAGGTCAACAAGATATTTCATACCCGATTTTCTTATTAAGCATTTTTCAGTTCCTAAGATGCCGTCTACAGTAATAGCAATTCGTCTGATCTCCTCAATTAAGTCTTCATATAGATTTTCATCCATAATTTCGCCCAAGGCAGGTCTGAAAATCAGATAACCGTTGTAGAGAATAAAAGTAGAAGCGAACAATGCAGCCCAGTCATCAGCAGCTTCAAAGCCTTTTCCTCCAACCAGTGCAATAGAAATACCTACAAAAGCAGCAACAGACGTTATAGCATCGCTTCTATGATGCCATGCATCTGCTTTTAAAGATGAGCTGTTGGTTTCGATACTTCTTTTCATTACCATTCGGAAAGAAATTTCTTTCCAGATTATAATAGCCCCCAGAATAATAAGGGTAAAAGGCTTAGGTAAGCCATGAGGTGTCCGTATGTTGATAATACTTTCATAAGCAATGACGGTAGCAGAAGTAATTAAAAAACCGACTACTAAAAAAGTTATCAGCGGTTCTGCACGTCCATGTCCGTATGGGTGATTTTTATCCGCAGGCCGGTTGGAATATTTAATTCCGAACAGTACTAAAAAAGACGCAAAGATGTCACTGGTAGATTCAATAGCATCCGCTACTAAAGCATAAGAATTTCCGAAATAACCTGCAAGTCCTTTAACAATCGCTAAGCTAGTATTGCCAATAATGCTAAAATAAGTTGCATTAACTGCTTTTTCTTCGTTAGTCATTAGTGCCGGTTAAAATCTGTTAAACTAAATTTATTTTACAGCAATATATCTTTTATATGTGAAAACAGGCTATTCCAGGGGAAATCTAGCTCGTAATAATGAACCACAAAGAAGGATAAACACTTAATATAGGAAATATTTTAATCTATAGAGATATATTAACCAGCTTATAAACAAGTTGTGGTGTTTGACTAGAATAGACTCTAATTTTTGTAATTCTATTAACTCATTGCATCATAGTTATTATAATACCGTATTACCAGCTTCTCTGAAAGGTTGCAAACTTCTATGATTTGAATCAACTTCCGTTATGATATACTGTATGGACCGGATCGGGCAAACTGTATAGGGTTCCCATATCTCTAGTTTATCAATTGTACTAAGTGCAACAGTAACATTGGATTGCTCCAACATGGCATGTTTTAATTCAGCTTCTTCCATAAAGCTGGCCGTTACACCTTTAGTTATATCAAGAGCACAGACACCTAAAAAATAAAGGTCGGCCTGAAAGTTCTTTACCATTTTAATGGCCTGATAACCTGCAATGGTTTCTGTTTGTTTTAAATATTTGCCTCCTAATACTATGAGTTCAACATGAGGGTGGGAGGAAAGGACAGGAATAATGGCAAGATTACCAGTAATGATAGTCAGTTTGATATTGATAGACAGTAAGGAAGCTAATGTATAAACCGAGGTACCTCCATCCATAAATATAGTCTGTCCTGGTTTAATCAGCGTTTGTGCTTTTAATGCAATAATCTCTTTATCATCCTGCAAATGTCCCTGCCGCTCTTTAAATGAGAGTGGGTTATGAGATCTGGGAATAGCGCCACCACGAATTTTTAATAAAAGGCCATTGCTTGCGAGTGCGTCAATATCTCTTCGGATCGTATCTTCCGAAACCTGCAGGTCGTTGCTCAGCTCATTATATCCGACTTCATTCTGACTATGCAGCTTGTCAAGAATATAATTAAGGCGGTTCTCTTTTACCATAATTAAATAATTTGTGCAATAATATGCAAATTTGCGTATTATTGCAAAGTATTAATTTGTATCGTTATGGAAAAAAGTATTACAGCGGATAGAAGTAGCACCCAAAAAGCACGAAGGGCTAGTTTATTAATATTTCTGGTATGTGGGATCGGACTTTCGAGCTGGGCTCCTATGGTTCCTTTTGCAAAAATAAACCTAGGACTGGATGATGCAGCGTTAGGCCTTGTATTGTTATCGCTTGGAGCCGGTGCAATTCTTACCATGCCCTTTACCGGTTTTTTAATCAATAAATTTGGAAGTCGGAAAGTGATACTTGTGGCTGCGGTAGTCATTGCATTATGCCTTCCACTTCTTCTTCAGACTGCTACTGCCATTCAGCTTTCCATTGCCCTGTTTATTTTTGGAGCTGCCATCGGATCCATTGATGTAGCCATGAACTCACATGCCGTTTTGGTTCAGGATCGTTACGGCAGGCATATTATGTCTTCCTTTCATGGTATGTTTAGCCTTGGCGGACTAGCCGGTTCTATCGGGTTGGGATTTTTAATTAAGCTAGGATTATCGCCTTTTATAGCTGCAGTGAGTATATCTGTTTTATTGGTTTTAATTGCAGGTAGCCAATATAAAAATCTGTTTCCAAAAGCAGAGGAGAAAAGTGTGGATTCCTTTTCATTCAGTCTGCCAAGAGGGCCGGTTCTTATTCTAGGACTTATGTGTTTTGTTTTCTTTCTGGCAGAAGGAGCATTGCTTGACTGGAGTGCTGTGTTCCTGCAATTTAACAGAAATTTTGATCCTTCTTTTTCCGGCCTTGGTTATGCCGTATTTTCAATAGCTATGGCTGTCATGCGGCTAACAGGAGATAAAATAGTAAACAAAATCGGCTCATCTAAAATCGTATTTTATGGTGGACTTCTTGCCTCAGCAGGTTATTTGATTGCTGTTATGGTACCCTGGCCGGGCGCTGCTTTGATCGGATTTGCGCTGGTGGGTTTAGGTGCTGCCAATGTTGTACCGGTATTTTTTACTGCCGCAGGAAACATTCCCAACATTCCGCCTTCCGTGTCTCTACCCGCAGTTACCACACTGGGCTATATGGGACAGCTGGCAGGCCCGGCTATGATCGGGTTCATTGCAGATTATTTTTCTCTGCCGGCCGCGCTGGGATTTGTTGGTTTTTTGCTGCTGATCGTTGCTTTTTCTTACAAGCAGAAAGAATAAGTAGATTATTTGATTTGAGAAAATAAACGAATGATTGTCTTTGGAACGAAATTTGAACTTATCTGAAACATTAATCAGTAAAATCAAATTGTATGAAAGAAATTGAAAATATTGCAGGGGGATTTGCAGGAGCGTTAGCACTTAATATTTTACATGAAGGTTATAAAAAACTGGATAAAGATGCTCCCCGTGTTGATTTGGTAGGAGAAGAAGCACTTACCAAAACAGTAGAAAGTGTAGGTTTAGAAGCTCCGAAAGGAATTAAATTGTATGGTGTGACTCTAGCGGCTGATGTGGTCAGCAATGCTATGTATTTCAGTGCTATTGGTATAGGGAAGAAAAAAAACATTCTGCTTCGAGGCATGGGCTATGGCCTGGCTGCCGGCATTGGTGCTGTAACATTGACAAAGCCGCTAGGACTTAATGATGAACCGGTCACCAAGACTAACAAAACAAAAGTCTTGACGGTTGCCTGGTATCTTGTTGGAGGTATTGTTGCGGCATTAACTATTAAGGCATTACAGGATAAGCTGCCGGAAGAAAAGGTGAAATCTTTGCTTGGTTATTGATCTACAAAATATGCAGCACGAAAACAAAGGAGCATTTTATTCCGGAACAAGCGGCGTGGTTTTACCTGTACCGAATAAGGAATTTTTTCCGGCGGAATTTAAAGAGAAAAGCCGGTTGGAATATTATGCTTCTTTGTTCAGCAGTGTTGAAATCAACAGCTCGTTTTATAAAGTTCCGATGGCTTCTACAGTCAGGAAGTGGGCTGAAAGCGTACCTGAAAATTTCCGGTTTACCTTCAAACTGTGGAGAGAAATCACGCACAATAAAGGACTTATCTACCAGGAAAAAGATGTGTTTCATTTTATAGAAACGATCAGCCAGGCTGGTAATAAAAGCGGGTGTCTTCTGGTACAGTTTCCGCCTAGTTTGAAAATAGGTATGTTTTCGGCACTGCAAAAACTTATATTAACCATCCGGGAAGCGGATCCGGAAAAGCATTGGAAGACTGTAGTAGAATTCCGTGACCATTCCTGGTATCATGATGAAGTTTACGAATTCATTGAGCACATGGGAGTGGGAATCGTTAGCCATGATAAACCATCATCACGGACGCCTTTGATTGATTCGCCGGTGACGTTTAAATACCTTAGGTTTCATGGTCCGAATGGAGATTACAAAGGACATTATGCTGATGATTTGTTATACGATTATGCAGAATTAATAGACCAGTGGACAAGTGAAGGGAAATATGTCTATTGCTACTTTAATAATACTGCTGGTGATGCCGTTCGAAACCTTATCAGTATAAATACTTTTGTAAAGAATTATATGGGAGAAAAGTAAAATACTTTTAATTTTAATAGTATTTTTTGTTGGTTAAGCCAATTACAGGTGTCAATATATTCGGTTCTATACAGTCAAACATTTATCTTCATCAATATGATTCATCAATTTTATTTTGAAATAAATTGATCTATTCAGGGATACAGTTTAGTAGAAAATTCCTGCAAAACCGGAATAAAAAATAGAGGGTGCCGGAAATCGGATCACCCTCTTACGTTCAGTTTAGGTTATTATTTTTAATCTATCGTTTTCCATTTTGATTCTCCAAATCCTAACACAGGAAGTTTGTCTTTATAATCAGCGGCAGGAGAAAAGCTTTCATTCGTTAAATACAACGTATCAGTCGCTGCCCCTCTAATTAAGCTAAATTCATGGTAGGAAGATAAAAAGCCCGTCTTCCATGTATCGGTATTATGCCCTGATCTGAAAAATGTCTTTATAAGACAAAAAAATACATATTCATCAGGTGTTTCTCTTATAGCATGTATGAAGTAATCATCCCGGTTGTTACTATTTTCATAGCGAACAATTCTCTTCTTTTTTATAGCTTCGGAGAATAAATTAAAGCACTCCTGGTTGGTCATTCTAAATTGTTTTCGTTCAAGATCTAACCGCTTTCGGAATAACTTACGCTCTTAATTATTAAATAGATTTTTGTAGCGCATTTTTTTTATTCATTAGTATTATTTCCAAATAAGTTAGGAAATGAGAATTAACCCGCGGCCGAACATGCGTTAAGTATCTGCTATCAAAAACAAATAACATAAGTAACTGATTTCGGATAATTTGCTACGAAGATGATAGCTTGCGGTTTTTAATTCTTACCTTTCATCCTGATATGCTTAAGTTTAATGCCAACAATAAGTTTCTGTAATTTCCGTTTGAGTTTTATTATACATTAGAATTGTACAATGCTGAGAATTTTAAAAGTGAATTGTTCATTCTAAAACACATGAGTCGGTTGAAAGTAAGTAAAGATATCTGCACCATTCTTACAAAATAATCCATAAAAATATTCAAGTCTTACATCACAAAATTGATCTTCTGCCAATTCAGGACAGTCGCAAAGAATAGGACTGCCCATAACTTAAATAATAAAGCATAGCAAATGGCATTTTTAGATCATGTATTACAAGCACCAGCCTATGGATGGAAGGACAATGAAGGCAATCTGGTTAAACCAGGAATGGGCCAGATTTTTAAAGAATTCTTTACCCGATTGAATATTTTTGCTGACCGCAGAAACTGGCTTCCCTTTTTCAGCTGGTTGAAAGTACTCTGTCTTGTACCCTTTCTTTTTCTGTTTATTTTTAAATTTTTTAGTCTTTCTCTGTTTGCTGCGGCATTTATTTACAGCATGATAATCATGGGAACCCATGGTACGATCTGGCATCACAGGTACTGTACGCATGGAGCTTACAAGTTTAAAAACAGTTTCTGGCGTTTCTTCACACAAAACCTGACAGTCAATGTTATCCCGGAAGAAATTTATGTGATTTCACATCACGTACATCACGCTAAATCCGACCAGCCGGGTGATCCCTACAATGCTCAGGCAGGTTTTTTATATTGTTTTCTTGCGGATGTCAACCATCAGCCTATTGCTAAAAACCTGAGTGTGGCCGATTATGATCGTGTGAAATTATTAATGAGACATACCGGTATCAAGGCAAATACGTATGCACAATATCTGAAATGGGGGTCTTATGTTAATCCTGGGTCCGCAGTATTGTCTTGGGTGTTAAACTGGGCTTTCTGGTATACTGCATTTTATCTCTTAGGAGGACATGCTCTTGCCTGTACGTTGTTTGGAGCTGCCGGATTCTGGGCCGTTGGTGTTCGTACGTTCAATTATGAAGGACATGCCAAAGGAGAAGACAAGCAGCAGGAAGGTGTAGATTACAGTTGTCAAGATAAATCGATCAATCAAATATGGCCAGGTTTGGTAGCGGGAGAATGGCATAATAACCATCATCTTTTTCCTAAAAGTGCAAGAAGCGGTTATAAACCACATCAGATTGATATGGCATTTTACTACATCAAACTAATGAATATGCTGGGTGCTGTTAGTTCCTACACAGATTCAAAAAAACAATTTTATCAGCAATATCATTTACCTTATCTGGCCAAAAAAGCTTCTGGTGAAAAAGCTGGTGAGAAGGTACAAGCGGATTGATAAATAAAATTACCAGAAATACACGACTTTCTCACAAAAAAAGACGTGTATTTCTGGCAAAATCTTTTGATTGCTTCTACTCTGATTTTAAAGATCTGACCGGATTCATTAAGGCCGCTTTTATACTTTGGAAACTAACGGTAAAGAGCGCTACACCAATGGCTATTCCTCCCGCCAGCATAAATACTTGCCAGGACAAATCAATGTGATAAGCAAAATTACTGAGCCATTTGTTCATTGTGAACCATGCAAGAGGGGAAGCCAGCATGATAGCTATAAAAATCAGTTTTACAAAATCTTTGGAAAGCAAGGCAATTATACCGGCCACATTAGCGCCTAATACCTTTCTGATTCCGATTTCTTTGGTACGTTGCTCGGCTGTAAATGCTGCTAAGCCGAGTAATCCTAAACAGGAAATAACAATAGCCAGTATACCAAAATATTTAATCAAGGTATTGACAATCATTTCAGAACGGTACATCTTTTCGTAATCTTCATCCAGAAAATGATAGGAAAAAGGATAGTTCGGATTGAATTCTCGCGTAATTTTTGCGACATGACTCACTGCCTCCTGCGTTTTTTCAGGTTTGGTTCTTACCATCATATACTCCGTATTCAGACCTTTGTAATTAACAAGTATTAAAGGCTGGATTGCTGTATGAAATGAACTAAGGTGAAAATCCTTCATTACCCCAACGATCGTTCCCTTGCCCATCCAGAATTTAACCTGTTTTCCAACCGGATCTTTCATTTTCATCATTTTAGCAGCGGCTTCGTTGATGATATAGTTGGCGGTGTCGGCTGCAAAATCTTTTGAAAAATCACGTCCGTCTACCATTTGAATATTCATGGTTTTTGCAAAATCATAACCGACATAAGTTGCGTTAACGGTATTGACCAGATCTTTATCTCGGCCATCCCAATCCAGATCACCTGAACTTCCCTGAACATTGGTTGGCATGGACCCGGTAGTGGTTGCGGCTGAAACATAGGGAGAGTTTAATATTTCCTGTCTGAAAACTTCCAGTTTGTTGTACAAATCACCTTCTAGAGAAATATACAGCACATTTTGTTTATCAAGGCCAAGACGTTTAGTCTGAATATAATTTACCTGACGGCCTATAACCAACATGCCAATAATCAGAAAGATAGAAAGCCCAAATTGGAAAACAACAAGTCCTTTTCTTAGGAATATGCCTTTGTTCGTGAATGTCAACCTGCCTTTTAAGATTCTGATCGGTTGCAAAGAGGATAGATACAAGGCAGGATAACTGCCAGCAACCATTCCGGTAATCAAAATTAATGCGATAACCGACAGCCACAAAACCGGATCCAATGCAGACAGCTGAATCTGTTTTTGAACTACCTCGTTAAACAAGGGCAGCAAACTGACAACAAAAATAATAGCCAGCAGAGCTGCGAGTCCGCTTACAATCAAAGATTCTCCTAAGAACTGTAAGACCAGGAATTTTTTTTCAGCGCCTACTACTTTTCTCACACCCACTTCTTTGGCTCTTTTGACAGAACGTGCCGTAGACAGGTTCATGAAGTTTACACAAGCAATCAGCAGAATAAATATAGCAACGACTGAAAATACACGAACATATTCAATGCGGCCGCCGGAAGGTTTTAAATTTTCATATTCCCCGTACAGATATACATCTTTTAACCCCTGAAGTATCGGAAAGCTGACAAACTGGGTAGGAGAGTTTTTCTTAATTACTTTTTGCATGATTGTTTCAGCATGCTGAGGATCTGCCTGTGGGGTAAGCCGAACAAAGGTTTTAAAGGCAAAATTTCCCCAGGTCTTCATCCAGTCCTGTTCCTGCACTTTGAAATTAACAATCCAGTCCAGCTGAACTGACGTATTTTGTGGAATATTTTCAAATACTGCGCTTACAGTATATTCTTTGGCATTATCGAGTTTTAATATTTTTCCAACGGCATTGGTATTGTGAAAATATTTTTCGGCCATTTTTCTTGAAATCGCTACGGATGTGGGCTGGTCAATAGCAGATTTTGGATTTCCTTCCAGAAAGGGTATTTGAAATACCTTAAAGAAATCCTGTGTTGCATAAATTCCGCTTTCCTTGGTTGATTTTTCTCCAACTTTGACTAACAAATCGCGGTTCCAGGTAAATTTTGTGATGGCTGCTACTTCAGGTACTTCCTTTTGGATTGATTCAAACCAAGGACCTGGCGTAGCTTCACCTACACTTTTTTGTCCTTTCCAGTCAGCGCCGGAACGCACATAAAATATTTGTTCAAGATCCAGATAAGAATTGTTGTAAGATATTTCATCTTTTACCCAAAGCCAGATCAGCAAACTACAAGACATACCCAAAGCAAGTCCAAATATGTTGATGAAGGAAAAAAGTTTATTTTTTAATAAGCTGCGAATCGCTATTTTAAAATAGTTTTTGAACATGGCTGGCTCTTTTTTATATTAATCAGTTGAATTCAGGAGTAAGTATTCCTGCAAGCACAAATTATATACCATCAAGAGTTATTTTATTAACTATTTTAAATACAGTTATTTATGTAAATACGTTATTCCATTATTGTTCATTTTCGAACAAGCGGATGATATAAATGAACAATAGTTGACATACCGAATTAAGTCCTCATTATTACTGATCGTGTATATGAAATCTCCGCCGGACAGAGGTGATGGCTCCGGAGAATAGAAAATTAAAATAGAGGGGATTCTGAAAGGTTTACCTAAGTATTTTTGCGCAGTAAAAAAGATTACTAATCAATTTTCAGCCAGCCTGTAATACTCATCCTCGGCTTATTGGTCAGCAAAACTTCATGTTCAAGTTCGCTGCTTTTGAAAAACACACTTTTTCCATTGACAGGCGCTATGTTCTGCAAGTGACCATTGTGATGAATGCATAATTCTCCGCCATCATTTTCCTTCCAGTTTTCATTCAGGTACATGATCATCGAATACTGACGGCTACCATTATTCTTAAACTGGTCAATATGGCGCGTATAAAAACTACCTGTTTCATACATTGTATAATGAAATTCATACCCCGTAATACCCGTATAACACGTGCTGTTTAAATAACTGATAAAAGAATCCATCAGGTCAAAAAAATCATTTTCGTGAGCATCATGATGGTTTCGGTCAAGCCAGTAAATTTTATCACTTCTCACCAGTTTGTTATGCACGGTGGTTTTATCATTTCCGGTTCCTGCGGACAAAAGTCTTTCGCCGGCATATAAATTGTTCAGATTAACTCTTAGATGTGAAGCCAGGGATTCACTTAAAAAATTTTCTGCGATGCCCACCTTGTTGTCTATAAAACTGTCGATGAGGGTATTGAAGGTATCTAGCAAGCAGATAAGTTGAATGGTATGTTTTGGCAAATAGCCATGATTGGTATGAAGGTAGTTCTATTTTACGGTTTAATAACATGAAATAATATAGAGCTGATTTTCTTTATTATAGCTTCACTTTCAGCCTGGTATGCCATACAGACTTTTCTGAAAAAATATACTGAACTATGGCTTTTTGCCGCTGGAATTATTGTGGCATAGCTTTATTAATGATCTATTTTCAAAAGTGTAAAAGCGGCTTTAATCAATTGGATGGAGAGCTTAAATCGGAATAAATTAAGATTCTCGTTCAATTAATAATTTGAAAATAAAATGACATCGGAAGAGACAGACAGAATAATAGAAATGGCCTGGGAAGATCGTACGCCATTTGAAGCCATTGAAGCACAATTTGGAATTCCGGAAAGTAAAGTGATTGAGCTGATGCGTGGTGAGCTGAAACGCAGCAGCTTTAATCTTTGGAGGAAACGGGTAAACAGCGGTGTAAGCCAAAAGCATTTACTGAAAAGAAACGATGGAATTGTTCGATTCAAATCAAAAATGCAGCGGACAATTACAATGAATGTAATCAGCAAACGCAGATAGCATACAATTGAAAATCAGATCTGTTGTTCTTTTAAAAAAAGTGCCAGATCATTACTTTCATTTTCGAGCTTAGATAATAGTGTATTGATATAAATGGCATCAAAGTTTGTCAGGTGTTCAAGCGTATTGGCTATGGCAGTTATTTGTGTTAAAAATACTGCAGAAGCAGCGCCTTTTAGTTTATGTCCAACTGCTTTAATACCTTTCAGGTCATGTAAATTGGTATACTTTCTAAGTTCGATCAGGTTTTTCTCCAATCCATCTTTGGTCATAAGAAGCAGCTCGTTTATAAATTCCTGATCATTTTGATACGTGCTTTTTAGCCTTTCCAAATCGTATTTTGCATCTGAAGCGACATGTAGCATTTCAGTTTCCTTTTCTTTCGTCATAGGATTTGTTAATCCCATGTACTTGTTGAATACCTGCCAGATCATTTCTTCCACAAATGGTTTGCTGATAAAATCGTCCATGCCCGCTTCCAGGCACTTCTCTCTTTCACCCTTAACGTTGGCGGCAGTCAGAGCGATGATCGGAATCCGCACATTTCCTGCCAAGTCACGAATGGCAACAGTCGCTTCATAACCGTTCATTTCCGGCATTTGTACATCCATGAAAATGATGTCAGGAAATTGTTTTTTACATAATTCGACAGCCTTTATCCCGTTTTCTGCTTCATAAATTTCAGCATTTGGTGCCATTTTTCGGATGATGGTTTTTGCCAGAAACATATTCACGGGATTGTCTTCGGCAATCAGGATGAGCATACCTCTGTTGCTGATCTCATTCGTATCGGTCAGGAAAGCTACTTCTTCGGATTTATCCTTTTGTGAAAGCCTGGAAAGTGCAAGAAATATATCATTCAGCTTAATGGGTTTCATTAGCCGGTAATTCACATTCAGTTCCTCACATCCTTTCAAAACGGCTGCATCATCTGCTGAGCTGTTGAACAAAACGATCGGAAGTTCGTCCGCCGACATCGAATAGGTTTTCCGAAGTACACGGATGGCTTCCATCCCGTCCAGTACCGGCATGTGATAGTCCATAAGGACGGCATCGTACTTTGTATCGTTGTGCAGAATCATGTCAACAGCTTCCTGGCCATTTTTTGCTTGAGCAGATTCTATCTTCAGTATTTCAAGCATTTTTTCGAGGATAATACGGTTGTTGTCGTTATCATCTACAATAAGCACTTTTTTGATCGTATCGACATGTTCCCAGATTATCGGTTCTCCCTGCTCCGACTTCATGGTCAGGTCAAAGAAGAAAGTACTGCCAAGGCCGGGCGTACTTCTGAGCTGCAGATGACTTCCCATCATACCGAGAAGTTTGTTCGATATGGTTAAACCAAGTCCGGTGCCGCCATACTTTTTAGTAGTAGAGCTATCTTCCTGTAAAAATGCCTCAAAAATCTTGGCTTGCTTATCCTCCCGGATTCCAATGCCGGTATCACGCACCGAAAATCTGCATGTAATTTTCTGGCTTTCGTCCGGCTGATAATTGATAATTTCAATTTTAAGCTCGATTTCCCCGCTTTCTGTAAATTTAGAAGCATTGCTTAACAGGTTGATTAAAACCTGTTTCAACCGGACCTCATCTACCCAGACAAAACGTGGTAAGTCTGCCGGAATATTCAGCAGCATTTCAAGGCCTTTGTTTTGTATTGGGAATGAAATAATATCAGCTGATTGGGATGCAATTTCGTAAATGTCGCACTGATCAATATCCAGCTCTAGCTTACCCGCTTCAATTTTCGAAAAGTCCAGAATATCGTTAATGATATTTAGCAAAGCTGTACCTGATTGATTGACAATGTTCAGGTATTGCTTTTGTGTATCATTCAGCTGGGTTTTCAATACAAGATCCGTAAAGCCGATTACACCATTGAGCGGGGTCCTGATTTCGTGGCTCATATTGGCCAGAAACTCCGACTTGGCTATACTAGCCTGTTCTGCCAGTAACTTAGCTTGTTTTAATTCTTCCCGGCGCAAAGAAATTTCGGTAATGTCCTGAGTGAACATCATGATTCCCCCAATAGAGCCGTCAAACTGATACCAGGGCCGCACTTCCCATTTCAGGTATTGCGGATGTTCCCAACCTGGAGGAGTCCAGATTTCCTCTTCTGTCTTGACGATTTCGCCCTTCAATACTCTTTGATGGATTTCCCGCCAATGTGAACCTATGGTTGGGAAAACTTCATAATGTGACAAACCAATAATATTTTTGCCGGTAAGCTGGTATTCCTCCAGCCACTTTCTGCTGATTGCCAGGTATTTTATTTCTTTATCAAACATGGCAACAGCTGCTGGGGCATGTTCAACAAAAGCGAGCAATCGCGCTCTTTCTGTTATGATTTCCTTTTCCGCTTTTTTTCTTTCTGACAGATCCGTTGCAACACCCAGGTAGCCAATTATTTCATTGTTAAGATCCCGGATGGTGGTAACGGCCAGAGATACCGGAAATGATGTGCCGTTTTTATTTTTATAAGTCCATTCTCTCACTTCAAAGCCTTCTCTTTCAGCTTTGTAAACGAACGTTCTGAATCCTTCAACAGGTATGCCGTATTCTTTTGTCAGTTCCTGTGAACGGGTGTTTATTTCTTCTTCTACGTGCAGAGTCTGCGGGGTACAGTTCCCTATTACCTCTTCACAGGTATAGCCCAGTAGTTTTTCAGCTCCTTTGTTAAATACGGTAATAATTCCTTCTGTATTGGTGGCAATGATACTTACCGCAGAAGCTGCATTCAGCACATCATCCAGCAATTTCCTGGATTTGGCAATTTCAAGTTCAGCTCTTTTCTTTTCGTCGATATCCTGGAAAGTGCCGTAAAGTTTTTTGCATTTTCCCCGTTCAAATTCAGCATTGCCAATTGCCCGGACCCAGACTTTATTTCCTTTTGCCGTAGTCAGTTCCAGCTCTACATCATAGCTTTTTCCGGTTAAAATGGCTTGTGAAACTGCTTCGGTAATCTTTTTACGGCTTTCTTCATGCTGGTAAAAACTTAATGCAGTTTCTATATCTGGAATATAATCAGCACTGACTTCATGAATTTGTCTTGTAACCTCCGACCAGTTAGCTTCATTCGTTGCCAGAACTACGTCCCAGCCGCCTACACGTGCCATTTGGTTGGTCTGAACAAGCATTTCCTGCATAGTCTGCAAGCGCTTAGACAATTGCTGACTTTCAGTAACATCAATGGAGTTGCCAACTACATAATCATCTCCATACTGATTGGTAACTAAAATATTATGAAAACTCCAGATCCGGTAACTTCCGTCCTTGTGCTGAGTGGTCATCAGGCCATTTGATCTGCCTGTTGTTTCAATTTCATGGAGATAATACTGGAAAGCAGAATGATGTTTTGCAGGTATTAAATCAGGCAGGCTCATTTTTAATACTTCTTCAACGGTATAACCTAAGAGCTTTGCGCCGGCTTTATTAACCGTAATAAACTTTCCTTTTAGGTCATGCGTGCACATGAGTCCCTGAGAATTTTCAAAAAATGACCGGAAGTTATCTTCACTAATTTTTAATTTTTCCTCCTTAATCTTCTCTTCGGTAATATTTCTTGCAATGGCAAACAAATTGCCGGTAGAAGGCTCGGGTGTGGCTACCCATTGGAGATATAAATAATCCCCGCTTTTTTTTCTGAATCTTTGGGTGAAATTGACACTTATAGTGCCTGATGCCAATTTTTCGAGCTGGGTGTAGGTATCTTCAACATCATCAGGATGAATCAGTTCGAAAAAAGAAGTTTTTAGCAGGAACTTCTCATCCCATCCAAGCAATTGCTGAAAAGCAGGATTAATTTGTCTGAGATAACCGTCCGTTCCGGCAATGCAGATAAGATCATTGGAAAACTGAAAGAGTTTCTCAAAATGTTTGGTTTCCTGTCTTTTACGCTGATTTACAATAAGGGCCATGACCTGTTCTGAGATCAGCTTAAGGGCGGCTCTTTGCTTTTTAGTTAACTTCCTTACCTTGGTATCAATCACACAAATAGTTCCCAGAGAAAATCCCCGTGGATCAATGAGTGGATAGCCGGCATAAAAACGGATATCAGGGTAGGATGTGACCAGAGAATTATCTTTGAACCGTACATCTTCCAGTGCATTTTCCACTTCAAAAAGTGATTCCTGCATAATGGAGTACTGGCAGAACGCAAGCTCCCTGGAAGTTTCAGGTACGTTCAGACCTTGGCGGGATTTAAACCATTGTCTTTTTTCATCAATAAGAGAAACCAGCGAGATAGGTGTGTCACAAATTATAGACGCCAGTTCGGTAAGTCTGTCAAATTCTGCTTCACTGTAAGTGTCCAGAATCTGGTAGTCCTGCAATGCCCTTAATCTTTCATTTTCATTGTGTGGAACAGGAAGAATCTTCATTATACGTTGAGTAATTCAATGATCAAAATCTCCTAAATTTCTATAATTAATTTGATTAAATAAAGAAACGGGACCTATATATGTTTACAGCTAAGTGTAATCTATCGTGTTATTTTTAATAATGAACTAATAAAAATACAATTATTTGATATAGGCTGAAGCAGTAGGAATAACATCGGCTTTGGAAAAAGACATGAGATATTTTGATTTGTACTCTGCGAGTCTATTATTTTTCTTCTGTGCTTTAAGACTTTGCGACAAACCGATTAAAGACCATCCGTTGGCCGGGTTCCATACCAGATCTTCTTTGTAGACTTTTTCTGCCAAAGCTGGTTTGTTCATTTTTAAAAGAAATGCACCCAAAAACTGGCGTGCAGGAATTGGCCAATCGTTCGGCTCTGTATAGATCAGGCCATCTTCAATTTCTATTGCCTTGTTGAGGCTGCTTATAGCCGCATCATTTTTCTTCTCAGCAAATAAAACAGAAGCATTCAGTATTTCCTCTGCAATGTGGACCATTGGTAAAGGAGCATTGAACGGGATACGTCTTTTTTCCAGAACAGGATCTTTTGACTTTTCACGAAGTGCTGCCAGATGTTTTTTTGCTTTATCCATCTGTCCTGTATTTACATAAGCCATGCCTTTTGCAAAATCGGAAAGCAATCCTGCATAAGTCCATTTTGTATCAGGCGTAACGTCATTTTTTAGTATTTCCTGCCATTTGCCAAGTCTTACTAATGTTAGTTCCGGCAGCATATACAAATATTGATCATAGGTGCTTTCCGCAGTAGGCGATACACTTCTACGGCAGCGAAGTGCCGCCTGTATTCCGGTTTTGTACATCCCGCCGCTCATGGCACAGTAGGTCTGAACTGCAAAATAGTGGGGACTATGTTTATTTAAGGTCAGATTAGGTGCCAAAGAGTCATAGTGGAGCAGGTTGTTATCGGCAAGGTCATTCACTTCCACACCTTTCGCGTATAGCCCGTTTCGCTGATATTCGTGGCTGGCCATGTGTACCATGTGCGCAACACCGGGCAAAAGGTTTTTAAGTTTATCGGCATTGGGCAATGCTACTTCCGGATGGTGCGAAGCTTCGGTGAGGTGAATGTGGTAATGCAGTGCAGCAATGTGATCCGGATTTTTTGTTAAAATATTTTCGCTTAACGATACTACTTCCTCCGTCCAGGGTTTGGGTGTTCCGTCTGTATTCCAAAAGTCCCAGGCATGGATCAGCATGATCGCATCTACATACAAAGCTTTGATTTCCAGATCAGCAGGATATTGCGCAATCAGGGATTTCGTTGCTTCGGCATAGGCAGCATTCAAACTTTTTCTTTTTGAATCCGAAAGATCATCAGAATAACGGCTGTTCATAACCTTAATTAAAGATTTTTCACTTTCGCTCGAATGGGAGGCAGTCTCATTCATGTGCTTTAATACCGGATGAATTGTTGCAGGCATAACATACGTATGTGCTGCATTATAGTATGGTCCCATCGCCAGAGCCTGTCCCCAGTAAGGCATAGGGTGCTCCGGATCAAAACGGGAAGCTTCCTTGAAAGAGGCCAGTGCTTCTTTCATATGATAGCTGTAATACATACTTAATCCCTGATTGAAATAAAACTGGGCACTATCATTGGCAGTTGATATCTTATAGGCATGCTGTCCCCAACCTGGCAGTGCTACTACAAATTTACCGTTCTCATTCTTTATAATATTTCCCAGAGAAGCAGGGCCGCAAAACGGAATCCCCTGCTGTTCATAAATGACAGAAGCAGTATTTTCTTTATCGTTTAACCTGTACAGGAAAGTCCCGAGAATAAGAGAAATAAGAAGGAAAGGAAAAAGGACCGTTTTCATCTATAACGAATTGAGTTTATACATTAAATTTCCAAGCGTGCCCTAAATGTTATATTCATTTCTGGTAAGCTGACCTTAAATTTAAAAATTTAATGGTAAACCTGTCATAGAAATTGAAAATCAGTTTAATTTCAAGAGGAAGAATTTGAAATGCAAAATTATTGCAGCAAGGATCAGCATAAAATCAAGTATCTAAATTGATTATTTTGTCAAAGGAGACAGGAATGTCATGGTGACTGATTACAATCAATGCCGTTTGGCTGGAGAGCTGCTCTATAAGCATTAACGTTAATTGCTGACGGTTACGATCCAGTGATGAAAAAGGTTCGTCCAGAATCAGCACATCAGGGCTCGCATAAAATGCCTGAACAATAAGTAGCCATTTGAGTTGCCCGGCAGACAAATTCTGATGGCCGGAATCGTAAAAAGTATCCAGTTGCGAAGAATAGTTGTCGAATTCATGTAAAAGCTGACGCGCTGAAAGCCAATTAATAACATCATCACGCCGGGCTGAAAAGCTACTGATAATTTCCCATAATCTGCCGGTATAACTATGGGCAGGCTCCGTTACAGCTGCAATATTTATCAAAAAAGGAGCAACGCCGTCACTTGTATGTGGTATATGGTTAAGCCAGATTGTTGTTTGGTTTTCTTTATAAAGACCCGTCAGTATTTTCCAAAAAGTAGATTTTCCACGTCCGTTTAGTCCTTTAAGCCATATTTTTTCACCAGCCTTTATTTCTATATCAGGATAGGTTAGTTTGAGCTGACTTTCTTTATACCGGAATGTCAACTTTTCGGTGCGCAGAGAAAGAAAGAAATCAGGTAGGCTTTCAGGTTCTTTCTTGTACGTATTGTTCCTGAGCCAGGGCTCCAGATGCACAGCTACTTCCTGAGCTTTCTGAAAGCTATGGATGAATGAAAATATTTCTGTGACAATTCGCCTGATTTCAATAAATAGTATGGTGATGATCGCTACTTCCGAAGGTTTTATCGATTGACTGTTTCGCATAATCCACATTCCCCCTCCAAAAAATAAAAGCAGTACAGCCGAAATGTAGGTTGTATAAAGCTGACGGTGCTGACTAAGTTGTGCTGTGAGATGACTGAATTGTGTCAGATTATGGCCAAGTGTTTTCAGGTAATTTTCCTCATTTCTATACAATCTGAACTGGAAAATGTTATGGATATAATTCTGGATTCGACTTTGAAGATCAAGATGGTTTTGATGGTGTTCTCTTTGTTTGGTTCTGGTACGAAAATTGATTTTATAAGTGATCCAAAACAGAGTCGTTAGAATAATAACAATGCCGGCCACAAATAGAATTTGACTTTGTGGTAAAAGTAAAAAAGTGAGATACAAAAGAATGGGCAAGTTAAAGCAAATATTTCCAAAAAGGTCTTTCCAGAATTGAAAGACGAAATCAACATCTTGTGTGACCGCTTTGCTGAAAGAATGTGCATGTATTTGTTCTATTTCATTTGTATTGGAAGTTGAAAGATTTTGCAATAAGATTGTCCGGAGTTTCGTGGTAGCATAAGCAGCTGCGCCAGCGGAAAAATAGGCGGCCAGAAAAGGCAGAAAAATCAGCATTACACCTCTTGCTATCACAACCATTTGGGTGCCGGACGTATGATGTGTCAGCAGATGCAGTACGATCACCTGAACGAAGCCGGTGGAAAGCAAGGCAACAATACTTAACGATTTAACATGTGTATTTTTTTTCCAGAAATTAAAATATTCAGTCATTGGCTAGTTAGTACATGATTGCCTTCCAAAATCTGAACCAACAATCATGTCTGATTTAGTACAAAGACATTAGCAGCAGGTGAATCAAGAGAAGGAAATCAGGTCAGATGGCATAATGCTGTTAAGACTTGTATCATTCAATTTCAGTCACAAACTTTGGCTGAAATATATTTTATATGTACAATACCACAGTGACATCTGTATTTAAAGGTGATCATGTGAAATTAAATATGTTTAGTATTAATTAACATTTACTTAATACAAGTGTAAGGTAAACAACTTAATTTTGTCTTGTCAGATTGTTAAAATTCAAAAGATGTTAAATATTTGTAAATATTTATTTGATGTTATTTTATATTTAAAGTATTTTTATGCTGGTAATGTTTGTGTTAACTATTATTCGTTCGACGAAAAGTTAATAATGGATAGGATTTAGTTCATGAAATTAATTTTTAGTCAGATAATAAGATTTTACTTTAAACTGACCATTTGTTTAGTATTAGTTTACCACTTAAAATAATTAAATAGATGTCAATTGAACTTGTTGTGTTTGATATGGCGGGTACCACAGTAAAGGATAAAAATTACGTGGGTGTTGCTTTTCAGAATGCGATGGATAAGTACGGATACCTGGTAGCAATTGAAAATATTAATCCGATCATGGGGTATGAGAAACCGCTGGCTATCAAAATGATGCTGGATAAATATGAGCCGGACAGACTGAAAATAACAGCAAAGCTCATCAATAGTATTCATTCAGAGTTTGTAGCTAGTATGCTGAAGTTCTATGAATCATCGGAGGATATTGTTCCGCTTCCGCATGTAGAAGAAACATTTTTGAAGCTCCGGGAGTCAGGTATTAAAGTGGCACTGGACACAGGGTTTTCAAGGGATATTGCCGATGTGATCATCAGTCGACTGAACTGGGAGGACAAAATAGATTTTCTGGTGGCAAGCGATGAGGTGGAGCACGGGCGTCCTTATCCGGATATGATCGAAAAAATCAAAGTAGCTCTCAACATTGAATCCTCAGATGTAATAGCTAAAGTAGGTGATACAGAAGTAGATATAAACGAAGGGATTAATAGCGGCTGCAAATATGTAATTGGGATTACTACCGGGGCTTTTACACGAGAACAGCTTGTGCCCTACAATCCTACGCACATTATTGACGATATCTCGGAAGTTCTTCAAATTGTTTTACCTCAGCAAGTTACTGTCAAACAAGTTTAGATTTTGAATAAATGAGTAAATCAGCAATTGTTATCGGTGCAGGGATCGTAGGACTGGCAACAGCACGCGCATTGGGTGCAAGAGGCTATCAGGTTACCGTTATTGAAAGATCAAGCAAAGCGGTAGGCGCTTCGATCCGGAATTTCGGAATGGTATGGCCAATTGGCCAGCCGGAAGGGAAAATGTACGAAAGAGCATTGTCCGCAAAAAGTATCTGGAAAGAGGTCCTGACCGGAGCAAAACTATGGTTTCACGAAGGTGGAAGTCTGCACATGGCCTACCATCAGGATGAACTGGATGTTGTAAAGGAAATTGTTGACGTAAGTGAAAAACGCCCGGTTCGTGTGCTATCGGCAGAGGAAACAAAAGTGATGTCTCCGGCAGTTAACGGAAACGGATTATTGGGTTCTTTGTTTTGTGAAGATGAAATGATCGTCGATCCGCGGGAAGCTATTGCGGGTATTCCGGCTTATCTGACTGACAAGTTCGGCGTAAAATTTATTTGGGATACAGCCATTTCAGAAGTAAATTATCCTTCCGTAAGTTCAGGTGTGAAACAATGGGCAGCCGATGAAATCTTTGTGTGCAGCGGAGCGGATTTTGAAACACTCTATCCCGCTGTTTTCTCTTCAACACCGCTAACAAAGTGCAAGTTGCAAATGCTGCGCCTGGAAGCACAGCCGGATAACTGGAAAATAGGCCCTTCACTTTGCGGCGGACTTTCTCTGATCCACTACGAGGGTTTTAAAGCAGCTCCTTCACTTGAAATTTTAAAAGAAAGATATAGACAGCAGTACAGTGAATATCTTAAATGGGGTATTCACGTCATGGCTTCGCAGAACGGTTTAGGTGAAATTACCGTAGGTGATTCCCATGAATATGCACTGACTTTTGATCCTTTCGACCGGGAGTTTATTAATTCCATGATCCTGGATTATCTGGCATCTTTTGCCAAATTCAAGTCAACTAAAGTATCTCAGACCTGGCATGGCATTTACCCCAAAATGACGAACGGAAATACAGAAATAGTACTGAATCCTGAACAGGGGGTTACGATTATTAACGGTTTAGGCGGAGCTGGTATGACACTTTCCTTTGGACTTTGCGATCAGGTAATAGGCGGCACGTATCAATAAACTATAACTCAACATAACCTGTGGGGGATAAAAACATTTTTTATTCCTCACAGATTTAAGAAGTACATATACTGGAATAAGGCAGCAGACCAGCAAGAACGTGGTCATGGCGGTATTTGCATACAGGAAATAATCTGTCTGGCAGATAAGGGATTGAATCAACCGAAAAGCAATTACCCATAAACCTTATACTCGTATGAAACTTCTCTCTACAAAACGCTTCCAGCTGAAAAAAGCCGAATTGTTTGTATTTGGGATACTCATTGCCAACGGGACTTTTGTCCCGCTTCATGCAGCAGTGAAAATCCGGCCAGCAAATTTTACCTCATTAAATCCTGACGAAACAGTACTTTTAACGGACCCGAAGTCAACAGAAAATTTAACAGCGTATAAGGTTAATCGTTCGATTGTCGGACAGTTATTTGCTGATATTGACGTAAAGGGAAAGGTCACAGATTCAAAAGGGCAATCATTGCCCGGGGTTAATATTGTCGTGAAGAATACCCAGAAAGGAACGGCAACAGATGCCGATGGTAACTTTCAGATGAGCGTAGGTTCCGCTTCGGATTTTCTGGTTTTTTCTTTCATCGGGTATAAAACACAGCAAGTTATAGTAAGCGGGCAAAACCTTATTAACGTCACGCTGGAAGAAGACAACAATGTTCTGGATGAAGTAGTAGTTACTGCACTTGGTATCAGCCGGGAGAAAAAATCACTGGGATATTCCACGCAGCAGGTGAAAGGAGAAATCCTGAATGAATCTCCGGCCTCCAACTTTGTTAATAATCTTTCCGGAAAAATTGCAGGGGTTAATATCAGCGGAGCAGGCGGCGTAGGGTCATCTGCCAGAATTGTCATTCGGGGAGAATCCTCCTTATCCATGCAAAGCCAGCCGCTGTTTATTATCGATGGTGTTCCGGTAGGCAATGACGGGACAAATAACAGCGGATCAGCCGATTATGGAAACAGTGCATCGGAAATAAATCCGGCAGATATTGAATCGGTTAATGTGTTGAAAGGTCCGGCTGCTGCTGCCTTATACGGTTCACGTGCTGCAAGAGGCGCGATTGTAATTACGACGAAAAAAGGAAGTAACAGAAAAGGGGTGGGTGTTAGTTTTAACTCGTATCTGTTCGTTACAAAAGTGGGCAGATTGCCGAAATTCCAGAATAAATTCGGACAAGGTAACAACGGACAATATGAAGGTTCAAATTTCGGAGCGAGCTGGTCTGCTTATCCGAACGGAAACAACGATGATTATGATGAGAGCTGGGGTCCAAGAATGGACGTTGGCACCACCAGAGCACAGTTTGATTCGCCTACAACAAATGGTTTTCGCGGTGGTGATGTGGCGGTAAATAATAGGGGAGATGTACTTCAGACACCCTGGGTTTCTCAGCCCGATAATATCAAAAACTTTTTTACAAATGGTAAGAAGTACTACAACAACATCGCTTTTGCAGGCGGCAACGAACATGGAGATTATCGTCTTTCATTAACTTCTCTGAATGAAAAAGGTGTTATTCCAAACAATGATCTGGATCGTTATCAAGTCAACCTGAACAGCAGCTACAAGTTGTCTAAAAAGCTGACTTCTTCGATCAATATAAATTACGTAAAACAAACCAGCGATAACAGACCTGACAACGGATATAGCCGCAATACATTCATGTATTTCTTTACCTGGATGGGAAGAAATGTAAACATGAACAGTCTGAAAAGGTATTGGCAGCCAGGCCTGGAAGGAATTCGGCAGTATCAGTACAATTATGGTGAAAATCATAATAATCCGTTTTTTGTCCAGAATGAAAATACCAAAGGCCAGAACAAGGACCGCGTATATGGAAATATCGCACTGGAATATGCTTTCACAGATCACTTGAAATTAAAAGCACGGGTTGCCGATGATTTTTACAATGATTTCAGACCTATGCAATGGGCGGTAAGTACGGTGGAAACAGAAAGCGGTCGCTATGAAATTGTGCAGATCAAAAATGAAGAACGCAACGCTGACTTTTTACTGACTTATAACAACGTAACTAAAAATGGCGATTTCGGAATCAATGTATCGGCAGGTGGCAACCGTTTCGATAATAATGGACACAGTGAAGATGTAGCCGCACCACAACTCTTGATTCCGGGTGTTTACAGCATTGGAAATACGGGTACAGCCTTAACCGGAAGTTCAAGCAAATTCAAAAAAAGGATCAACAGTCTTTATGGAACGGCCAATCTGAATTACAAGGACTATGTGTATCTCGACGTAACCGCACGTAATGACTGGTCGAGTACATTGCCTGCCGGTAATAATTCCTACTTTTATCCGTCCGTCAGTGTCAATGCAAATTTGAAAAGTATTCTCAATCTGCCGGAAGTTTTCAGCCAGGCTCAACTGAGAGGAAGCTGGGCAAAAGTAGGTAATGATACCGGTCCTTATGCCTTGAAAAATACCTACAATTATGCTTCGCCCTGGGGCAGCAACTACGCTTTGGTTGGAACCGGTTCTTTGCTGAATCCGAATCTTAAACCGGAAATTATTACCACCTACGAAATAGGAACAGCCATCAGTTTTTTTCAGAACCGCCTGGGATTTGATGTAACTTATTATAATGCGCTTTCCAAAAACCAGATCATCAGTTTGCCTACTGTACAAAGTTCAGGTGCGGGGAGCAGACAGATCAATGCCGGTGAGATCAGAAATAAAGGGGTAGAAGTTGTATTCAGCGTCATGCCTGTTAAAACCGCAAACTTTAAATGGAACTTAACGCTCAACTGGTCGCATAATACAGGAAGATTGATATCTCTGGTAGATGACGGAGTGAACAAAGTTGATAAAATCGTACAGGCTGCACCGGGTGAAGATGCCTCAATCCAGGCAAGGGTTGGAGAGAAAATGGGTGCTATCTGGGGGCCAGGTTATCAGAGGGTTACGGCAGATGGACCGATGAAAGGGAATGTGATCATTTTCAACGATTCCTATCCCAGGGGAACAAGCGAAGATATTTATCTTGGGAACTATCATCCGGACTGGACAGGTGGAATTTACAATCAGTTAACCTATAAAGGATTAAGTTTGAACTTCATGTTCGGCGGACAGTATGGCGGAAAATTTGTTTCCCGCTTCTACAACAAGGCAGCCGGTGCCGGTCAGCTAGAAGAAAGTGCGTTAGGCAGAGGAGCACGTGCACCAGGTACGGAATACGACAATCCTTATTACATACCGGGTGCTGCACAAATGGCAGATGGTTCTTACCAGCCTAATAATACCAGTACAGACGGAACATACAGCGCAGGTGTTTATGGAACCAAAGCCAGGGATTTTATCAAAAAACCACTGGATCATATCTCAGAAGCACAGCTGTTCAGCTCTACATATTTCAAACTGCGTGAACTTTCGATTGGTTATGCATTGCCTTCCAAATGGATGGCCAATGGTAAGTTTATCAAAATGGCAAGGATTTCAGTCACCGGAAGAAATTTGTTCCTGATTACCCCCAAAAGCAACAAGCACTTTGATCCGGAAGTTACGACAGCAACAGACGGAGGCGGGTTGATTCCCGGATTTGAAAATATGAGTACACCTTCCACAAGGGAAATGGGTGTCAGTTTGAATCTAAATTTCTAAACCTGAAAAGCCTGAAATTATGAAAAAATTAAGCATTATACCCGTTTTGATTCTGCTGTTAAGTTTCAGCTGTACCAACGATTTTGAAGAAATCAATACAAACCCGAATTCGCCGGATGAGGTGAGTAATCCCGGACTTCTTTTACCCAATGTGATCCGGTCTGCTGTGAATAGAAATTTTGAAAGTTCTTACGATCGCGGAAGCATTGCAGCGAATTTATTGGCTTCGGATTATGCGAGTAATTTCAGTAACTGGGCAAGAGCAGATGCGAGCGGATATTTCCTGTGGAGCTATTATGATTATATCCGTGATTTAAACGAGGTTATTCAGATTTCGGATCAGCAGAGCCTTAAAAATTACAAGGGTATTGCATTAGTACTTCGTTCCTGGATGTTTCAAAATCTGACCGACATTTATGGCCCCATTCCTTTTCGTCAGGCTGCAAGTGCAAAATTAAACGGCGTCAGCAATCCTGTTTATGAATCTCAGGAAGCCGTATATGCCGGATTGCTAGCCGATCTGGAAGAAGCCAACGGATTGTTGGGTACAGGAAATGAAACAGTTACCGGTGATATTCTTTACAATGGAAATACGACCAACTGGAAGAAGTTTGCCAATAGTTTGAGATTACGGTTACTGATGCGTCAGTCCAAAAGAGTAGACCCGGCAGTGGCAATGAAAAAAATCGTTGAAGATTCTAAGACCTTTCCGCTGTTTACTTCTTCTGCAGATCAGGCCGCATTGGAATACCTGGCAGATATCAACGCAAACGAATCTCCGTTTTATAGATCCGGAAATGGCGGTACGAACACGAAAGTCAGTAAACAGCTTGTGGATCAGCTAAAAGGAATGAATGATACCCGTTTGTACGTGTATGCACTTCCCACGCCGCAAAGCAGCGAAATTGATGCTAGTGGAAATCGTCCTGATCCTTCCAAATTTGAATACATGGGCGACCTGAATGGAATTGGAGCGTTTCCAAGTGTCAACGCTACGTCACCTTCAGGCATGCTTTGGATGTCTATTCAGTACAATCCTGACCTAGCTAATGCAAAGGCGGGTGAAGGTATTCTGATGAGTTATTCGGAAGTTCAGTTTATTTTGGCCGAAGCTGCTGAAAAAGGATATATCACAGGAGGAACTGCGGCTGCCGAAACATTTTATCTGAACGGGATCAAAGACCAGTTTACTTATTTTGCCTCACGTATTCCAGCAAATTACGCTACCTCTTACCTGAAACTTACACCGGCTACTATCACAGCCGGTGACAGCTACTTCAAACAGGATGCGGTTGCCTATACCGGAACAAGCGCGAGAAAGCTCGAAAAGATTGCACTCCAGAAATGGATATCGCTGTATCTGGTTGGATATGAAGCCTGGTCAGAATGGCGCAGGACAGGAATTCCTAATATTCCTGTCGGACCGGTCGGGCCTGGGTACATACCAAGAAGAATGTTTTATCCAGCGGATGAGCTAAGAATTAATGAAACAAATTACACGCAGGGTGTAGGACTGCTAGGCGGAACAGACGATTTGAAAACACATGTGTGGTGGGATTTATAAGAAAAATCAGAAGATATAAACAGCAGCATTAAACATTTGTATAATGAATTTCAAGTATTTCCATACCCTTCACCTGCTAGCCCTTCTGGTGCTTTTCACTTCCTGTAAAAAGGAAGGTGAAAAGTATCCCGAAGGCATTAAACATGTCATTGTCATTGGTGTAGACGGGCTTAGTCCGGACGGTATTCAAAAGGCAAAATCGCCGGTGATCCATGACATGATCGCCAATGGCAGTATAAAATGGAACGTTCGTACGGTATTGACTTCAAGCAGCAGCCAGAACTGGATGTCGATGATTTCGGGTGCCGGTCCTGAGCAGCACGGTGTCATCAGCAACGACTGGGAACTGGATGATCATAGTCTGCCTCCAATCGTTCAGGAAGCAGACGGACGTTTTCCAACCATCTTCAGTGTATTGCACAGAGAAAAACCTGAAGCTGAAATCGGAACCGTTTATCATTGGGATGGGTTTGGCAGATTATTTCAGAAAAATGCTTTAAACTATGATAAACGTTTTTCAACCGAAGATTCAACCGCCACTGATTTTATCCGGTATATCAAAGAGAAAAAACCAGTCTTAGGTTTTGTACATTTTGACCATGTAGATCACGCCGGACATCACGGCGGACATGGTTCGCTTGAATATTATCAGTCTATCACAAAAACAGATTCTCTGGTGGGACAGATTTTAAAAGGTATCAAAGAAGCAGGAATCGAAGAAAATACGCTGGTAATTATCTGGGCAGATCATGGTGGAATCGGTTATGGCCATGGCGGAGCAACGCCTCAGGAAGCTGAAATTGCCGGAATCTTTTATGGTAAAAATGTGAAAAAAGGCTATAAAATTGAACAGCAGGTTTACACCTATGACCTTGCTGCCACCATTGCTTTTGCCCTGAATATAACACAGCCTTATGCCTGGATCGGCCGACCCGTCAAACCTGTTTTTGAAGGATTTACAGAACCGGAAAATTTATATCTTGGAGAAAAAATTGTAGCGCAGCCTGTCATTTATCCCAATAGAAATCTATACCAGCAGCCCGGCGGATTGTACACAACTGAAACGGCAACAGTAAAAATTGATACTAAAGCAGAGAAAAGCAGTACATATTACACTACAGACGGAACCGATCCGAAAAGTACTTCCACAGTATACAAGGATCCTTTTACAGTAAATAAAACGACAGTGGTGAAGGCAAAATCTTTTGATGAAAAAGGGAATGCCAGTCTGTTGTCGACCGCTTACTTCCGTCTGGTAAAACCTGGTCAGGGAAATGGCTTAACTACTACTTTTTACCAGGGAAATGAACTCGTTAAAATTCCGGTTTTTGCGGGCATGAAAAAAGGATCAAGCTGGATAAGTCCTGAATTTACAATCAGCAGAGACCAGATTAACGGATTACTTGAAAAAGACAACGCTAGTTTTGCTTTGCAATTTTCAGGTTTTATTCAGATCGACACACCGGGGAAATATACTTTTTACACGCAGTCGGATGATGGCAGTAAATTGTATATAGACGGAAAAGAAGTAGTTGACAATGACGGTAATCATGGCGTGCAGGAAGAAACGGGGTCCGTTGAACTGACGGTAGGAAAACATGCTATCCGCGTTGACTATTACAATAACGGAGGCGGTTTCTGGCTGGATGCCTTTTACAAAGGTTCGGGCGTGACCAAGCAGCTTATTCCGGCTGATAAACTATTTGTAAAGTAAATAACTATTCCTAAACCTGAAATAAATTATAGTTGTAACTTCTGAGCAGAAGTACTAAACGGGGACCTAAGTCGTAGTTGCTGAACCAAATTCAACGCCAGCCTAAGAAAAACCCAAGGCAACCCAAGGTTTCAACCTTAGGTTAAGTGACACAACCGATGATTTGCTCAAACCGGACTTTAGTCCGGTTTAAGTTTTAGCTGAATTGAAACCAGAAATGATTAATTAAATGAGTGAAAACCAACATAACAGAACCGAAGGTGATATCAACTTAACCTCCGAAAGAAGCAAATGGTATGCCGTGATTCAGGATGCAGATACGCTTTCCTATCTGGAAGAAGATGCGGATCATTTTCTGCATCAGGCCTTATCAACACCTTGTCTGGATGTACTGGCTTCCTGTGAGGGGATTTATCTGATTGATATTCAGGGGAAAAAGTACATGGATTTTCATGGAAATAACGTCCATCAGGTTGGTTACCGCAATCCTTATGTGATTAATAAAATAAAGGAGCAGCTTGATATTCTTCCTTTTTCACCCCGGAGATATACTAACGTTCCGGCTATTGAGCTGGCTAAAAAACTGGGTTCACTTTTACCAAGAGATTTGAATCGTGTTTTGTTCGCTCCCGGTGGAACTTCCTCCATCAGCATGGCGCTGAAACTGGCTCGGGTTGTGACTGGAAAACACAAAATTATTTCACTTTGGGATTCTTTTCACGGTGCTTCCCTGGATGCTATTTCTGCTGGCGGTGAACTGGATTTTCGCAAAGACATGGGGCCGCTTATGCCTGGTGTTGAACGCATTCCACCTCCTATGACATACCGGGGACCTTTTTCAGCGGCCGGCAGCAATGATCTGGCTTATGCGGATTATCTTGAATATGTCATTGAAAAGGAAGGAGATATTGGCGCTTTTGTCATTGAGACCATCCGGAATACCGATGTGCAGATACCTTCTCAAGCGTATTGGGACAAAGTACGTGCCGTTTGTACCCGTCGTAACGTATTGCTGATTTTGGATGAAATCCCGATTGCGTTTGGACGGACCGGAAAAATGTTTGCCTTTGAACATTACGGTATTGAGCCGGATATTATTTGTTTGGGTAAAGGGCTTGGAGCGGGAGTAATGCCTATGGCTGCTATTGTTGCACGTGAAAGTTACAATGTCGCCGGAAGCATTTCGCTGGGACACTTTACGCATGAAAAAAGTCCGCTCGGAAGCGTGGCGGGACTGGCCATGCTGGAATTTATCGAACAAAACAATATTCTGGAAAAAGTGCAGGATGATGCTATGTTTATGCAGGAAGAAACAAGAAAGTTAGCTGATAAATTTCCGCTGATCGGAGACATTCGTGGAATTGGATTGCTATGGGGAATCGAATTGGTGAAAGACCGTGAAACGAAGGAAAAGGCAGTAAAAGAGGCGGAAATTGTCATGTACGAATGCCTGAAAAATGGTATGAGTTTCAAAGTGTCCCAGGGAAATGTATTGCAGCTTTCACCGCCTTTGACTATTACAAGAGAAGAGTTGGAAACGGCCCTGCGAATTCTGGAAAATGCTTTGGAAGTAGCATCAGTCATTGAAAAACAGGGTTGATCAGTAAAATTATGCGTGTAAAAAAAGCTTTGATCCAGTCGGATGTATTGTTTATCATCTGGTCGATGGCAGCCTCTTTCGGTGCCTATTTTTGCATGTATGCTTTTCGGAAACCTTTTAATTCCGGGCTCTATCAAGGGCTGGAACTCTGGGGGATCGGCTATAAATCGGTACTGATCTTAGCTCAGGTGGCTGGTTATACTTTATCCAAATTTGCCGGGATAAAAGTGATCTCAGAACTGAAACCCGCCAACCGGATTACATTGATTATTGTTTTGATCCTAATAGCTGAAACTGCTCTTTTTTTCTTTGGGATAGTACCTCACCCTTATAATTTTATTTTTCTTTTTATAAACGGTTTGCCGCTTGGAATGGTGTATGGTGTTGTATTCAGTTTTCTGGAAGGAAGGCGTTTTACGGAGATGATTGCCATGGGTTTAAATATCAGCATCATTGCAGCATCCGGAATGCTGAAAACAATTTATCTGGAAGTACATAATCTATTGCCTGCTGTCACAGAATTCTGGATGCCTTTTTTGATGGGTCTGCTGTTTCTTCCCTTTTTTCTGTTTTTTGTCTGGATGTTAGCAGTTATTCCTGCACCGACACAGGAAGATATTCATCTTAGAACCGAACGGGAACCAATGACGTCTGACGACAAAAGAAGTGTGTTGAAAGAATATGGTCTGCCTGTATTTTGTATTTTGGTTACCTATGCACTCCTGATTGTAGGCCGGGATTTTCGGGACAATTTTACCATTGAAATCTGGAATGAAATTGAAGTCGGCTGGGTACGTTCTGTTCTTTCAAAAACGGAAATGATTACCGGATTTGTGGTCCTGGTTGTGATCGGATGTCTGGCTTTTATAAAAAATAATTTAGTAGGATTCCGTATGACCAACCTGGTTATTTTTGCGGGGATTCTTATGAGCGGTATTTCAAGCATGCTTTTTGAAATGCACCTGATCAGCGGATTTTACTGGATGATGACCATTGGTACCGGTATGTTTCTGGGCTTTACCGTCATTCAGTCAGCCTTGTTTGACCGGATGATTGCCTTATTTCAGATAAAAGCTAATGCTGGTTTTTTTGTCTATATCTGCGAAAGTGTCGGGTATCTGGGCAGTGCCGGCCTGTTACTTTTTAAAGAATTATTTATGAAACAGTTGAGCTGGTCCAACGTATTAATCCAGTTTACCTACGTGCAGGCAGGGATTAGTCTGGCGTTACTCATTTTCGGAAATTTATATCTGGAAATTCATCGGAGAAAATTAAAGAAAAAGCAGACTGTCGTTTTCGTTGCGTAATTTAAGGAAGTACAGCTGCTTTCAGGCTGGTGATTATACTGGTTCTCTCTATTGTTTCGGCAACACTTTTCTCTTGTAATTTTAACAAATTTCCAGCATAACATACATAAGAAGAATTGCTATTGTTACCTGTATATTTTACAATCTCGACCGATTTTATTTTTCCCGGAATAGCTGCACCAAACCAGTGAATATCCTCTTTTTGAAACCAGGTAACGAGTGATAATTCTGCACCTGCCGGATAATGTTTATCCGATGAAGATCGTGCATATTGCGCTGCTATATCATTTCCGTAAAGCGTAGACATGGTTTTCTCATTTTTATCACTTATCGTGGTAATCACTTTTTCTTCAAGCACATTTGCAATTTTTGTACTGTCAGAAAAGGATGCGCTTTCGTTATATAAGTTTTTTTCTTTGGAACAGCCTGCCAAAATGAAAGTCGTCAAAAAGGTAATAGAAATGAATAATTTCATAGTTATTTAGATTGAAGGTGAAGCGGCATCGTGAACACAAAATCGTTGTCTTCTACCGGTTTGTGACAGTTGATACATTCCTGGGTAAACAACTCTGTTTTTCCGTAAGGTGCGAGCTGCATTCCTTTCCATCGCGCCCATCCCCAGCCAGCCGTTCCTGCATATTTTTTGTCATCTTTAATCATAAATTCAACCTGTTTAAATTCTCCTGTTTGCACTTTTCCGGAGGAATCTACCAACTGTTCCCAGGCAACTTTCGCGAAAGTTGCTCCGTTTGGCCATGGATTTATATGATTTTCTTTAATTGCTTTTACAGCGATATCATTTCCCAAAATAACACGCATCGTACCGTTATCAAACCGATCAGAAGTACTGATTGCTTTCCAGTTTCTGAAATCAGGAATATAGGCAATACCATTCAAAGTCGGTTTCACGTTCGACGATTCCGTTTTTGTGCCAATCCATTTATTATACTGCTTGTCACGTGCATTAACCTTCGAGGTATCCGAAGTTTTGAAGGTAACCAGACTTGATATATAAGATTTTAAAACGGAAATATCGGCAGGTGTCAGTTTTGCTTCCGGGTGCAAAGCAGCATATTGTTTCAAAGGCATCGTTCCCAAAGAAAGCTGGTTAAATGCTTCAAATAATTTTGCTTTTTGGTCACCGGGTGCAAGATTGTCCCATTGTGAAAAATTTAAAACCTTACGTGCATCACGAACATCTTTTGCTACCAGCCAGGAAGCCGGAGCAACTTTGTCAAACCATAAAAGCTGCGTTTCATTGGAATGACAATCATAACAGGCCCGTTTTAATAGCACCTGCACATCATGTGGTGCGTCAATATTTGTGGTAACGGGCGGGTTTTCTACTTCCGGTCCCACGAATTGAATTACGGTTCCAACAGCCACAAGAATTATAGCTAGGGCAATGAATTTAGTTTTCTTAACGACTTTCAGAGGCATAAGTAAGGATTTAATACATCACTTTTCAAGTGGTTTGAAAAGTTTGCTCATATTACTTAATACTTACCTGAAAAAAGCAGGATAATTAAATTTTCATGGCATTTTAATGCAGACAAGTAAAGGACTTCTCAATCTGAATTAAAAAAATAGATTAGATTTTTTGAATTAGTAAATCCGAATCTAAAAAGCATGAACAGGTCGGTATCTATATGCTCAGATACGCTAAAAAGTTGTCCTTTACGAAAATTCTAAACTTTAATATATACTACTTACTTCAAACAAGTCAATGTAAAGTAGTAGATTTTCTTTATGACAGCTTTAAAATCATATAAACACTAATAAAATAATATGAAAGAAACCGATATTTCCAGACGTGAGTTTCTAGGTACTACTTCGCTGGCTGCAGCAGGCTTGGCACTTTTTTCGGGATCCGCTTTTGGCGCTCCGGCTTATATTAAAAATCTGGGCAAGCCAAATTCCCTTTTCAACGGCGTACAAGTTGGCGTGATCAGCTATTCATGGAGAAGCATGCCAAGCAGCGCAGAGCAGGTTTTGCAGTATTGCATTGATTGTAACCTGAGTGCGATTGAACTGATGGGGCCGGCAGGAGAATCTTTTGCCGGTGCGCCAACCGCTCCTCCACGTCCTTCCATGGCTCCCGGGCCAAACGGACAACGCCCTGAAATGACGCCGGAACAAAAAGCGGAACAGGCTGAACATGCTAAGAAAATGGCAGAGTGGCGTTCCAAAGTTTCTATGGACAAATTTGTTCAGCTGCGTAAAATGTACAACGATGCGGGTGTAAGTATTTATGCCTTTAAGCCTTCTGCATTAGGGGTAAATAATACGGATGCTGAGGTTGATTATGCTTTTCGTGCAGCGAAAGCGCTGGGTGCAAATCAGGCTACGATAGAGCTGCCAACCGATCCTGCACAAACAAAACGATTGGGTGATATTGCGGCTAAAAATAAAATCTACGTAGGCTATCATGGTCACCTTCAGCAAACATTTACGGCCTGGGACGAGGCATTAAAACAATCGGACTACAATGCGATGAATTTTGACATGGGTCACTATGTTGCAGCTGGTTTCGATCCATTGGAATTTATAAAAGCAAAACATGGGCATATTGTAAGTATGCACACGAAGGACCGGAAATCAAAAGCAAATGGCGGACAGAATGTTCCCTGGGGAGAAGGGGATACGCCGATCATTGCAGCTCTTGAACTGATGCGAAAAAATAAATATAAATTCCCGGCTACAATCGAACTGGAATATGATATTCCCGCTGGTTCTGATGCTGTAAAGGAAACAGCTAAATGTGTTGAATATGCGCGGAAGGCGTTGATGGCCTAATATTAGCAAAATAAATCCCTCAATTTTTGTGGGATTTATTTACATATATAAAATGTCGGTACGCGGCAAAGTTTGAACTTCCTTTTTCGAACTTAAAATGCGGTATATTTTTTCTTGCATTAAAAAGAAGTTATTAGAATCTGTTTGCCGAGTACATATGGTATTATTTGTTGATTGTTTAACTTGTTTGTTAAAAGTTACTACTATCGAAGAGGTGAAGGAAGGAACGGTAAACGTGCCTTCTTTTTCACATTCAAATTCCTCTGGAAAATTCATAAATTCAAATTCCTGAATATCATTGAAAATCGATTGAAGTTCTTTTTCTGTTAAACTAACCTTAAGTGAAGCTGTGCTGTCCGAATATTGTCTTGTGTATAGTTGTGTTCGAGAATTGTAGGTATATGCATCTGTTTTGTATTTAAAAGCAAAATCTCGAGGAAAGTGCGAATGCTCCTTCTTTGATTTTTTGCATTGGCAAATCAAAAGTGTTACTATTAAGAGAATGATGATAGTAATTATTTTCATGACAAATAAGTATATTTTAACACAATATATAATTAAATTATATATTAATGAAATTTTTAAAATCTATGCAAACCGAAGATCTTTTAAAACAAATTGAGTTCATTAAGGAAATTGATAAGTTAAAGTACATTCAACGTCGTACAAAGTTAATTAACAGTGACAGAAATGAAAATGATGCGGAGCATAGCTGGCATTTAGCCATGATGGCCATTATTTTAGCACAACATTCCAATGTTGAAATCGATCTTTTAAAGGTTGTTAAAATGGTACTTATCCATGACATCGTAGAGATTGACGCAGGTGATACTTTCATTTATGATACAGCAAAAAACCATACAAATACGGATGAAGAATTGCTGGCGGCCAGACGTATTTTTGGTATACTGCCGCAGGAACAAAGTGAAGAATTGATCGCAATTTGGGAAGAATTTGAAGCCGGAGAATCAGCTGAGGCAAAGTTTGCAAGAACAATGGACAGGCTGGAACCTTTGCTCCAGAATGTATCCAACAACGGAGGAACCTGGAAGGAGTTCAATGTAGATTATCAAAAAGTCTATGGTAAGAAAAAGGTCATGGAAAACGGTTCTACCACAATCTGGTCCTATGCCGAAAAGCTGATTGATGAAAGCGTTGAAAAGGGCATCTTGAAAAAAATGTAAAGTTTTTGTTAAAATTGCAGAATGTTTTTTTAATTCTATGGTGTGAACGAAATGGCGAAAATTATTCAGGCTATTCCTGGACAGCTTAATGCTACACGGTGTTAAATAGTGTTAAATAATTGTTCATAAGCTATTTGTAGTAAAAGCTAGGTTATTAATATGTCTAAATTGTCGTGAAATTGACAATTTGCTATGTTAAAGAACTACTTCCGGATCGCCCTGAGAAATCTGAAAACCAACCGCACTTATGCGCTTCTAAATATTTTTGGGCTTGGTCTGGGAATAACAGGCGCTTTGCTGATTTTTATTTTTCTGCAATATCATTTAAGCACCGACAGGCATCAGCCTGACTTTGATCGTATATACAAGCTCGTTCTTGATCTTCATTTGGAGGAGGGAATTGAACATGAACAAGGATCCGCTTATGCGATGGCTACTGAATTATCGCACGGATACTCCCAGATTGAAACGGTCGGATTTATAGCGAAACGGACTAATGTAACTATATCTGCTACTTCGGAGGAAGGAAATGTAAAACGCTTTATAGAAAAGGAAAGTGTTGCTTATGCAGATCAGGGTTATATGCAAATGTTTGCATTCGACTGGCTGCAAAATAACGGGCCAGGTTTGATGACTGAGCCTTTTACAGTGGTAATAAGTAATAAAACTGCATTAAAATATTTTGGAACCGCTGAGGTTTTAGGAAAAACGTTACGTGTGGATAATGCAAGTGATCTGCGAATTGTAGGTATCTTGAAAGATCAGGTTCATCCAACGGATCTCAGCTTCGATATTTACATTTCTCTGCCTACTTTAAAAAAGCTAGATGCTTCGCACTGGACTGATGATTTTGGCTGGATCAGCAGTAAGAATTTTACTTTTATTAAAATTTCAGAAGGGAGTGACCCGGTTGAAATTCAAAAATCCATCAAAGCCAATAATGCTAAAAACTATGGGGCTAATGCTAGGTATTATGAGCATAAGCTGCAGCCGCTTTTTGATGTACATTTCGACGAAAGGTATGGCGGACAAATACGCCGGTCTATTTTATGGATACTGGCTGGCGTCGGATTTTTCCTGCTGATCATTGCAAGTATCAATTTTATAAATCTAGCTACGGCTCAGGCATTAAAAAGAGCGAAAGAAATTGGTATCCGGAAAGTGCTGGGAAGTACGAAAAGTCAGTTATTCTGGCAGTTTATGGCCGAAACAGCTATAGTAACGATGTGTTCTGCGCTTGTTGCTATTTTGCTGACAGGAATTTTATTGCCAACACTTAATAACTGGACGCACACGCAGGCTTTCCATTTTCAAATGTTATTTCAACTGACAGTCGCTGCATGCTTGTTTTTTACCATAGCTGCTGTCATATTGTTTGCCGGTTTTTATCCAGCCATTATTATTTCAGGATTCAACCCGGTTGCAGCGCTTAAAAGTAAACCTGGTACACAGCAGGTGGGAGGGATTGGCCTGCGGCGTTCACTGATAACGGTTCAATTAGTTATTGCTCAGATCTTGGTAATCGGTACGCTGGTGTTAGTATTGCAATTGAAATTTTTTCAAAATGCAGATCTTGGTTTTAACCAGAATGCCGTGCTAACAATTCCACTGCCTAAGTCAGATACTTTACAAAAGACCAAAGATGCACTTTATCATGACTTGCTTCAGTATCCGGATGTTAAATCAATTTCATATCAATACGAAGCGCCGGCTTCCACGATGGGATTTGGCGGATCTGTCCGATTTGATAACCGCGTTGAATGGGAAAAATTTGTGATTCGTAATCGTTTTGGAGATGAGAATTATATAAGTACCTACCAAATGCCGTTGCTGGCAGGCCGTAGTTTTAGTAAACACGGTTCTCTGGTTGAATTTGTAGTTAATGAAGAACTGATGCACCGGCTGGGAATTAGCGATCCACAGTTGATTTTGGGCCGTCGGCTAGAAGATGGAAATTCTGGTTTTGAAGGAGAAATTGTAGGCGTGGTAAAAAGCTTTCATCTTAAATCCCTGCAGGAAGCAGTTGAGCCGTGCGCCATTTTTGCAAAACCGGATATGTATAAAGAAGTTGCCGTAAAGCTTGATACAAAGAACATATCTCAATCCATACGTCACCTCCATGAAGCCTGGCAAAAAACTTACCCTGATGAAGTATTTTCTTATGAGTTTGTCAACGAGCAGATTGCCCGCTTTTATGAGAAAGAAGAACAGCTTACTACATTGATCCGTACGTTTGCTTTGGTTGCTATTCTGATATGCTGTTTAGGATTATATGGGATGGTTTCTTTTGTGGTTACCCAAAAAACAAAAGAGATCGGCGTCAGAAAAGTATTGGGGGCTAGTATCACCCATATTATTTCTTTGTTCGGAAAAGAGTTTTTGATTTTAGTAAGCCTTGCTTTTTTGGTAGCTGCACCCATAGCCTGGTATGCTATGACAAACTGGCTTAATCATTTTGCTTACCGCATTAGCCTGGATTGGTTGATACTGGCGTCAGGAGGAATCATAATTCTGCTGATCACTTTGATGACAGTTGGTTTCAAGGTTGTTAAAGCTGCCTTAATGAACCCGGTAAAGAGTTTGTTGATGGATTAGCTCAGAAACTAAATTCATTTGCTAGTTTGGTGTTGAATGAAACAGCATATTTCCGGTAGGATAAGCAGTACAGCATTATGTCGTAAACCATAGCCCATCATTTCAAACTCAGTAATTGGTAAATTCCCGTAAAATAAACGTTCTTTTTTTACG
>Ga0247812_10000318_pt1 | contig 38000 bp, 63 predicted proteins | sample UWRJL149409B1_FD_178011 | JGI IMG/M metagenome (GOLD analysis project Ga0247812, IMG submission 178011) | Plant litter microbial communities from Arlington Agricultural Research Station in Wisconsin, United States - UWRJ-L149-409B-1 | ecosystem: Environmental > Terrestrial > Plant litter >...
CTGCAGGCCGATATGCTGCAGTACCAAGCCGAGGCCGGGGACAGGGCAAGTGCTCGTGATTTGGCGGCGAAACAGCCCAATGATATGGTGCGACCAACCCTGACTTTCATCATGCTTGGTGGTTCGCTGTTTGTCGTGGTGGCTGTGCTGATTGGCTGGGCTACCGAGGCAATCAAGGACCCGGTAGCCTCCCTGACGATTGGTATGGTTTTGGGGCTGTGGCTAGGCATGACCAAGGAAGTCATGGGTTTTTGGTTCGGTATGACCAAGGAAAGTCAGAAACAGAGCGCTGCGATCACGGATTTTGCCGTGGCGCCCGGCACGGTAACCAAACCAGACCCATTGACGAAGCAAACCGACGGGCGGTAGTTATGTTTCCGGGGTTGCGATGGTATAATAACCATCTAGACACAAACAACCCCGGAGATACTGAAATGTTTGATTTTGATATGACAGTTACGGTCGGCGACGAAACCTGCTCCAGTCTGACATGCGGCGACGTAATGTACACCCTGTCTACCTGTAATGGTAATGTGGCGTGCACAGCCCACACCCAAGGCGCTACTCGTGTTAGTTATCAACTAATTAACGGGAAATCGGCCGATGTGGTGTTTACCGATACTAACGGCATTTAAGCAAAGGCCCGGATTATCCGGGCCTTGTTGTATTCACTCGCCGTGCAACTGCCGCAGCATAAGCGCGTTGCACAGCATCTTGTCCAGATGCGTCGCCCCGGTTGTGCTGTCTGGATCGACTATTTCCCCGTTCATATGTTTGGTCAGATGGCTCATCATCGAATCGATGATTTCTTCCTGCGGGAATCCCTTCCTCCAATTCCCACGCCCGTACTTGGCCACCCCCTCGGCAAACCCTTTGGCAGCACCCTCCAAAGCTGCAGTGAACTCAAGGATCAGACTCAGTTGGGGCTTGTTGGAGCCTCGCCGGTCCCGACTAGCATGCTTAACAACTCGCTCCAAACTATCTTGGCTTTCCACCGGATCGTCGACTGTGCTTTCCATCCTTCATAACTCCTATCGTGGATCAATGCCCGGCTGGCAGATCCGGGGATCAATAAAAATTCTGGTTTTCCGAATTCGTCGTCGTATCTTGCCAGAATCCATGGCGTGCCGCCGTGCCTGACCCGGTTGCACATCCACGCATTCTGTGTCGCACGCAAGATGAAACCGCCCCGCTTGCGATCATAGAACTTAAGTTCTATGTCTCCTTGGATGCCGCTAAAGCAGTAATTGACATCAGGACGGCCCTGCGAAGTAGCATGGGACTCGATCCGGTCCAGATGGCCCATGTGATCTAGGCCATCTTTTAACGTACCCCACAGTTTTTTCTCAGTCATGTTAAATCTCGTATACTGCGTTCTGGATTTCAGACCAGATCTGGTGACTGACCCGGCCCGGCTCGCCTACCAGATCGAAATGGCGGAATGCATGGGTCATGATGTCATTCATCACAGCATCCGAATGGCGACCCACCTTATGTTCCATCAGGAATATCATGGACTCCAAATAATCGGCGCACTTCATGACTGCTTTGAATGGCTTGTCAATCTCAAGCACTGGATCAAACTGCGCCAGAACGTCGTCGGCGAGGCCTCCGAGGGCCTCTCGGAGGCGCGTCTTGGTCGGGGTGGGCACGTCGCCCGTCCGAGTCTCTCCCGCGTCGTGGACCACGGACAGAAGGGCGAGCCGGGCCACCGCCGCATCGTCCCACCCCAGCCGGCCGGCAATCTCGCACGCCAGAATCGCGACGCCCCATTGGTGTTCAGCCAATGTCTGGATGCGTGTGGTGTTAACGATGTGGAATCTTTTGACCGTCCCGGCCCGGATGATGTCATGTAGAGCGATCATGTTTCAGGATTCCTTGGCCGTCAACCGACCACGTGCGCTTATCGTTTATGTCCATCTTGTGCTTGATCAATTTGGCAAGATCGAAGCCCATGTGGTCACACAGGTCAAACAGGATGATGGCGATATCCGCCATTTCAAAGGCATCCAGCGGGTTGGCTTCAAGTTCCTTGAACTCTTCTTGAAGCTTCTTCACCATATGCTCTTTGGTGCGATGGGGATACACCTCATCGCACCACTGTCTGATCCCGTCCGTTATTTCCCTAAGGTCATACTGGACGGGGCGCATATTAGGAACCTACTTCAAAAACATCGCCGTGTGCCGGGCCGCTACCATAGTAATTGACATCAACCCCCGTGGCGAGCGTGATCGCCGCTGCCAATTCTTCAACTTCGTCCGGCATATAGTTGCAGAAGTTCAGGAAGATTTCATCAGGAGCACAGTAAAACGCCGCTTCCTTGATCTGTTCGATGCTAAACGTGAATACCCGGCGTATCCGCTGCGTAACAGTCGTTCTTTCAGCGGTTTGGCCCAGTTTCTCCCACGTAGTCTCTGACTGATCCGGGTAACATGGACCGCTGAAACCATCCGCCGTGTTGCCGACACGGATAGGGTACGTCCGGGCAGTGCCAATGACGCGGCGTAGGAAATTATGAGGGATCCCCATGTCAGACAGGAATCGGGCTGGCGTGCAATCGCGTGAAGTAGTAAACGGGTAGAATTTAGTATTGATCCCAAGTGAATAGCCTTGGCTACCCTCGGCGAGAATCTCTTCCGCGACCTCAAGCGCATCGCGCCACTCCTCGTGAGAACACACATACCGCATTACGATGAGGTCGGTGCTGTTGGCCGCAATCGGCGAATCGACTTCTTGGCGTTGCATCTTGTGAACCATGGCGGCCATCGAGCCTTGCATGGTGCTGCTGATGCCGCTCAGGGTCATCTGTTCTTGTTTGGCGTGGGCATCCGCCAGCACTGTGGCGTTCGGGTGAATCATAATTTCCACGCCGCCGCTGAGGTAGCCCAATTCACGGGCCTCGTCGATTTCCTTTTTCAGGCGTGCCGGGTCGAACACGGCACCGGGGCCGATCATCACGCAGCGCAGGCCGGGCGATACGATACCGTTCGGCAGCACCTTGTGGATCATTTTTTGACCCTTGCTGTCGATGTACGTGTGGCCGGCGTTTGGCATGTTGCAGGTGATCACGGTGTCGTATTCACGAGTTTCGGCGAGGTACCCGGCGATGAGACCTTTGCCAGTCGAGCCGAATTGCAGGTCGACGATCATGTCAACTTTTTTATTACTCATCTTGTTCCCCTTCATCGTAGATTGGACTTTCGATTGCGTAGATTTCCATGGCCTTATCGGCCAACTCTTTCAAACTCGGCACGTTTATCGACCGAACCCGGTCATTTTTGCGCCGAACCCTTGTGCCTTCGGTGAACCCCAAAAGAGTCATCTTGGTGTAGAACACGGATGACGCTGTGATGGCCACTTTTGACTTGTACTTGCGGGACCACTCGGCGTATGTCTCCCAGAGCGATGCCTTTTCAACTACACTTGGCCAGCCAGTCCCTTCATTGTTCATGTCAGCTTTAACGTCATGAATGCCGAGGTTGCCGGAATCCAGTAAGAATGCGATCCACGCTGGCAGACTGTCGTACAGGCTCTGTACTTGCATCATGGTCCGTTGGGCCTTCAATTCCTGCGTCACTGGAGCATACCGCAGGTTTGACAACACTTCACGCCCCAAAAGTTCAAACAGCATGGCCTCATACCCGCCGTTTTCCATTTGGCGCTTGATGGCACCAAAATACTCGCGGTTGTTGGCCACCCCATCCAGCACCTTCAACACGAACCAACGTCGAGATTCCGGCCCGGCCGCTACCTTCCAATCGTTGTTGGTGGACATCATGATGTGCAGGAATGACTCGACTTTCTCCTTGGATCCGAATTTCTGCTCTCTGGTGTTGGTCTTCTCCGTAACCATCGCTTTCAGCACGTTGGCTGTTTCGTGATTACCGGCGTACACCACCTCATCAGCAAACAGGAACACCGAATCCATGATCATGTCGTTGAACTGTGAGTTCAAGTGCTTGCCGTTCGAAATGATCGAGGCATGCAACCCGAAGATGTGCGCCAATGCGTTGGCTAGGGTGCCCTTACCAGCACCCTCGATGCCCCCCAAGACTACTGCCGTCCCCTTCGGGTTGGATGGTTCTTGGAACATGTCGGCCATCCAGTCCATCAGCCAATCATAATGCACCTGATTGCTGTCGCATAGGTTCGTATAGATATGCTTCTTGAGCAGATCCCACTCGCCCTCGACCGCCTCGACCGCAAAACCGGCCCATGTGTTCAGGAACGTCAGCCCGGTGGAGTCGACGATGGTCGGCCCCATGTCCGGTTTCAGGATCATGCCGTCAAACGAGTTACGGCGCGGGCTGGCCATCCAGATATCAAATTTGCGTATCGGTTTCTCAGCACCCTTTTCGTTCTGGACCATTATCACGTCGTTCATGAAAAAGGACCGGAATGCATCTATTGAATAGAGCTTAAACCGATGCTGAATCGACCCCAAGACCTGCTCTTTGCGAGCGACCTTGACGTTCTCGCCGGAAAGTACCAGAGCGTACCTTCTGTTGTATTCATCCACACTATCCGAAACGAAACTCTCGTCACCGCCTTGATCCTCCGGAACCATCGACGGCGTGCCGCATTGCTGGACGATGTAGAAAAGAGTGGCCATTCGAACCGGCCCGTTCTGTTTAAACCCCTTCCATCTAACATGACACTCACCGGCTTCATATCGTTCGCCTCGTTGTGACCAGTCATCCCAAAGATCTAGAGCATCCGGGCCGCAATGCTGCGAGTGGATAGCCTGCCCGACCTTTAGCCATTGTTCGTAGTCCAGCACGTTAGGATCGAGGGCATCGAGCAGGCTGGACACTTTCTGCAGTGACACAAGTGTCTCAACATCATCCGCCCGCATGCCTTCGTTGCCGCGACCTTCTCCGTCCCGCTTGCGCCACGCAATGCCCATCGCCTCATCGATCCACTCGGGGGAGGCGTGGATGTCTCCCCCTGCTATCCATTCGTAGCCTTTGCCATCAACCACACTTGGGAATGCCATGATGTGGGATGAAATTTTATTGGGGTGGCCGCCCCGCGTGTCGATCCCGTTGGCTAGTCGGTTTTGGCTCGGCGTGAGGTTTTCTTTCCACGCCAATAACACGTGTTTACCGCCGCTCGGCGTAGATTGAACCGGGACAGCCTGTAACCCGCCATGCGCTTCCAGCAAGCTATCCCACGCGGCGGTTCCCCATATGTCTTTTCCGTATTTGGGGTGATACTTGTTATCAACGTCAATGGCGAACACTCCACCCTTGCCGTAGTAATCACCACATCCAATGGCAATATTCCAACCTGCGTAACGGCCAGTATCCGGGTGGAACCACTCTGTGATCTTGTCCTTTCGGGCAGAACAACGAGATGTATAGATTGACGTATTATTGACATGCTTCTCACCATAAGGGATCGGAATGACCGGGATGCCTTGAGAGATATACATCAGCGCCGCCCGGAATACCTTGGTCTTGTGATCCTCTACATCCTCAATGGCCTTCACTTCGGCCAAGTCGATTCTCATCTGGCGTCCCCGTTTATTTCTTGTCAGGCTTTTTGATGGCTGCCCACCAATTGGAACCCACGCCGTTCAGGTCAAGTAGGAGCGGCACCCTAGATGGGAGTGATGATGCCGCATCCTGCATTGCCTTGTACGCTGCGATTGGGTCGTCTACGCTGGTATCCCAGCTGTCGTGGATGTTCAAAAGGATAGTGCCGTTGCCGTCAATTGCTTCCTCGACGCCGGTCCACATCATCTTGTTGAAGTCTGCCGATGTGCCTTGAATCAGCAAGCCGGATTGCTTGTAGGACTTATATCCGTTGATGCAACGAAATCTGCGCCCGGTGAAACTTTTGATGTAACCGCGATCTTCCGAAATCTGCTTGGCTCGATCTGCCAAAGTCTTCACGCCCGGCACTTGGCGATGGTACTCATCAATGATGGACATCATTTCAATGCCCGGCTTGCGGTAGCGTATCTGCTTGCCCGCTTCGCGCCCGGTGGATACCGTGAACTCGGCCCATTCCCAAGGGAGACCAAGTTTGTGGGCGATCGCCCCGTTGCCGCTATTAAAAATCATGGACAGATTCAACTGTTTGGCGTTCGCCTCGCCCTGCCGCGTTGCGTTCCGGGGCACGCCCATCAGGTCCGCTACATATTGATGGAAGTCCATCGCCGGGTTGGCCGCGTAAATGTTCTGCAATGAGTTGTTGTATAGCGCCACCAAATGGGCGAATACCCTAACTTCAAATGAGTTCATGTCAGTAGACAGCCAATGCTGGCCGTGTTCTGGCAGGAATGCCTTTTTGATCCGTTCGGCAATCTTTTTATTCCGGTTCGGGATCTGCTGCAGTGCAGGGTCTTGGTATGACAACCGGCCGCTGCCGGTGCCACCATCCTCGCCTTTACTTTGGTTGATGGTAGGATACACCCTATCCCCAACCATGTGGCCAAGGATGTGGCCCTTCAAGAATGTATCACGGGTCTTGATCATAGACCTGAGTTCCACGACTGCGTTGGCAATCGGGTCACCCATGCCAGTCAACACCTCGGCGGTCAATGACGGACCGCCAGATTTTGCGGTGCCTAAAGTGGATCCAGTAAGCTCGGATATCCAGATGCCTGACGGTAACTGCACTGGCTTGAACAGCGCTTTGATTTGCGAGGCGCTGTTGACGTTAATGCCCCTGATGTCTACCCTCTTTTCTAGCGCGTGCTGTTGTTCATCTACTACCACATCCAAAGCTTCAACAGCCTCTTCGGCGGCAGTCTGATCAACACGTATGCCTCGCATTGCGGTACGAGCAAGAGTAGGCAGCACTTTGCGTTCGAAGGCGATGATGCTATGTAGGTCTTGGCGTTCAATCTCTTTCTGCTGCCACAGCCACAGGCGTAGTGCCAAAGCGGCATCTTTATCTTGGTAACGGCGCACTAAATCACGCGGCGCAAACTGCAAGTTCATGATCTGCCCGTTTTTGGTGGCCCGACCGCCGAATATCGCGGCCAGCTCCTCCCAAGGCTCCTCCTTGCCTTCGCCGAGATACTTTTGGGCGAGGTCTTCAAGCTGGTAGCTGCCGGGGCGGTTGCCCCATGGGAAAATTGTACCTTCGTGTTCGTTGATTTGGCAGGCCCGCACTACAGTGCAATCCACACGCTCCAACGGCATGCGGATCCCGGCAGCAGCCAGCATTTTAACATCGAACTGCGCGTTATGGAACACGAACAAGCAGCGGGAGTTGTCGATGTCCCGTTGCAGTTGAGGAATAAGGTGCTGTTCAGTGCGAAAGTCAATGAACAGCGAGGCACCCTGTGCGGGTGCGAATGAAACCGAGAACGCCTTGTCACGCGGGTACACAAGACCAGTGGTCTCGGTGTCGCCGCCGACAACAGGCAAATCGAAGACTGACATATCAACCCCTTAGAATGGAATGTCGTCGTCGAAATCCGCAGGCTGGTTCGGGCGCGATGGGCCGGACAGGTTATTAGGCCCCTGCTTATGGGCGTTGGCCTTGCCTTGATTTTGCGCCAAGAAATCAGCCGCGTCATTGTTGGTGGCTGTGCGGCGAGGTGCGGAAGACGCTTGTTCTTCTTTGGGGGTGAAGGCGAGCGATAGATATTTGGCGCCTTTGGAGGAGGTCTTGATCCAGCAGGATACCCAGCATTCTACGCCTTCAACTTCGGCGGTGCCGCGATAATCCGGATGTTTGTCTGATTCTTTGCGGTCATTGACAAACAATGCCCCGCGATTGCTGTTGTCATATTCGGCCATGATGCTCTCCGGCGACAGGAGTTAGAAAAGGGAACGCGCCGGGGGTTGGCCCTCCCGGCGCGTCGGGTGTTACATGTCGGCTGGATCGACGTAATCGGCAGCTGGCTCGGATTTGCGCGACACGTCGCGCTTGCCGGTCTTCACTGCTTCATACACCGCTTCGGCACGCTTGAACAGGGACTCAGGAACGAACCCCAATTGCTTCACGGACCAGTTGAAGTAGTCGCCCTTCGGCCCGGTGTCCTGAATCACACTCAGACGGTACGCACGACCGAAACGATCGCCGCCGCCGTTCTGAACCATGGTGTTCCACTTGCGGCTAGGTTTCAGCTGCGAGCGGGACATGGAAATCACAACATCTTCGCAGTGAGGTTTGGCCTCGGTGTGGTCCGAATGGACCATAATGCAGAAATGTTGGTGGGTGTAGGACACATCCCAAGCCGAAGGGTTTTCCTGCGCTTGAATCCACTCCTCGGCCTGTTCTTCGGTGTCGGTTGCGACACCGAAGCCCCCGCCCTGCTTGCGATCCTTCCACGCCACGTATTCACCCCGGAAAAAGCAGGGGATGACGATGACGTTACCATCAGCATAAAGCGCATTGCTGGAGGTATTGAAGATCATGCCTTCTTCGGCGCCGTCGATGTACGCATCCTCGTTCTTTTTGCGCTGAGGCGAAAGATCTTGGATGATCGACAGTCGGGGAAGCGACATGTCATCGGAGGTTACACCCTCACTGCCGCGACCGGTGTCGGTCACGTAATCGGGGCGCTCGTTGCCGCCAAACAGGGCGAGTTCGGTTTCGGCGTTCTGTGTAGCCACTTCGTTCTTCTTAGCCATTATCTTATATCCTAGATTTGGTTAACCGTTCGGTTGCGTTTACTTTTTGGTTACGCTTGCACGCATGAAAGGTGTGTACTTGACGAGCTTGCAGATCTTGTCGAAGAGAGTTTCGTCATCTTCTACTTCTGCAGGGGGGTCAAATTCCACATTTTCTTCCGATGCGGCCTTCTCCAAATCCTTGACGATGGACTTGAGGGAAGACGAGTTGACGGTTTCCTTGACGATGTCAGGGTAGCCGTTTTCCTTGAGGAACTTGAACAGATCCTCTTGGCATTCTTTCGGTTGGGTGCAGTAGGCATCTTTGGAAATGCCGAGGCGCCCGATGCCTGCAATGTTCATCGACGTCACTTCATCCTTGAGGAAGCGCTCAGGCACGACACGCAGGCGGATGACGTCGAGTTCCTTATTCAGGCGAGTGTTCTCATCGTCGGCGGCCTTGGCCTGCGTGGCCAGCACCAACATGCGGGCTGCGAGTTTAGGGTAAGGCTGCTCTTTGTACTCGTTGTACCACTTGAGCGAAAGATCGACCACCTCGGGGGCGTCATCCAGATCATCGAATTCTTGGGGTTCAGACATTGTATGTCCTCGGCGACTGAGGGTGAGAGGTCACGGGGCCGCGACCAGAATCTGTATTATATCATGCACGAAACGGCGGTGTCAAGCGAGATTTAACTACCGTTCGTCGGGCGCCAAAAAATTTCACCCCACTGCATCACGTAACACCCGTGATAGTCGCCGACTCGAATGACCATAGTAGTATCGCCTGACAGCAGACGTACTGATACGAATTTCCCGTCCCATGGGCCGCCCTCGGCCCGGCGTTTTATGGACTTCAACTCTGGCTTTGGTTTTGAGCGAAAGTTGGGCAGGGTCATTTTGGGGATCTTGCGCATTTTTGGCGGCATGAATGTCCGATGCCGGATTTTCGTTTTTCTGCCAGTTATAGATTTAGTCATGCCGACCATTAGTCACCCCTTATTCTTCTATACAGCACGGCGTTGCCGCGCATTGTGTTTACTTGGGCTGTCACCGGCTCCAAATGGTCCGGGTTGCAGCAATTGCGGGTGCGGCAGTGCGGCAGATGATCAAGCAGTAGCTCGCGGTCATACTCTCCTTTGAATAGGACGTACATTTCGATATGGGCCATTTTGCGGTTGCGGATTCCGGGGCGCGGGCGAACCAGAAAGGTGCCGTATCCGTTCCGGTTAATCTCGCCCTGCCATAGCCAACATCCTTTGACCGGGCACACTGTGTATGCGCCTTTGGCCACTAAGTTAATGAAGACCTGCGCCTCTACGCACATTTGGGGTAGAACTCGGCGAGGTGCTCAATCATAAGCTCGAATGTCCTGAACTCACCTACAAGCACGCCATCAATCCACAGTTCCAGCATGCGGTTGGGTTGTTTGATTTCTGATCGTTTCATGTCATGCCTTCCAATAATAGTCGTTTTCGTCGTTGGATTCCCAATTCTCGCCGTTTGTGGCTATCCATGCAGCCAGCATCACAAGCAAGAATCTCATATGTAGCCGTCCATGTCAGGGTTAGAGTCGAACATCTTGGATTTATGCGCCAGCGAATCCTTGACGAGTTCGGCCAAGTCTTTTTTGAGGGTCAGTGCACGACGGATCATGCGATCTTCCTTCACCATGGCCTCAAAGTCGACATAAATGCAGTGATCAGTTTGTCCTGTTCGGTGGTTCCGGTTCTCCATTTGAATGCGGTCCTCTGATGAGAACGTATTGGAAAAATTAAGTGCGTATTTCGCCGCAGTGAGAGTAAGGCCGATTCCGGCGACCGTCTGGTTCCCCACAAAAAACTGGCAAGTCGGGTCATCCTGAATGCGGTCAACGGCAACGCGTCGATCTGCGTCGTTAACCGATCCATCGAAGCGCACCACTGCTGATGCTCCATACTTATCAGCGAGTCTTTGAACAATGCGTTCACGTTCAGGCTCGAAACGTGCCCATACGAGACATTTGGTTCCATGAGGTAGATCCTCGATGTATTCGAACATGGCGTCCATTTTTGGGTTATCGCCCGGCATGGTGACCGTGCGATAACCGCCGTTTTCTTGGTCGATCATTGGCAGGCTACCACCAACAATCTGCTGAATGCGCGTCATGCGCTCAAGGGCCATTTCTACATACAGCTCGGCCTCTTGTTCCGGCATGACCAGCATGCCTTCATCTTTCAGCTGTCGAATGGCCTTGCGTTGCTCAGGGGAAAGAGGAACATTAATGACTTGATAGATTTTGTCTGGGATATCGGCACAATCCTTAAGCGCGACGAGGTCTGCATACTTGTTGATTCGCCCAGTAAGCTCATCGAGATTCTGGTACTTGACAATTTTTTTGTTCTCAAAGCCTCCCATAATGCAATATCTAGCTCGGAATTGCGCCCATTTCGTAATGCCAATGATATTAGGGTTGAGAAACCGAAATTGCGCAAACAAGTCGTGAGGACCCTGCGTGACAGGGGTGCCCGTGAGAATAAGGCGGTATTGACCAGTCCAAGCGAGGTTGGTAGCTTTCTTGGTTCGAATGGAGGACGGGTTTTTAATGCGGCTTGATTCATCTTCGACCACCATGGCCTTGCGGCCTTGCATGTAGGCCAGTACCTTCTCATAGGTCTTGCCTTGTGATAGGGACTCGACGGCCAGCACCAAAAATTCAAGAGTGCGGACGGTGACGCGGGGTCTGGTAGGGCTAACGCCTTGGCTCAGGGTCTGGACGTGAGTCGGAATATCCGATGCCCACAGCTTTACTTCGCGATCCCAAACTTGCTTGATCGAGTTCGGGCAGATGATGACCACGAGGTCGATTTCGTTCCACGTGAAACGTGTCTTGGCGACGTGAATTGTGGCGTAGGTCTTGCCTGCGCCCGGTTCCCAAAAGAAGGCGAACTCGTTAAGCTCCAAAGCTTTGGCGATCCCGCGTTCTTGGTGCTTGCCGGGCTTGCCGACCCATGGCACCTGCGACAGGAGATTTTCGTAGGCGCTCATTTCGGCAACTCCCGCAATTTCTTGATCACTGACTGTACGTGGGTGATCTGTTGGTTATATTTGCGGGCCATATAATCGCCTTCATCGTTATCCGACGCTCGCTGTTGCGAAATTAGGGTGATATAGCCGTTAAGAGCTTGGATGGCTTCTTCGATGGGAGTGGCGCTCATACCTTCACCCAATCGAAGCACTTTTCCCGGTCGTCGCCTTGGTTGGGGCGATTGCAGGTGCATGCGGATAGGCGCTTGCAGATGCGGCCATGCTCCTTGATGCCTTTCACGATGTCATAGCCCGGCTCGCCTTCCCAAACCACAACATTGTTCTGCTTGGTCTTCTTGTCGGCCATATTTATCATACTCCGAATAAGGATGAGGCCGACCCACTCTACGGGGTCGGCCTCAAAGGGGTGACATCAAACCACCTCTCGGTGTTCGCCGTCAGATGTCACCGAAATTGAGCAGGCGAAGGGGTGACCCGCTCATTCACGGCTGTTGGTGCGCCGTTATTTTGGCTGTGCAGGCTCTTTAGGAGCCTTCGGTGCTGGGGCTGGTTTGGCTGCTTTAGCGTCGGCCGCTTTCTTCTCGCGTTCGGCCTTGGCATCTGCAGCTTTCTTCTCGCGTTCAGCTTTCAGGCCAGCTTGGACCTTGGCCTTTTCATCGGCTTTGCGTTGCTTTTCAGCGTCGGCCAGTTTGGCAGCTTCGGCTTGGCGGGCATCCAGCGCTACGCGGAAATCGGTAACTTTCTCGCTGAAAGCCGACTCGATGCGGGCCGCTTTTTCGGCTTCTTTCGAGGCCATGCCGCCGCGAATCAGGTTGCCGAGGAACATACGTTGCTGGCCGACGTTGCTGGCGCTGTACTTGCCGCGCAGGACGTCTTCGGTGATGCCGACCACATCCGCCACGAACGCATAGGTTTCGTCGAGGGTGGCACCGGCAAGGGCGAGCGACACGGCATCGCCGCAGATTTTGGTGCTGGAGCCGGACGCCGATTTGGCGGTTTGGTAGTTGGTCAGGTCAGGGCGGATGGCTGCGCCTTTCGGGGTGTCGACACCGGCAGCGCCTTCGCCGCCTTCGCCGGCCTCAGACATCAGGCAGTGAGACATGGCGGAAATTACGGACAGACCGAGCAAGATGCGTTTCATAGGTATTACCTCAGGGCGGGGGCAGGAAAATTACTGGAATCGTGCTTCCAAGATCTTCATTGTACCACGGCCATCATTTCGTGGGAATTACCGCTCGTCGGGCAAACTTGGCAGCGGCCATTTCGTTCCACCCGGCCAATGCCACCCGTTCGGTTTGGCTGTTGCAAATGGTCGAGCAGCACCAAACCGAATAGAACGCAGGCCGCATTTGCCTTTTCGGCCGCTTGCGGCAGTCCGGGCACTTATACAGGATTCGATACATCGCCACCTCCCAAATCACGAATTTTGCGCTGCAGGTCGATGATTTCTTGATTGTAGCCTGCAATGGCGCGTTTGTCATTCCGGTAGGCTTGGCCCTCCGCGTACGGCAGGGCCTCCTGTAGGGACTTAATCCAGCCTCGCCGGACTTCGATTTGGTGTTGCAGGTCTGGTATGTTCATACCTCAGGGCCTCCGAAAGCAGAATAGATGATCAGGCAGAACCAACCGGCGATAGCCACAACGGCGTAGGCATTGCGCCACCAATACGACCAATAGAGGTCTTCTTGGAGCTGCTTGACCTTGTCGGTGCGGATCGACAGCAGGCGAGTCAGGCGCTCCTCGGCCATCGTCATTTTGCGGGGCGCTACCGTGATGACCGGCACGGCGGTTTTGGTCCACGCCGCCTGCGCTATATTGTCGTTGAAGCGGGCGTCGTCCGACTCACACCACGCCATCCAGATTTGGAAACCTACGCGGTCGCCGTAGTCAGCACGCAATTTTTTAGCTATTTCGGCCCATTCCTCGTGGGTGGCGCTTTTGCATGGCGGCAGCAGGCGCAAAGCCCTGTCGTTGAACGATTCATTTTTTACTTTGTCCAGTGCCGCCTGCGACACACAGGCAGGACACGGGGTCAGTTCGCTCTTGTAGCAGTGCGGATGCAGCTCGCATTTGTTCATGTCTGTCTACCTTGAAAGATGTGGTGTGCCAGTGGCTTTTGTGATGGCCAATGGTGGATTGGGGGTTGCCGAAGAACGAGTCGTACACGCTCATTCCTTTGTGCAGCCGGCGCCGGACGGAACTGTAGGATATCTGGATGAAATCCTTGTAAGTTTCATATACGTCACGGGCCGGCATACACATGCCGCAGATTTCGACCCACAGCAGGCGTTTTATGCGGGCTTTCTCACTGGCCGCCAACAATGCGACACGGCCAGCCCCGGTCAAAGTTCCCTTACGACGCTCGTAGTATTGTTGACGATGGAGCGAGGCATTTTGCGGCGGCCACACCAAACCGGGGATCAGCTCGCACATATCAGCGAATTTGGCGGCAGTTACGCCCAAGGTGTCATACGTGGCCTTTTTAGACCACTGCTTCTTGGCGCAGTCGCGAATGAAAGCCTCGGTATCCATCACTCAGAAACCGGGTCTGACAAATAGTCAAACAGGGCCTGTGCATCCCGGAACACTTCATAAGCTTCCTCGGCAGTAGCCATAAATGTGAATGAATTGTCGTGCAGGTGGTTGTAGTCAGCTCCGACTTGATAGCAAGTCACTTCGCCGCTATCGCCGCGATGACGGCGCAGATAACTAGGCCCGCTGTGCAGCGGCATGGCGGTGCATACATCTTGGTAGAAACTATCCGTGTCATTGAATTGCTCAAACAAGCGGTGCACAGGGAAGATATAAGCATACACTGCCCAGCGGTGCACTCCCGATGGTTCGAAACTCGAAAGTGGGGAATGCATTACCTCATGGCGTGACACTGTGACATTAAACTTGTTGCTTTTTTGCTGCCATTCATCTTTATGTTTAAAATTGTTCATTTGTTTCTCCCGGCGACAAGGAGAGGCGCCACTTAGGCGCCCGCTCAGGTTAAGCAGTTCTGGTTTTGATGGCGTATTCGTATTCGGCCAGCCGCAAAGCAAAGCGCCGGGCGAGGGAGTACGCCGTGTCTTGGTTGTTGGTCAGGAACAAATAGCCGTGCTTCAAATTATCCGGCATTGTCTGATGCTGGTCTAACTCAATGACATTATCGAGGCCGTGCCGTTCCATGAGGATGGCAGCCTGCGAAGTTTTGCCGCACCCTCGCGGACCATACACCACGAGCGAAACGTTAGCCATTTTGATTGTCCTCTTTGATGCCGAGGGCATCACAGGTCGCCAAGAACAGGCGATAGGCAGTGGAAATTTCCGGCTTGTTATAGCCTGTGTGTGAGGTGAAGCGGTGCTGACGCACCACCTCAGGCAGCATGGCATGCAAGTCGGCATAGATCCGTTCGAACATATCTTGAAGATCTTGCCGTGTCATTTCAGTACTCCTTCTTGATGATGTCGTAGGCTCGCGCCCCGCTAATCCAAGCTTTCGCATGGGCAACCGCATTTTGGGCATTTATCGACTACTCGCAGTGTCCAATGCCCCCACCACCCACATTTGGGGTTTGTACATGCCTCGAAGCCCATTTCAGTACTCCTTCTTGATGATGTCGTAGGCGCGGGTGATGGTTTTCAGCAGGCGTTCTTCATCAGCCTGCCCGGTGACCTCGTTGTCCATGCCGCGCTCGATGAACAGGAGGGATTGGCGGTTTGGCAGTTCGGCCGGGTCGATGTCGAGGCCAAACACCAACCACGCCCACTCGACCGGTTTGATGCCCTTCCACGGTTCGGTTTTGGTGGGGTCGAGCTTCTTGAGGCGCTCGACGCAGTCCATCATCATGATCTGGCCGATCACCACACGGACATTCGGGCCTGCAGGCTGCGCCGGGGCAGTTGGTGGTTTGATGGTCGGGGCCGGTTTTGGCGGGGCAGTGTCCGCACCGGCATCCGGGGCCATTGCGTCGCAGTTGATGGTTTCGTACTCACCTTCAACGGTCGTGGGGGTTGGCTCGCCGAGTTTGAAATCTGGCTCGCGGGTTTCCTTGATGGCGTCACGCACTGTGGTGCGAGTGATTGGCTCATTCTCGGCCAGTTTGTCGCGGATGTGGATCAGGACGCTGTCCGGGGCCGAAATCAGCTCTTTCAGGGTGCTGACCGGCAGGGCATCGACCATTTCCTGTGTGATGCGGCCTTCACCGACCATGGTGGCGAGGTTCATCAGCTTGTTGGCGGTGGACTTGTTGTTGATTTGGGTGTTGGCTTCGCGCCATTTGCCAAACTGCAGGTCGCCGGGGATCAGGGCACGTGCTTCATTCAGCAGGCGGCCGACTTTGATTTGGGCCTTGGCCACGTCTTTGGCGGTCGCCTCGACGATTTCATTGATGCCTGCGCTGATTTTGGTCAGCTTGGCGATGCCCGCGCCGTCCACGCCGTGATACCACTTGCTGCCATCTTGGGTGGAGTGCGGGTCAGCCAGCGAGCCTGCGGGGGCGATGCCCAAGGCTGCGCGTTGGTCTTTGTAGCTCATTTTGTTTCCCCTTCGTTATTGACGGAACCAGAACCTGTATTATACCATACATGCAATGGCGTGCATACTACCGCTCGTCGCCCGCCGCGAACGGATAATCCCATGCATGCCACACTGTCGTGAACGGCGAAGGGCAGTGCTTGCCGTTATGCTCGGATTTCGGGCGCAGACAGTTGGTGCACGGGTCTGCCGAGGATTCGTTGGACTTGACGCCGCCCCGGATTGCGGCTTGGAGTCTCTCGTTAAAGTCTTCTTTAGACTCATCAGGACCTTGCACAATAAGACCGCTTCCGAGTGAGTACACGGCAACGAATTTCGGTTCAGGGAACATCACTTCAATTGGAATTTTGTCGGGCCAGTTTTTGTCGCGGGCCGTGAACGAGCCATCCCAATTACCTTCAAACTCCGGGATGCCGTCGAGCAAATGGACCTCGGAGGGGGCGATGTGCCACGACACTTGGGTGTCGCCGGGCAGCACTACGTAAACCACGTTCGCCCATGGATCGCCGTCGGGCTTGGAGGTGTCGATACCCCGGCCCGCCTTCCACCCGGCAGCCAAGGCTGCTTTGCAAAAGGCAATGGCGAGGTTGTTGCGTTGGCGGTACAGCTCGTTAATCTGATCCATTCTCGGCCTCTAACAGTTCTTTCAGCAGTTTGCGTTGGCGCTGGATGGCGCGGGCGGTTGTCATGAAACGTTTGGCCAAGACTTCGTTGGAGAGTTTATGCTCCAAAATCATCTTGTTCTGGCGCTCATTGAACCGGAGAGATTGCATTGTTGCAGCTAAAAGGCTCATGTTTTGTTCCTCGCATATTCTCCCATCAGTTCTTGGATCACGCACTTTGTTTCACGTGAAACCATGACTTCCACCGGACCACCGGGGCCGCGCAAAGCAACGCGGTCGTACATGTGATAGTGGGCCACCTTAAGAGGTGGCAGTTCGGCATTCTCGTTGGTAAAAAATGTCTCGGTTTTATCCGGTTCGTATACTGCAAAACTCCGCATGTTGGGTTCGACCGCGTAGACTTTCCCGGCCCAAGGGCCTCCTATGAACAGCATATCAGCTCCTCATGCAGCAAGGACTCATGCTTAGCCTTGGCTGCATTGATGGCATCCAACAGTTTGGTTTGTTTGGCGTCCCGGCTAGACCAAATGGCCTTCATGTCGGCCAGCAGCGCCGCCAATGCACCCTCATAGGTGGTGAACACTTGGGTGTCGAGGAGCACCCAACGGCGCGAGCCGATGTAAATGTTGGAGCGCCGGCCGGGGTCAAAGCGGTTAGGATCCTTTTCGATCCTCTCCACCCGGCGCATGCGGAGGTTGGCCATAAACAGGCTCATTTCGGCTCCCGAAACTCGGCAAGGGCTGCTCGCATAGCCACAACACGTGGGCCGTTGGTGTTGCCGATGACTTTGAGCAATTCATCAAGCTCATCGAGGACGGGTTTCACGCGCTCCATCAAGCCGTCATAGCTGGAGCGGGCAGTGGTGCCGAGGTCAACCCGCTGTTGCTCGTCGCCGGGCATTTCAACGACCAGCTGGACGAGGCCGTCCGGGCGCAACTGCCATTCACCGGCACAGACCGAGGCGCCGGTTTCGTCTTCGCATTCAATGAATGTGCAGCCAGTAGGGCCGGGAGTTTTGTCACATACAAATCGCAATTGTTTCATATCAGTACGCTCCAATTTTACCGCAAAAGTCGATGTAGGCATCAAAAGGCGAGACGCCGAAACCGATGTCAACGAAATGATCGAGTGTGTCGCGGCCCGAAAGCCACGTGACCCAGAACACGGGCTGGTTAAAGCGGGTGCCTGTGTTCAGAGTTTGTTGGAACCGCATCGGCACGCCGTTAACTAGGCGTGTCACATTCGTTTCTGCCATTCTACCTCCAAGGCTGCATAGCCCAACGTTCAAAACGTTTCTTGATGTCGATTGATTGGTACGGGCAGCGCACGGCGGTCATTTCTTTGCCGTCATTGCGCACGACCGCGTAAAACTGGCAGACGCCGGACCTTTTGGTTCGCCTGCGACACGGAACGATTTCATACGTCCAGCGCGGTTTCATTTTGGCATGTGGTCGTTGTACGCCCGAACCCAACCCGCGTCCCAACGTACATGCGAACGCGGCGACTTTTCTTTGTCAAACTTGTTCATTTGGCGCAGGTCGCGGCGCAGGTAGGCGGCGTAACCTTCTTCAAATGGAGTCATAGTAGCCTCCTGAGCTTCTCCATACAATCGGTTTGATTGTCCACACCCAAAGCCGTCCACACTTGGGACAAGGCGCAGGTTTGGGCCTGAGCAGCCATGCTGTCAGATGAATAGCCTTTAGCCCAATGCGGGCGCATGGCCTCCAACACTTCGATGTTGCTTTGAAGGCGTATGATTTCTGCCTTCAACTCTGCTTTCTTCGCCATACTGCCTCCTAGTTCAAAACAGGCCATGAAACCGAGACCTGCTCAGGGTGGGCCGCCACTTCAACTACATTCGGCGCCCACATGAACTGGCCATTGATGAAATTGAGCTTGCCCTCGTAGATGTTGGTCGACTCCATCGGAGTCATGAGGCGGTTAGGGCAATCGGCAGGCATGTCAACTCCTATAAACCCGCCGCATACGAGGCAGCACGACGGACCGCGCATGCCGATGGCTTTGAGCCGGTGCCCGGCCATTACGGTTGAGTCGATTTGGTGCGGGAATCGTTGGCCATGACGGCCAGATCGATCCGTTGGTTGTAGCTGCGGTTATACAGCACAAAACAGATCCACGGTACGATCCAGAAACCTGCTGTCAACAGGAACAGGATGAAGTGAAGGAGGTGCGACGTTTTGCGGTATTGCAGAGCTTGCAGGTTCATAACGATTCTCCACACGAGTTGATACGCAAACAGCGATTGAGATTAGGGAGTGCCAGATGACAGCTCCAAGAACAAGCCAGAACAGCATCCGGGCGTTCACTGGATCATCTTCTTCGTGAAACATTGCGCGCAGTAAAAAACTGGCTCAGTCTCGATGTGCCGGATTTTGTCGACGAATTGAACCAGACTGCCCCGGCCTTTCTGCTCGCAAATAATGCAGATGCCAAGTACACCGAACATTGGGGCAGCTTTCTTGAAATCCTGTATGCCGGGGCCGCCCTCAAGCGATTTCTTGATGACCTCGATGCCTTCATCAACGAACACGCCCATTGGCACATTCTTGCGAGCTTTGGCGCGGGCGTTGAAAATCCAAACATTGGCGAGGATCGCGGCCATTGATGCCCGCATGCGGTCACCCTCTAAACGCTGATCGTAGTCAAGATTGGGGAGAAGTTCGCATGCACGGGGGTGCTGGTTCCAAGGGGTGAGGCGATTCATGACCTACCCCCGACTTTAGCTTCGAGTTTGCTGATGCGCAGGAGGAGGGTCTTAACGACATCTGACTCGCCCTGCAGGCCGAAAGACTCCAAATCGGCGATGCGCTTGAGCAGCTTTTCGTTGTTTTGCGACAGGCTGGTGATCGTGTAGGCGGCTTGGGTCAAGCCTTCATTCACGCCTTTGGCCATGCCCATGTAGAAGGCATGCTCGATGTCGGCAATAGTGAACGAGACCAAACGCCTTGAGTCGACGCTAGGCTTGCCCGTTTCCTCGAAGGCGTTGTGGGCAGCGAAAGCCTTGAAAGCGGCTTGGTATGTGTCAGTGGCCATTGGTCACTCTCCTAAGAAGCGTTGGTGTAGGAAGCTTCATTGTATCATGGAGGACCCCGGCTGAATACTACCGTCCATCGGATCGCGGAGGGTGGACCGGGCGGCACTGGGGGAAGTTATTGTGGGGCGCAGGCAGGACGCAAGAAAGCTATTGGGCGGATTTAATATGCCGGAGGAGGCTGGATTTGTGGTCTGGAAGGGGGGAAGTTATTGGGAATGGACCGGGTCTGGACCGGGTCTGCCGTCGACATAGAACCTCGGAGAGACCCCGAAGGACCGGGGGTGGGCCGGGTATCGAGAATCGTCCAACTAGAAAAGAATAAGAGGGAGAGAGACCCTCCCCCCTCTTCCCCTTGCCGTAGGCCGGGAGAGACGTCTTGGTACCCCGCAAGGGGAAGGAGGGGGAGGTTCCGTCTCCCCGGCTATTCGCCGGAAGGTCAGGACACCCGAGACACCCGGCCAGTGCCCGTCGTCCGGGGGTCAGGCCGATATCCTATCTCCGCCATCTGGCCGGTCCACGCCGGTCCATGGTGAGGAGGTTAGTTGTTCCGGATGCGGCTGTATTTCTGGCGTGCGGACAGTTCGAACTCATAAACCCCGTAGAAGGTCCCTTTGTACCACACGTGCCATCTTTTAGTGCGGGGGCTTTGCCGTACGCCATCCTCCCTGCTAACTTCTGGCTCCCGGTACGTGCCGAGCAGCTTTTGCAGCTTGACTTTGGCTGCCGCCTCAGTGCCAAACCCGGCCCTGTAAAAACCATCGAGGTACAAATTCCACTTGCCGGAGGCGGGATTAAATTCAATCCGCCAAGAAACCGACCGATCTTGGGCAGTGGGTTTGGGGGTCGAGTCGAAAACCGAGAGCGCCAGATTCGCCTCGCGCCGGCTGGGGTGGGTCGAAATCAGCTTGCCGCCAAACCAAAACTCCCAGTCGTTGCCATTTTCGCAGTGTACGCCATTGTCTTTCATGCTAAATCCTCTTAGGTGCGGGGGTCGTTGCCACCATTAGACCACGCCTTCTTGGGGCCGTCAATCCTTGCCCGACGAGCTTCCCGGAGGCCAGAGACGACGACGCCCGGCGAGGTCCGGGCGTCGGTGGGGGGTCGAACGTTCCACGGGCGGGGAGGTACGTTCCACGGGCACCGTGCCCTATGGTCGTCCGCCGTTGCATATGTCCTGTTCGATCTTGGCCGCTGTCACTTCACATTCGCGTTCGACGGGCACTGGCTCGACGACATACGCCCCGCAATTGTCGCATTGTCGGCTTTGTTCGCCATTGAGCAGGTCGATGACAGTGTAGGTCGTAGTGCCGGGGCATTTAAGATGATGTTCCATGTGAAACCTCAGCAATTCAGGATAAGGTGTTCGCAGCCTTCGCGCTCATCGCACTTGCAGCGGACGTGGGTTTGATTACGGTCAATACGCCACTCGGACGATATGCCGGTGGGGCTTTGCTCGTTGGCCCATTTTTCGATCAGGCGGTCCGACCACTCTTGCGGCACGCACACTTTCATGCTTATCAAGCCAACTTGCGTAATTTCAGGTTTGTGTTCCACGTGAAACTCCTAGGGGCCTTTCGGCCCCGGATTTGGGTTTATTCTTCCGACAGGTAGGCGTCGATTTCATTGCTTGCAATATCGTCGTTGGTGAGGTCGTCGCCTTTGATTGCTGCTTGGAGGTCGGCAGCGGTTTTCTCGCCGCGTTTGATCAAGGCCCGGATGCGGTTGCCTGCGTTCATCCGGCGTTGGCCACGGTTCAGGTATTGGTATTTGGCGAAGTGGGTGCCGGGGATTTCACCGAACAGGTGGTCTGCAATGGCGCAGGTTTCATCAGGGTTCAGGCCGCGCAGCATTTCAGCCACTTCATCACCATTGTCGACCGAGGCCGAGCCGGACCAGTTGACGGTCTTGACATAGGTCGGGCGGTATTTGTTCAGGGTGCCCGCCATGGTGTTTTCGTCTTCCTCGGATTCTTCATCCTCGTCCTCTACTTCGCGCTGGGCGATGCATTCTTCGATTTCTTCCATCCACTGCGCTTCGGTCAGGTCGTTGATTTTGGCCACTTCGATCATTTCACCCAACTGGTCTTCGGTGTTGGTGTCGATCACATAGAAGTAGGTTTGGCCTTCATCTTCACCGCGAACCAATTGCACGTTCAGGGCGGCCAGTTTTTTGTTGAAGGTGTCGATGCGCAGTGCCATGATGAATTCCTCGGTAGAGTGGGGCGGCGAAAGCCCCGATGTAGTTATTATACCAAAGGGGGATTGTTTTGAAAATTACCGCTCGTCGGGCAAGATGTGCAATCTCACGGGCGCGTGCGCTCCACAAAAGCTGACCTCCGATATGCGTCAAGCCTTTGACGCAAACACCCCACCCATTGTCAAAATCTTGACGCGCGGTTTCGGGCGTGGTAAACTTCGACCTACGATGACCCGGAAAACGCCGGGAGATTTGGACCATGAGAAAATATAAATATGACCCGCGCCTGTTCGACGATTGTGACCCATTCCGGATCCCCTACGGCGAAGATGGCTATGACCCCTTTTATGATCGGCCACTTCCACGGCTGACGGTCCGGGCTGCTCTTGATCCAAACACCCTCTATCTAAGAGAGGCGATATTAAACGCCAGAGCACAGAGATTCCACTATGAGCAACGACACGAAGCCGTCAGATCTGACGCCGTCCGACTTAAAGCAGTTCTTAGTCGATAACCGCGAAAACGGCTTCCTGTCCCTCACTCAAGCTCAGCGGGTTTTCGGCCTCGAATTTACAAAAGGCGCCACCTATCTTGAGGCAGCAGAAACTGCCGGGATCCACAAGTCTCAAGCGGCACGTACTCTGCGCGATCCTTTGGTGGCGTGCTTCATAAACTACCTGAATCAGCAGAAAGAGCATTACTCGCTGATCGACGCCAGTTTCATTGAGGTCACCTATCTGACCTTGCTGTCGAAACTGATGGGTGAGGAAGAAGTCCCGATGATAGACCGGGAAGGCACCGCGATGTTGAGGAAGGTTTTCCACTCCTCCGAGGCTGTCGCCCTGCTGAGAGATATGGCCAAAATCAGCGGCCACTATAAGGACGATCCTAGCATCATCCTTAACGTGCAGACCCAGCTGACCGAAGAACAACGGATGATTTTGGATAAGGCACTAGATGAACGCTTCTAATATGAACCTGAACCCGTTAGCCGAGGCTGTTTCTAGACCTCGGCTTTCGATTGTTCAGCATATTAGCGACGAGCAGATGATAGCCCGCATCCGTGAACGTTGCGAGGAGGACTTTGAGTTCTTCGTCCGCTATTTCTTCAAGCATCGCAAAGGCGTTAAGTTCGTTTTCAACGATCATCACCACGTGATCTGCCAAGACCTGATGGACGTGTACAATGGCACCCATCAGGGTTATATCCTGAACATTCCGCCGCGCTATTCCAAAACCGAAGTGGTCGTCATCCTGTTCACGGTTTGGTGCTATGTCAAGAATCCGAAATGCGAGTTCATCCACCTGTCGTATGCACAGCCTTTGGTATTGGAAAACTCCGATGCCATTCGCACTGTTATCAAGTCGGCCGAGTTCGTCCAGCTGTGGCCGCACATCAAAACCAAGGATAACAAGGACGCCAAAGGCGCATGGGCTACCTCGGCCAATGGTATGTTCTTGGCCACACCTGCTGGCGGTCCTATCACAGGGTTTGGCGCTGGCCGCATGGACGAGTGGAATGAGGATACTGGCGAGTTTAAGTTCTCCGGCGCCATTCTCATTGATGACCCGCTCAAGCCTGATGATGCACGCCACCCGACCATGCTCGCCGCTTCTAACAAGCGCTGGGATGAAACGATTAAATCTCGCCGCAACAGCCCGAAAACGCCGGTTGTTCTGGTCATGCAACGGTTGCACGAAGAAGATTTCACAACCGAGCTGCTGAAAGATACCTCGGTCAAATGGTTCCACCGCAAGATGTCCGCCATCGTTGATGAGGGCGGCCCTAAAGAACGCGCACTGTGGCCAGCCAAGCACGACCTCGAAACCCTGAAAAAGATGAAGGCCAAATCGCCCTACACCTTTTCCGGCCAGTATGACCAGAAGCCTAGCCCACTTGGCGGCGGCCTCATCAAAGGTGCTTGGTTCGGTCGCTATAAAGTGCTGCCACGCCAGAAATACCGCAAGATCTATGTGGACACGGCGCAGAAAACGAAAGAACGCCATGACTACAGCGTATTCGAGGTTTGGGGCCACGGTGAGGATGGCAACATCTATCTGCTGGACCTGAAACGCGATAAATGGGAATCGCCGGACCTGCGCAAGAACGCGAAGGATTTTTGGAACAAGCACCGCGCCGTGCCCTCGGAGACCCATGGCCACCTGCGCCAAATGCGCGTGGAAGATAAGGCCAGCGGCACCGACCTTATTCAGTCGTTGAAGCGTGACAAGGCAAGCCCTATTCCGATTTTCGCTCAGCAGCGGAACATCGACAAAGTAACACGCGTAGGCGATGCCTCGCCGTACATCGAGGCAGGATTCGTGTTCATCCCGGATCCTGAACTAGGTCTGCCGTGGGTGTCTGATTTCGTGTCGGAGTGTGAATCCTTCACTTCGGATGACACCCACGCTTATGATGACCAAATCGACCCGATGTGTGACGCAATCATGGACATGCTTGGCGGTCGCCAAATAGCCAACCTGTGGGAGAACATGACATGAGTTGGCTTGCGAAGGTCGAAGAAATCAAAACCAAGGCGAACGCCGGGACTAGCGACGGGTTTAGCAACCTCGTGCAGCGTTCGGGTATCGGCCTCGGCCAGAACTCTATTTCGGCAGGCAATTACACCCTGACGAATATGCTGTCCCGCAACCGCATCAAACTTGAGGCCATGTACCGCCAGAACTGGATCACCGGTTCTATGGTGGACAGCGTCGCGGAAGATATGACCCGTGCTGGCATGGACCTTTCCGGTGATGTCGATCCGGGCCGCATTGAAGAGATTCAGGAAGCGTTCAACAACCTGCAGATCTGGGATGCCCTCCTTGATACTATCAAGTGGGCGCGGTTGTATGGCGGTGCTGTTGCCATCATGCAAATCGACGGTCAGGATCTGACCTCCCCACTGCGCTTGGAGACAATCGGCAAGGGTCAATTTTTGGGCCTGACGGTTTACGACCGTTGGATGATCCAGCCTGACCTGCAGCGTATGGTGACATCAGGCCCTTGCATCGGCCTGCCAGAATATTACCGTGTAGTCAGCAGCTATGACGGCACGAGCCAAACCTACGCATACGGCCAGTCGATCCACTACTCGCGCCTTATCCGTCAGGTCGGCATCAAGTTGCCGCCATATCAGGCGATGACTGAGGAATATTGGGGGGAATCGGTCCTTGAGCGTTTAGAGGACCGCCTTATTTCGTTTGACACTGCGACCATGGGCGCGGCCAACCTTATCGACAAGGCGCATTTGCGCCGCATCGGCATTGACGGCCTGCGTGATATCCTATCCGCAGGCGGCCCGGCCGAAGAAAACTTGATCAAGATGTTCACCTACGTTCGCCAAATGCAAACGAACGAAGGCATCACACTGCTGGACAAGGAAGACGTCTGGGAAACCGGCACCTACACTTTTGCCGGGCTGGCCGACATGATGCTGCAGTTCGGGCAACAGTTGGCTGGCGCCACACAGATTCCGTTGGTTCGCCTCTTTGGCATGTCCCCAGCTGGCCTTAACGCCACTGGCGAGAGCGATCTACGTACGTACTACGACGGCATCAATACCAAACAGGAATCTAACCTGCGCACGGGCGTTCAGACCCTGATCGCAGTGACGTATCGTTCGCTGTTCGGTGAGGATGTACCGCCTACATTGAAAATGAAGTTCGCCCCACTGTGGCAGACCTCGGACACTGAAAACGCCAACAACGCCAAGACCATCACCGAAACTGTGGTCACTGCGTACGACGCTGGTTTGGTGTCCCAGTCCGTGGCGATGAAAGAATTGCGTCAAATGTCCGAGGACACAGGTGTATTCGGCAACATCAGCGATGAGGACATTGAGGCGGCAGATCTTGAAGCTGCGCCGATGGCACCCGCTGCTGTGGTGCCGCCTGCGACACTAAACCCGGACGACCCGACTGGCGAGCCTGTTGTTGATGCCGCCCCAAGTTTGAGCCAACGCATCATGGCGTGGGTTAAAGGGCAATGAAAACGTTTGATGCTAAGCAGCCGAAGTTCAAGACGCCAAAATCAGCCGAGGCTGAATACAACCGTCAATTGCGCTCGGTGGCTAAGCAGGTAGGACATCTGGTCAAGCTGTACCAAGTCGGCGCTACTTTGATGCCCGGCTTTGATAATGCCATGAAGGCATACGCTGAGACTTTGGCACCGTGGGCCGCTAACGTGGCCGCCAAAATGCTGTTGGCAGTGTCCAAGACCAACTATCGCCATTGGAAGGCAGAATCGCAAAAGATTGGCAGGGAGTTGCGCGACGACAACAATGTAGCATTGGGTCGCCTGCTCCAGCAAGAACAAGTCATCCTGATCCAGTCGTTGCCGCTAGAGGCCGCGACACGCGCTCAGGAGTTGGCTTTTCAGGCTGCGACTGGTGGCCGCAGGGCCGATACGGTAGCTGCAGAAATTGCACGCAGTGGGGAGGTAGCTGCCAGTCGCGCCACCCTGATCGCAAGGACCGAGGTCGCGAAAGCGAATAGCACCATTACGCAGGCCCGGTCTGCAGAAGTTGGGTCAACGCACTACATATGGCGGACTGCGGAGGATGAAGCAGTCCGGGAATCGCACGCAGAAATGGAAGGTGTGATTGTTGCTTGGGATGATCCTCCTGAGCTGAGCGATGGCACCGTCACTCACGCAGGCCAAATTTACAACTGCCGCTGCTACGCAGAACCGATAATCGAGGGCTGACATGACAATCACCAAAGACGCCCACTTTTACGCCACGGCGCGCATCAGTGAGAACATCGTTACGACGCCAGAGGGGTTTCTCCTTTGCATCGGCGTACCGATCGCCCGTACTGGCGAACTGCTGTATGCAGAAGGTGAGTTGCTGACCGAGGATGGCAAAGAAGTCATCGAGCCGGTTGATGGCCGCGTCAATGTGATGCGTGACGGTGACGCACTGTTCGCCCCGTCCACCATGGCCAGTTTCGAGGGCAAGTCGATCACTATCGGCCACCCGCAGGATTTCGTCAGCCCACTGAACTGGATGCAGGTATCGGTTGGCCACATGCAAAACGTTCGCCGAGGCACTGGCGAAGATGCTGATAAGCTGATTGCCGACTTGCTCATTAAAGGGCAGCAGGCAATTGACATGGTTAAGGCAGGTCTGCGTGAAGTCTCCTTGGGGTATGACGCAGCCTATGAACAAACGAAACCCGGATACGGGATTCAAACAGGAATCGTGGGTAACCACGTGGCGCTAGTTCGGAAAGGTCGTAATGGTTCCGAAGTAGCTGTACGGGACTCTGCGCCCGAATTTAAACCAAAGGGTACTATCATGTCGGCTAAAGACAAGCTCATGAAACTGCTCGGGCGCGCTATCGATGAGGCGATGCCCGAAGAACCAAAAACCAACGAGGGCGATGAAGCTACTTCGATGGATGCCCGTATGGCAAAAATCGAAGACTTGCTGACCAAGCTGACCGATGCTGGCGCCACCAAAGACGACGCTCCTCCAGCAGCGCCGCCCCAAGAAGAAGCGCCAAAGGATCCGATGGCTGCCCGCATCGACGCAATCGAAGCTGCCATTGCCAAGCTCATGGAAATGCAGTCTACCAAAGTGGATGATGCAGCCCCGCCTGCGCCGAAAACCACTGACGAGAACGGCGTGGTTATGTGCACCGATGCTGCCACCATCAGTCTCGCCGAAATTTTGGTGCCCGGCATTGCCAACAGTGCCACTCTTGTCAAGGATGCATTGGATCAGTTCGGCAAAACCACTGATGGTGCTGCCGTGCTGAAAACTTTCGACTCCATCAAGGATGAATCGGTGCTGTTCACTGCAGCGGCCGAAGTGATGAGAGCCACTCGGTCCGTCCAGCTGGCCCCGCCAAAAGCTGCCGATTTCGCCACGCTGCGAGCCGGTACTGCTGACGGCAAGGGTCCGATGACCCCGGAAGCAATCAACGCCGCCAACGCCAAGCGTTACGGCCAGTAATTCAACCAGCAATCACACAATAGTTGGAGTGTCAATCATGACTGCTTACTTGTACAAGGCACCCGCTGGCATTGCTGGCGCCATTACTCGGGTTGACGATACCACCGTCGAACCCGGTTTCATTGCTGCCGCCAACGGCCCGACTCTTTTTGGCCAGCCGGTCAAAATCGAAGTTGGCACCGGCAAATTCCTGCTCATGGGCCTGACCTCGGTTGCTGCCGATTTCTACGGCATCCTGATCCGTGAGGTCCCATCCATCGGCAACTCTGCTACCCTGCAGGGTTTCAACGACGGCGGCCCGAACATCACTTCGGCCCATGGCATCGCTGTCAAAGGCTACGTTAACGTGGTCTGCGGCCAAGGCACCCCAACTCGCGGCTTGGCAGTATATGTCCGCGTTGTTGATGGCGGCGTCGGCAAGCCTGTCGGCCAGTTCGAAGCCGTTGCCGACGGTGTGAACAGTGTTCCAGTACCAAAACTGACGTGGGCCGCCAATGGCCGCGACACCGCCAACGGTAACATCGCCGAGGTCCGCATCGGCTTCTAATCGAAGCTGATCGATCCCTGAACTTTTAGGAGAGACAAAACATGGGCCGCATCATCCTCCCCGGCGATAAACGATTCGCCCGCACCCTCGATCAAGGGGTTGCAAACGCACGTACGCAAGACAGTAACCTTGCGTATTACGTCAACCAGTTGGACAACTTCGACCAACGCCTGCACGAGCCTTTGGTGTCGGTGTCTTGGGGCCGCGACATCAAGCTGCGTACTGGCTTGACCATGGCCAACGAGTCCACCTCGTTCACCCGTTCCAGCTTTGCTGGCGGCGGTACTCAGGAAGTCCAAGGTAAGCCTTGGATCAGCCCTGAAACCACCACCATTCCGGGCGTTTCGGTTAACGGCGAGCGCATTGTATCCCCGCTGCGCCTGCTCGGTCGTGAAGTCAGCTACACCAGCGTTGAGCTGGAACGCAGCCAACTGCTCGGCCAGCCGATCGACACCGCCAAACTGAACGCGTTGAACACGCTGTATCAGATGAACACCGATGAGCAGGTTTACATCGGCGACACCTTCACTGGCGACCAAGGTCTGGTTAACTCCAGCCAAATCGCCTTTGGCAACGTGACTGGCGGTACTTGGGCGGCCAACGTGGCGACCCCGGACGTGATCCTCGCCCAAATCAACGAAATGTTGATGACCGCTTGGACCGCATCGGCGTTCACCATCTGCCCGGCTGAAATCCGCGTGCCGCCTGTGCAGTTCGGTTTGATCACCACCATCAAGGTGTCTGGTCAGGCGAACATGTCTATTCTGGAATACATCAAACAGAATAGCATCGCCAACAACCTCAACGGCAAACCGGTGAACATCCAGCCGCTGAAATGGCTGACCGGCCGTGGCGTTGGCCCGACTGACCGCATGATGGCTTACACCAACGAGGAAGATCGTCTGCGCTTCCCAATGGTGCCGATCCGTCGCGAAACCGCCTACTATCAGGGGATCCGCTTCATTTCCCCTTACATCTGGGCATTCGGCGCTGTCGAGTTCGTCTACCCTGAAACCGTCATTTATCGCGACGGGATCTAACCGAGAGCCGGCGCCTTCCGGGGCGCCGGCAACTCAGAGGAATTGAACATGCTTAAAGTGCAGAATAACAACCAAGGCGACATCACTCTGTCCCATGATGATGGGCGGAAAACCACTTTGGTTCACGGCATCAACGAGGAAGTTCCGGATTGGATCGCCGAGTTGAAGTACGCCGAGGGTTTGGCTAAAGCGGGCGTCATCCTTGTCGTGGAACGGGTGTCGTATGACGACGACGACGATGACGGCGATCTCCCCCCGCTGAAATCGCCGTACAAACTCGACCCTGAAACCGGCAACCCGATTCAGGCAATCGGCGAAGACGGCGAGCTGATGTTCGACGAAGAAACCGGCAACCCGATTTTCGTGCCTGCCGACGAGGAGTAACACCATCATGGCGTACGTGTTCGATATACCACTGTTCCGTGAACACTTCCCAGCGTTCACGGATGCTGTTAAGTACCCGGACGCCATGATCCAATTTTGGGCTGACCTCGGAATGGTCATGCTTATCGAATGTCGTTGGGGCAACGCCTATACCGCAGGGTTAGAACTTTACGTTGCCCATAACGTCGCATTAGAAGGAGCTAATACGGGCGGGGGCGTTCCGGGCCAAGGGACTGGCATCAAATCTGGCAAGACTGTAGGCAGTACAAGCATACAGTACGACACCCAAAACACGACCGAGGCCAATGCTGGTTTCTGGAACCTGACCACTTATGGCCAGCGTTTCTATCGCATTTCCCGGATGATCGGCGCCGGTGCGCTGCAAGTATGAAAGGCGTAAAGGTCGTCGTGGATCGCGTGGACGAGGTGATGAAAGCCCTCCGCACCATGACGACGGAAGAAGTGTTGATAGGCGTTCCAATGGACGAGAACGCCCGTGATGATGACCCGATAGGCAACGCGCAGATCGGGTATATCAACGAAAACGGCAGTGAAGCCGCCAATATCCCGCCGTCGCCGCATTTGGTGCCGGGCGTTGAGAAGGTTGCAGAAAGATGTGCTGACCTGATTGCCAAGGGGGCAGCCGCCGCGATGACTGGCGATTTTGCCGCCTTGACCAAGGCTTACAATCAAGCTGGGTTGGTAGCGCAGGCAAGCGTCAAGAACCAGATTCGGTCGCAAGAAGGCTTCGAGATACTGTCTGAGGTGACTTTGGAGCAGCGGCAGAAAATAGGGTTTAAAGGCACCAAACGTCTGATCCACACTGGTCAGTACATGAATTCGATAACGTACGTAATCCGGAAGAAATAATGGCCCTTATCGACACATCAGAGCTGCTGTCCGATCCTGACTTTTGTGATACTGTCGGTTTGATCCGCCGTACCGCAACCATCGGATCGAACGGGCGCAACGTTTTGGCGGAGGCCGCGCCGCTGATGGTACTGATGTCGGTACAGGGGTTGAAGGCAGGTGATTTCATCCGCTTGCCGGACCTCGCCAATTTTGATAGCGTGATTGCCGTGTGGTACAACGGCATTCTGATCCCGGATGCGACGACCGATTATTCGGATATCATCGTTTGGAACGGCAAGCGGTATCAAGTACATAAGATCGACGAAGATTTCAGCAACTTCGGCGGCGGGTTCATGAAGGCGTTTTGTGTGGCGGAGAATTCCAATGGCTAACACCAGCGCTACTGGCGGATACCTAACAGCTGGGCCGGTGCTTAACGATGACGGCCTGCTCGACTTCATGCAGACTGTGATCATCGGCCTGACTGGTTTGGCAGGCAACATGGTCCGCCCGGCGTTCCAGCCCAACCCGCCCAAGCGGCCCGGCATCACTGTTGATTGGTGTGCGTTCTTCATCAGCAATCAGATGCCGGAAGCAGGCAACGCCTATGTGGTAGTTGACGACAACGGCCTAGGGTCGAAATCCCAACGCCATGAAACATTTGATATGCGCTGTTCATTCTACGGGCCGAATAGCGCTAGCAATGCGGGTAATGTACGGGATAATTTGCAGATCGGCCAAAACCGCGACCAATTGTTCTTGGCGGGCATCGGGTTTGTAGGCGCAAATCCCACGCCGACTTTCGGTGAACTCGTAGAAGAGCAATGGTACAAACGATCTGACATAACCCTGTCTTTCCGAAGGGAGATAAACCGCAACTACAGTGTACTGTCCTTCCTATCGGCCTACGGGCAGATCATAACAGAAACGCAGACCATCGATTGGGCAGCAGGCCCGGAGGTTTAACATGGCAACGCAAGGTCTTTCCGTCAACCGTCTGATCCGCACGACCGTCAATTTGTCGCCGATTGCCGCGCAACGTCGCGGTTTTGGCACCCTGCTGACCCTCGGCGATTCCAGCGTAGTGGCTGCGGGCGAAATCCCACGCCTGTACACCAGCCTTGAAGCTGTAGCGGCCGATTTCGGTCTGTCTGCTCCAGAATATCTGGAAGCGCAGGCGTATTACAGCCAATCCCCAAAACCGCTGTACTTCATGGCCGGTCGTTGGGCGCGCACCGATGCCCCGGCTCAACTCCGCGCAGGCATCCTGACTGCTGCTGAACAGGTTATGGCGTCGTGGATCGCCTTGACTTCCAGCACTTTCCGCATCACTGTCGGCGGCGTCGTCAAAAACGTTACCGTGCCGACTCTGGCGGCGCAAGTCAACCTGAACGGTGTGGCCACGCAAATCACTGCCGGCCTGACCACTGCTACTGCCGGTGTGACTTGCACTTGGGATGGCAGCCGTTTCATTTTCACCACCACTGCAGTCGGCGCGGCTGCCACCATTTCCTACCTTGAGCCTACCGGCGCAGGCGTGGATATCTCGGCCAAGCTGAAAGGCACTCAGGCGTTTGCTTCCCCGCCTGCTCAAGGTGTGGCTGCCGAAGCCCCGGTCGATGCAGTGCTGCGCGCATCCATCGCTTCTGGCCTCTGGTTCGGTCTGACCTTTGCATCGTCCGTGCTGCCGACTGATGCGCAGAACACTGCCGTTGCCGGATTGGTTGAAGGTTTGGCGCTGGACCGCATGTTCGGTGTTACAGTGACCAACACCAACGTGTTGGACCCGCTCGTAACCAACGATCTGTCGTCCAGCCTCAAAGCGTTGAAATACGCCCGTACCTTCACCCAATTCAGCGCCAACACCCATGCCGCTGCCAGTATGTTTGGCCGGGCATTCTCGGTGAACTTCGCTGCCAACCGTTCCACCATCACGCTGATGTACAAGCAAGAACCGGGCATTGCCGCCGAGACCTTGACCGAGGCCCAAGCGACCACCCTGAAATCGAAAAACTGCAACGTGTTCGTTAACTACATCAACGACACGGCCATCATCCAGTACGGTACTATGGCCAACGGTGCGTATTTCGACGAAATCCACGGCCTGTCGTGGTTCAAGGATGCGATCCAGAACTCGGCGTTCAACCTGCTGTACCAATCCAAGACCAAGATCCCGCAAACCGATCCCGGTCAGAACCAATTGATTGGCGTGGCAGCCGGCGCTTGCAACGAAGCAGTGAACAACGGCCTGTGTGCACCGGGCACGTGGAACAGCGACGGGTTCGGGCAGTTGGCACGCGGCGACTACCTGAAAACCGGGTTCTACATCTTCACGCCTCCGCTGGCATTGCAGGACCAGTCGATTCGCGAAACCCGTACCGCACCACCGCTGCAAATTGCGCTTAAGCTTGCTGGCGCTTTCCAAGAACTCGACATCATCGTCAACGTTAACCGTTAAGGGGTGCTGGCATGTCTACTTACTCTTTTCTCGACTGCAACGCCGCCATCAGTGGGCCGGGCGGTTCGATCAACTTGGCATCCGGTGCTGGTGCGTCCGAGGAGGGCATCACCATCGTGCCCTTGGAAGACAAAAACATCATGCAAATCGGTGCTGGCGGCCAAGGTCAGCATTCTTTGGTGGCCGGTGAGGCTGCCACTGTAACCGTTAACCTGCTGAAAACCAGCCCGGTTAATGCCCTGCTGATGAACATGTACAACTATCAGACCAGCTCCAGTGTCCTCCACGGCAAGAATACCATTGCCGTGACCGACCTTGGTCGCGGGGACCTGATCACCCTCAGCAAGGTGGCATTCAAACGAGTGCCTGACCTTAATTATGCCAAGGAAGCTGGCATCAACATTTGGGTTTTCGACGCAATCAGCGCCGGCCGAATCCTTGGCGTAGGGACTCCTGAACTATGAGCCAATTCACTTGCGGCGCCCATAACTACCGGGCCGGCGTGATCGACGCCAAAAAACAATTCCACATCGTTCGCCGTCTCGCCCCCTTTTTGGGGGGCTTGGCCCCGGTGATGGGGAAAGTGTCCGCCATTAAAGCGTCAGGAGGCAAGGCATCCGACATGAGTCAGGAAGACATGATGGATGTCCTGCCAAAAATCGGCGAGGCACTGGCCAGCATGGATGATGCGACAGCGGATTATGTGATCGACGGCCTTTTGGCCCACGTCACCCGCGAACAGGGCCAAGGACTCGGCTGGGCGTCGGTGTGTGTCAACGGCTCGATGATGTTTAACGATATCACCATGCCGCAGATGTTGACACTGGCCGGCCGGGCACTGCAGGCGAACCTCGGTGATTTTTTCGTCGTGCTCAACTCAATTTCGAGCCAACTCGGCCAGAAAGCAAACGGCCAGTAAATTGGGTTGAGATGCCTGACTCTGAGGACTGGCTTTGGCGGCCAGTCGCTGCAGGTATGTGCAAATACGAGAGCGTGATCGATGGCACGCTCTCACTTGCCGATATCGCCACGATGAATGACATCTTGACGGTCAAGCAGGAAAACGAAGTGCGGTACATGGAGGCTAACAAATGAGCGCCACTACGGTAAAAGAGTTTCTTGTTAGCCTTGGTCTCAACGTCGAGGGTGCCTCAGGCTTTGATGCAGCTGTAGGCAAGGCCACGGTAGTAGTGGCCGGTCTCGGCACCGCTGTATTTGCCGCCACTGGCTTGCTGTTCGGGTTCACCAAAGCTATCGCTGAACAATACGACGATTTGGGCGATTTGTCCAATCGTATTGATGTGTCTGTAGCGTCTATTGAAGAATTCGGCTACATCGCCCAACTGACCGGCTCTGATATCGCCACTGCCAATTCCTCTTTGGAGCAGTTTTCCAAAACGGCTGGCGATGCTGCCAACAACATGGGCCGGGGGCAAAAAGTATTTGAATCCCTCGGCATTCAGGTCAAGGACGCCAACGGCAATGTAAAGGAGACGGTTGGCCTGCTCGGTGAGGTAGGCGATAAAATCAAGGACATGGAACGGGGGCAACAGACGGCCATTCTCGGGCGTTTGGGCCTCGACAGAACATTGGTGGACGCACTGACCACTGACGTGTCTGGGCTGCGTGCCGAGTTCAAGACGCTTTATGATGCCACTGGCCTAGACTCCAACACTGCCGCCGAGAAGGCAGGCAAGTTCATGGATGCTTTTGACCGGCTTAACTTTGTCATCAGTACCGTGGGCAAGTCTTTGGCGGTTAACTTCATGGACCGCTTCACTGATGCGTTGGATAGCCTGCGCAAGCTGATCATTGACAACCTCCCGGCTATCATGCGCACTGTGAAGCCGATCATCGCGATTATCCTTGCGCTGGCTGACACTTTTATCGCTGTCACCTATCGCATCGCTCAAGGCGCCGGGGTTATCATCGGGTGGATAGGCAACATTGTCGAGCATACGAACAAGTGGGTTCTGGCAGTAGGCTTGGTGATTCTGGCGTGGAAACGCCTTAATCTGGCCTTCCTGTTGTCGCCGGTTGGCATCATAATCGCCATCACCACGGCACTCGGCTTGCTGATTGATGACTTCATGACGTGGAAAGAGGGCGGCGAGTCCCTGATCCCGTGGGAGAATTGGCAAAAAGAAATCGACATGGCTATGGCTGTGTTGAGCGTTTTCGAGAAGGCACTTGAAAATTGGTTCTCGGTGTTGCTCGGGATTTCCGACGCTGTAGGCAAGCTGTTTGCCGGGGATGTGGCCGGGGCCGTCGATTCGCTGAAAGGCGTGTTTCAATCGATGGTTGATTTCGTGTCGTCGTTGTTCGGCCCGGTCCTTTCGGCGATAGGTGCCAAGTTCGGCATCACATTCGACACAATCAAGGGTGTGGTGGAATCGTTGAAGGATGTGTTTAAATCGGTGTTCGACTACATTGCCTCGGTTATTGATGGCACCCTAGGTAAGGTGCGGTCGGCGGTTGACTGGGCAAAATCGGCAGTTGATGCCGTGTCGTCCGTCATTCCCGGCATGGATTCCGGCGATGAGTCTAAACCGGCCCGGTACAGCAACAGCCCGATGCTGCCGCCACCATCCGCCCCATCCCCTCTCATGGGCGGGAAGTTTGGCGCGCAGTCCATCCAACAAGAGACCCAAATCATCATCCAAGGCGCCACTAACCCACAAGCCACTGCAAGAGAAGTGGCCAGCCAACAGGGCCAAGTCAACGGTGATATGGCCCGGAACCTGAAAGGAGCAGTGCGATGAGCTGGCTGGCCTCGGGTATACTGTACCCAATCATGTTTCGCCCTCGCCGCAGGATTGCGGATTTTACTGCGTACCTCACCATCGATGAGACTGGTGAGGATGAATTGGAGATTACCGAACACCCCGTGCAAGAGGGTGCGGAAATCACCGACCATGCCTACAAAAAATCGGCTACGTTGAGCCTGTCGGTACAGTTCAGTGAGGGTGAAACGTTTGTCCCACTTGACGAAACATACCGCGCCATGTTAGAATTACAAAAGTCGCGAGTTCCGTTCGATGTGGTTACGGGAAAACGCGTTTACACCAACATGCTGTTCAAGTCCCTCCGCACCACGACCGATAAAAACACTGACAACGTGTTGGCGATACAGGCCACGTTGCGCGAAATTTTAATCGTTTCGGTCGTGATAACTTCCGTCCCGCCTAGGGACAAGCAGTCCAAGCCCGGCAAAACCGGGGCGACTCAGCGGGCAGGCACCAAAAAAGCACAGCCGGTGAAGGCGCAGGATCAGCCCACCAAACAATCAGCGCTTAAGAAAATATCGGGGCTTATGTAATGGCTGACACTCTGTTCACCATCCCAGTTGAAAACATCCCGCAGGATTTTAACATCACCCTGTCGGGACTTCAACTGCGGACGGTGTGCAAGTGGAATGAGTTCTGTGGCTGGCTGCTGGACATCTATGACGCCACGACTCAGGAGCCGTTGATTATGGCCCTCCCTTTGGTGGTCGGCTGCGACATTTTGGAGCAGTACAAGTACACCGGCATTCCGGGCGCCATGATCGTTTACACTGACGGCGACCAATACGCCGCCCCCACACTGACCAACCTCGGCGTGGAATCTAACCTGTATTATTTGGTGAATGTATGACTGGCGGGCAGACGCAGTACATCCGCAAGTGCAACCTGATCTTCGCCAATGAAGCGGGCGATGCGCTGGATGTGTCTAACTTGCGTATTGTGTTTGCCATTCGCCGGACTGACGGGCAGACCCCAAACACTGCCAACATCCGCATTTTTGGGCTGAACCGGGACACCCGCAACAAGATCCAAAAAGAATTCACCGATGTGCTGATGCAAGCTGGCTATGAACAGAACTTCGGCGTGATTTTCACCGGAACGGCCAAGAAGATCATCACCGGTAAGGACAATAACGTCGACACGTACCTTGAGATTCAGGCGGCGGATGGCGACACGGCATACAACTTTTCGACTGTTAACGCTACGATTTCTGCTGGCGCCACCCAACGGGACCAAATCGATCAAGTGATCAAGGTCATGAAGACGAAAGGCGTTGTGGGCGGTGCTGTTGAAGTCGGCGACACTCAAAAGCTGCCGCGTGCCAAAGTGATGTATGGCATGAGCCGCGATTACATGCGCCAATCAGCTTCTTCTGGCGGGGCGTCATGGACCATCCAAAACGGTGTTGTTCAGGTGATCCCGCTGACCGGCGTGCTACCTAACGAGGCTGTAGTCCTTAACAGCGGCTCGGGCTTGGTCGGTAGACCAGAGCAAACCAACACTGGCATCAAGTTCCGTTGCCTGCTGAACCCGTTCATTCTGGTGGGCGGCGCTGTTCAGATCAATCAGGCAGACATTCAAGAGGCGGAGTTGGATCAATCTTTTGCCGATCCCGCCAGCAAGTCCAAGAAAGAGGACAAGCCAGTCACTATCGAGGCAGACGGCCTTTACCGCGTCATCACCCTGAACCTGACGGGCGACACACGCGGCAATGATTGGTACTGTGAAGGTGAATGTCTGGATATGGATACCACCGTCGACAAAAAGAAATCGGTACAGGTGAATTAATGGACCGTAGAGAATTGATGGATGACCCGGAAGAATCTCAACGCATGGCGTTTGAGGGTCTTGCGGCTGGTCTGTGGACGGCCATGCCGGGCATCGTCGAATCGGTCAATTTCGCAGCTCAAACCGTCAGCGTGCAGCCTGCCATTCGCGGCACGGTAGCCGGTGAGGATGGACTAGTTGCTCTCCAG
>Ga0247812_10000319_pt1 | contig 37933 bp, 20 predicted proteins | sample UWRJL149409B1_FD_178011 | JGI IMG/M metagenome (GOLD analysis project Ga0247812, IMG submission 178011) | Plant litter microbial communities from Arlington Agricultural Research Station in Wisconsin, United States - UWRJ-L149-409B-1 | ecosystem: Environmental > Terrestrial > Plant litter >...
AAAGGCCTGCCTTTCTCGGTGCTGAACCGCGCGCTGAAAAAGAAAGAAATTTCCAAGCTGATCAACACCTCGTTCCGTAAGTGCGGCCTGCGCGCCACCGTGGTGTTCGCCGACCAGCTGATGCAGTCGGGCTTCCGCCTGGCGACCCGCGCCGGTATTTCGATCTGCGTGGACGACATGCTGGTACCGCCACAAAAAGTGACCCTGATTTCGGCCGCGGAATCCGAAGTCAAACAGATCGAGCAGCAGTACGCTTCGGGTCTGGTCACCGCCGGCGAGCGTTACAACAAGGTCGTCGACATCTGGGGCAAGACCTCGGACGAAGTCGGCAAGGCCATGATGGACCAGCTGAAAGTGGAAGACGTCATCAAGCGTGACGGCACCAAGTCCACCCAGGAATCCTTCAACGCGATTTACATGATGGCCGACTCGGGCGCCCGCGGTTCCGCGGCGCAGATTCGCCAGCTGGCAGGTATGCGTGGTCTGATGGCGAAACCGGACGGTTCGATTATCGAAACGCCGATTACCGCGAACTTCCGCGAAGGCCTGAACGTGTTGCAGTACTTCATCTCGACCCACGGCGCTCGTAAAGGTCTGGCCGATACGGCGCTGAAGACCGCGAACTCGGGTTACCTGACCCGTCGTCTGGTCGACGTGACCCAGGATCTGGTCGTCATCGAAGATGATTGCGGCACCTCGAACGGCACGCTGATGAAGGCGATGGTCGAAGGCGGTGAAGTCATTGAAGCGCTGCGCGACCGTATCCTCGGCCGCGTGGTGGTCAACGACGTCGTCAACCCGGAGACCCAGGCCACGCTGTACGAAGCCGGCACGCTGATGGACGAGGACATGGTCGAAGAGATCGAGCGTCTGTCGATCGACGAAGTCAAGGTCCGTACGCCGCTGACTTGCGACACGCGCTTCGGCCTGTGCGCCAAGTGCTACGGTCGCGATCTGGGCCGCGGCATGCTGGTCAACGCCGGCGAAGCCGTAGGTGTGGTCGCTGCGCAGTCGATCGGCGAACCAGGTACCCAGCTGACCATGCGTACCTTCCACATCGGTGGTGCGGCGTCGCGTGCGGCGGTTGCCTCGTCGGTGGAAGCGAAGTCGAACGGTACCATCCGTTTCACCTCGACCATGCGTTACGTCACCAACGGCAAGGGCGCGCAAATCGTCATTTCCCGTTCGGGCGAAGTGCTGATCACCGACGACCACGGCCGTGAGCGCGAGCGTCACAAGGTGCCGTACGGCGCGACCCTGATCGTCAAGGACGGCATGGTCATCAAGGCCGGTACGGCCCTGGCGACCTGGGATCCGCTGACCCGTCCGATCATCACCGAGTACGCTGGTGTGGTGCGTTTCGAGAACGTCGAAGAAGGCGTGACCGTTGCCCGTCAGGTGGACGAAGTGACCGGTCTGTCGACCCTGGTTGTGATCGATGCGAAACGTCGCGGTTCCCTGACCAAGACGCTGCGTCCGCAGGTCAAGCTGCTGAACGACGCCAACGAAGAAGTCAAGATCGCCGGCACCGAGCATTCGGTGGCGATCGGCTTCCAGGTCGGCGCGCTGATCATGGTGAAAGATGGCCAGACCGTGTCCGTCGGTGAAGTGCTGGCGCGTATCCCGACCGAATCGCAGAAGACCCGCGATATTACCGGTGGTCTGCCGCGCGTTGCCGAGCTGTTCGAAGCACGTTCGCCGAAAGATGCGGGTATGCTGGCTGAAGTCACGGGTACTGTGGCGTTTGGTAAGGAAACCAAGGGTAAGCAGCGTCTGGAAATCACCGACATGGACGGCAACAAGCACGAGTTCCTGATCACCAAGGACAAGCAAGTGCTGGTGCACGACGGCCAGGTGGTGAACAAGGGCGAGATGATCGTCGACGGTCCTGCCGATCCGCAAGACATCCTGCGTCTGCTGGGTATCGAAGCGCTGGCGCGTTACATCGTTGACGAAGTGCAGGACGTGTACCGTCTGCAGGGCGTGAAGATTAACGACAAGCACATCGAAGTGATCGTACGCCAGATGCTGCGTCGCGTTCAGATCGTCAACGCCGGCGACACCAACTACATCGTTGGCGAGCAGGTCGAGCGTTCGGAACTGCTGGACGAGAACGATCGCATGGAAGCCGAGAACAAGATTTCGGCGACCTACGAAAACGTTCTGCTGGGTATTACCAAGGCATCGCTGTCGACCGATTCGTTCATCTCGGCCGCATCGTTCCAGGAAACCACCCGCGTGCTGACCGAAGCGGCGATCATGGGCAAGCGCGACGGTCTGCGCGGCCTGAAGGAAAACGTCATCGTTGGCCGTCTGATCCCTGGCGGTACGGGTCTGGCGTTCCACCGCGCACGCAAAGAGAAAGAGGCATGGGAAGTGGAAGAGCGTCAAGCTCTGCTGCTGGCCGAGAAAGCCTCGATGTCGAGCAGTAGCGATGTGGAAGCGACGGAAACGGTTGCCCCGCACGGCGACGAAGCGTAATAGCTTCTTGCTAGGCAAAACAAAAGCGGCACCTTCGGGTGCCGTTTTTTTTTCGTCAGCAGATAATGCCGCCTATGCTTTTGCCTGTCTTCAGATCGAACCCGACGTGACAGCTATACTCGCCTTTTTCGCTACGGATGCAGGTGAGACCACCGTCGTCTTTCTCACGGATGCGAACGCCGTTCCCCGCGCCGCAGGCATTCCGGATATCTGGCCCAATGGAATTAAATATATCTCTCGCGGAGCGGCCGGAGATTTCAATCGCAAGCTTCTTCTTGCCTTCTTGAGGTGACAACATATCACCAAGTTCTCCGCTATAGATAATATATTCGGCAGACATTGGTTTTCTCAGCGATTCCCACTCGGCAGCGGTTGAAAATTTTATTGAACATATACCAAGCAGAAAGAACGTTATCTTTATCGATTTTTTCATGTTGGCTGTCTTTCAACACACAACGCCACCTATACTTTTACCGCTCTGTAGATCGAAGCCGATGTGGCACCGATACTCCCCTTTGAGGCTGCGGGAACAAGACAGGGCGCCATCATTTTTCTTTCTTATGCGCAAGTCGGCCGTGGCGCCGCAGACATCTGGTACATCTGGACCGATCGCGTTGAATATTTCCTTCGCAGCCTTGCCATCTATCTCTATCGCGATTTTCTTTTCATTGCTAATCGGCTTTTGTGGATCGCCGATTCCTCCGCTATAGATTATGTAGTTCCCGGTGAAAATCCCTTCCATCTGAGCCAAGCTGCTCATCGAGACAACACCGAAAAGCGCCAAGCTGGCCAAGCGGATGAACGGTTTGAAGAGGCGCATTTTAAATTCCTCGCAACGCGCTCACATGGAAGTGATCATCATGGTCGGTGTAGTAACTGACGCCAGGCACGTGCAAATCGTTAAATAAAATATTTTTGACCCGGCCCGACATGATGAATAGTGTGATAAGCCGTTTGGTAGCGTCATAGTCATATTGAGCGTCATATCGATTACATGGAGACTGTTTTCCATCTTTTCTGATGGCTCGAACATCGACTTCCAAGCCGCTTCTATGGGTTTCGTGTTTTGGAAACTTAGTGCCGCCCGCTAAACTCAAATTACCAATGCCGAATTTACGCATGTCCGCATACTGCCAACGGCTGGCGACCGACATAATTAATGTCATCATATCCGGGTGAGCATATTGTGCTGCGCCCTGATCCGGTGTTCCATACACATAGTACCCTCCGCCTTCGTAGCCTTGGGGTAGCATGAAGAAGCCGCGTGCATCTTTTGGAGTTAGAGTAGTCATGAAATCTTTGCGATGGTGTATCGAACAAATATAACGAGTTGAAAAATCCGAGTATTGATAATTCGCAAGAACATCAGCTTAGGCCGATTGTAGCGAATAATATTTGGTTTGCCGGTGCTTGGATTAAACGCGAAATCGCCATCGAAAATATGAGATTACCGTTGGTGTATAGAATGTACACCGAATATAAAAAAGGTATTTCTATTTGATGGAATATGAAATTGTTTTCCGGTGGGAGAACCTATGCCACTCCTGTCATCGCAGAAATTGCCTTGGCCGATGTGGAACTTATCTGTATCGCACGACCCATGCGACATTGTCTTCGACGCACGTTCCTCTGCAATTGCGAGTCCGCAAGACGTGCTGAAGTGGCGCTGAAAAGCAGGTGGCATACATTGTTGGGGATAGGTAATTTTTTTCATCGCATATATCTACACTCGACCCGCGCTCAGCAACCCACCGACGCCGGTGCCGGAATCCCTTGGTGTCGATTGGGAAAACGCTTGCTTTTACATGCCAGCAAATAGTTCGTTCATGCTAAGATTTGGCTCATGATCGCTCAAGCCCTCTTCACTCCCGCCCAGCAAAAACTGCTGGGCTTGCTGTTTGTCCGTGTTAACCAAGGCTTTCACTTGAATGAGATCATGCGGCTGACCGGTTTGGGCAGCGCGTCGGCCCAGCGCGAACTGAAGCGGCTGCATGAGTCGGGTGTGATCACATCGGAACGCATCGGTAATGTGCGCCGCTTCAAGCCGAACAAGGATTGCATCGTCTTCGGCGAATTGAGCGGGCTGGTGAAAAAAACCTTCGGCCTGGTCAGCGTGCTGAATTCCGCGCTGGCGCCGCTGCAGCATGTGTTGAATGTGGCTTTTGTCTATGGCGCCACCGTCAAAGAGCATGAAGGCATGGATACGGCCGTCGAGTTATTGCTGATCGGCGAAAATACCAGCTACGGCGAATTACTGTCCCGTCTGCCCGTCGCCGAGCGTTTATTGCGCCGGAAAATAAATCCCAATCTATATTCAGTCCCTGACTTTAAACGCCGCCTGCGCGAGCAGCAGCCGTTTATCCTCCAGGTCATACGCGAACAGAAAATATATGTCTTGGGCGATGAAACCGATCTGGAAAAAGTCAGCGGTGAAGAATATACCCAGCCAATCGAATAACTAGCCCGCGACTGGTTCCTTCATCCATTCCGGTGTCGCCGGTTTAAGCGGAAACGATAATGAAAATTGCGTATATTTTCCGGCCGATGATACGCAATGAATCTGTCCGCCGAACGCGGTAATCACACGCCGGCAAAAAGCCAATCCCATACCGGTCCCGCCGCCATGATGCCCCGTGCTGTAAAACGGTTCAAATACATGAGGCAGCACGTCGTCTGGAATACCGGTGCCGGTATCGGTCACCAGTAACTGCTTGTGCGTGGCACTGGTGAAGAATTCAATCTCCAATTCTCCGCGTCCAGCCGCCTTAATCGCATGCAAAGCATTTTTGAACAGGTTATATAAAACATACACCAGCAACACGTCCGAACCGAAGAAGGTAAAGTCCTCGTCGCCGCGGACCGCCACCTTGTCGCGCATCGCGCTTTCAAACGGATAACTCGCCAACGCGTCGTCTATGCATTTCTTGATCGAATGGTGGGCGAAGTCGCTGCGATTCAGCGCGCCGGCGCGCGCCGAGGCCAACATCATGTCGACAATGAAGTTGGAGCGGCTGACCTCGGCCTCGATGTACTGGCTCAGCTTGCCAAGGTAGTCCAGTTGCGAGGCAGGCAACACTGCCGCGATCTGCCGGTTGTCGACCGCGCTCTGATAGCCAGCCAGCAGATGCGGCAGGCACTTGGCCAGCACCCGCGACTGGTTGCGGATCGTCGCCAGCGGCGTACGCATTTCGTGGGCGATGGTGGCGGCCACCTCCATGGGATCGGCCAGCAGGTTGTGGCGCACCATCGCCTGGGCGATCAGGCCCAGGCTGGTCGCGACGAACAGCACGCCCGGCGGGTAAAACTGCAGGCCGTAGTTGCACAGGTAATCCACCGAGGCGAAAAAATAAATCAGCAGACTGACCAGGCAGTAGCGCAACCGCGTCTGCTCGGTCGACACCGCCAGCGCCTGGCGCCGATACAGCAGCCACAGCCCGCGCCCGACCACCAGCCCGGTCTGCGCCAGATGCAGCGGGTGCAAAGGCCCTGCCTTGGGATAGAAACCGAAGAAATACGCATACACGCCGGCGATCACCCAGTCGCTGCTCAGCAGGATCAGTCCCAGCAAGCCCGCCACGACGTAGGACAGCTGTACCCAGCGACGCTCGTTGCGCTGGGCCGTGAGCTCGGCGATGAAATGGTACAGCGTGGTCGGCAGGAACAGGATCAGCAGGTAGCCCAGCTTGACCAGCGGCAGCGCCGCGCGCTCGTCTTGTATCTGAAACAGCAAGGCCCACGCGAACTGCCAGCAGAAGGTAGTCACGCATAACATGAAGAATGTCAGGCTGATCCGGTTGACGCCGCGCGAATGCAGGACATAGGCGCCGTAACACAGGAACAGCATGGAGACCACGGCGGGCAGGAGCGAATGCATGCGCTGTCCTCAAGTAATGGAATGAACGACAAGTATTGCGCTTGTCGATGCGATCCGCTTGCATACCGGTGCGAATTTTGCGCTACATCAAATGATCGCGATGCAAACCTGATTTTAGTGATTGGGCCCGTTTGGGCATCCACCCACCTTAAAGGAAAACATCATGTTGCTGCACGCCACCGAAGTAGAAATGTCCGAAATCAACGCCGCCGCCGCCGCCAACGCCCGTCAGACGTTCACCCATACGCTGAGCATTTATCTGAAGGACTCCAACGCCTATGGCAATACTTACTTCGCGCGCTACTTTGAGTGGCAGGGAATTTGCCGCGAAAAGTGGTTCTACGATTGCATCTCGCGCGATATGTTGCAGCAGGAAGGCGTATTCATCACGAAGCATGCCGAGCAGGACTATCTACAGGAAACTTTCCCGTTCCAGGAGATCCAGTGTGAATTGAATGCTTATGACGTGAAGAAGTGCTCGTTTTGGCTGGAGTTCCGTTTCTTTGCGCACGGCAAGCCGGTTTCCGTCGGCCGCCAGCAGATCGTCTTCGCTAACCATGCGAAACAGATATCGGCCTTGCCGGAGCTGGTGATCAAGCGTATCAAGCGTTACGCCAAGTAAGGCGGCAGGGCGGGTCGAGGCGACCCGCCCTTTATCTTACTGCTGCGCGGCGATCCAGCGGTCGACCTTTTCCTCCAGCAGCGCCAGCGGCAGCGTGCCGTCGCCCAGCACCACCGCATGGAACTTCGGCAGGCTGAACTTGTCTCCCAGCGCCTTGGCGGCGCGTTCACGCAATTCGACGATCTTCAGCGAACCGATCTTGTAGCCCAGCGCCTGGCCCGGCCACGCCATGTAGCGTTCAGTCTCGCTCTTGGCGACCACGTCGTAACCCAGCGTATCGCTCATGTACTTGATGCTTTGCTCGCGGGTCCAGCCTTGGGCGTGCATGCCGGTGTCGACCACCAGCCGGGTGGCGCGCAGCAGCTCGTCGTTGAGGTGGCCGAAGTACTGCGCCGGATCGTCGAACAGGCCCATTTCCTTGCCCAAGGTTTCCGAGTACAGCGCCCAGCCCTCGGTGAAGGCGTTGTTGCCGCCGAATTTGCGGAAGTTGGGCAGGTTCAGTTCCTGCATCAGGGCGATGTGGAAGTGGTGGCCCGGCTTGCCTTCGTGCAGGAAGAGGGTGGTCATGCCGGTGCTGCCGTACTTGGCCGGATCGTTCACCACCGACCAGAACACGCCTGGACGCGAACCGTCGCCGGCCGGCGCGGTGTAGTGGTCGGAGGCGGTGGCGCGGCTCAGTTCAGGCTCCAGGCGCAGGTCCAGCTTGGCTTTCGGCAGCAGCGTGAACATCAGCGGCAGCTTGGTGTCGAGCACGTCGTTGAGCTTGTGGTAGACGGCCTGCACTTCCGCTTCCGTCTTGAACGGATAGAACTTCGGCTGCGCGGCGACCCACAGCGGCAGGCCGGCGGCCGGGCCGGTGTAGCCCAGCTTCGGCCCCAGCACCTCAAACTGTGCTTGGATGCGCGCGACTTCCTTCAGGCCGATGGCGTGGATTTCATCGGGTTTGAGCGACGTAGTCGTCGAGTTGGCGACACGGGCCTGATACCAGGCGGCGCCGTCCGGCAGCGCGCCGAGGCCGGTCGAGGTGCGGCAGGCCGGGATGTATTCCTTTTCCAGGAAGGTCGCCAGGCGCGCCAGCGCCGGCATTACCTTGTCCCCGACGGTCTTGCGGTAGGCGGCGGTCAGGCGTTGCTTGTCGGCGTCGGAAAAGGTCGCCGGCAGCTTGGTGATCGGGGTGTAGAAGATGTTCGCTTCCGGCGTGGCGCTGACCAGTTTCTGGAACGCCGGCAGGCCGGAAATCATGATCGCCTTCGGCTGGGTGATGCCTTGCTTGATGCCGACGCGCATGTTCGTGATCGCCTGGTCGATCCAGGCCGGCAGTTGCCGCACACGGCTCAGGTAAGCATCGTATTCCTTGACGGTGCCGATCGGCTGCGACGCCTCGCCGCCGGCGTAGTTGGCCAGGCTGACCGGCACGCTGTCCATCTGGTTGATCGGCAACAGGTGTTCGGGGAAGCGCTCCATCGCCAGTAGGCCCTTGAGCTCGTAGCCGAGGATGTCGTAGTTGATACGGTCGCCGGTGTCGAGCTGGTCGCGCTTGATGGTGTTCAGGCGCGCGGCGAACTGACGGTAGAGCTTGAATTGCGCGGCGCGCTTGGCCGGGGCGATGCTCATGCCCAGCTGGTTGTCGAAGCGGTTGTCGCCGTTCTCGGTCGCGCCGATCGGCTCGAAGCGCGCGGCCGCGTCGTAGTATTGGTCGGCCAGGGCCAGCAAGGCTTTGTGCGCCGGGGCCGCGCTCACTTGCGGCGCGGCTGGCGGGTTGGCGGCGATGCTGTGGGGCACGGCGGCGAACGACAGCGCGAGCGCGGCGGCCACGGCGGCCAGACGGAATGGATGCTTCATATTTGTTTCCCGGTTGGTATTGTTGGAATCAAGCGGCGCTAAGCATAAGCCATAGCGCGCTTGCCGGGAAAGAAAATTGTATCAGGCCGCCGCTTCGGCGAAACGGCTTTCGTACAGCGCCGCGACCAGGTCCGATTGCGTGATGATGCCGGCGAATCGCTGCTCTTCGTCGACGATCAAGATGTGATGGAAGCCGGAATCGGCCATCAGCGGCACCAGGTCGACGATCGGCGTGTCGAGCCGCGCGGTGGTCGGGTTCTGGGTCATGATCTGGCCGACCACTTCGGCTTTTTCGGTGTGGCTGACACCCGTCTTGCGCAGGAAGCGCTGCAGTTGGTGGCGGATGCCGTTGTAGTCGTCCAGTCCGCCGTGCTCGATGAAATCGGTCTGGGTGACGATGCCGATCACGCGCCGCGCGCGGTTGAGCACCGGAAGCGCCGTCAGGTGGTGCGAGCGCAGTTGCTGCCAGGCGTCGTTCAGGCTGGTGCCGAACTCGGCGCTGACGATGTCGCGCGACATGATGTCGGCGCAGCTGATGATGCCGAAGCGGCGCTGGTAGGCGCGCTGCTCAGTCTGCATGAACAGCGATTCCAGGTCGTCGCGGCTGATGTCCAGCACCTGGTTGTATTGCTTCAATACGGCGTCGAGGTCTTCCGGGCGGAAGCCCAGCCGTACCGTCGGCACCTGGTCGGCGGTCGCGTGCGGATTCGGATGCGCCGCCACCTGCGTATGCGGATAACGCCGCCCGGTGAGGTTGTTGTAGAGGATGGCCATGCCGACCAGCAGCACGGAATTCAGCAGCACCGTGGTCAGCATGAAGCCGAAGCCGCCGGCATGCACCACCGGGCCGCCGATCACCGCCGTCAAGGCCATCGCGCCGCCGGGCGGATGCAGGCAGCGGGTGGCGAACATGGCGGCGATCGCCAGGCCCGAGGCGAGCGCGCCGAGCAGCGGCAGCGGCAGGCTGTCGCCGCACCAGCGCACGCAGGCCGCGCCGACCAGGCCGCTGATGACGTTGCCGCCCACGGCGGACCACGGCTGCGCCAGCGGGCTGGCCGGCAGCGCGAACAGCAGCACGGCCGAGGCGCCCATCGGCGCGACAATGTAGAGGGCGTCCGGCGGCAGCAGGAAATGGCTGAGCAGGGCGGTGATCAGCAGGCCGCACAGGGCGCCGGCGGCGGCGCGCAACTGCTCGCGGCGGCTGGTGGTGGCGGGGCTGGGCAGCCAGCGTTCGAGGAAGGCGCGCATGGATTTAAATAAGTATTTGAAGCGCCGATTATCCCATGTCCAGCCCGCTTCTGCACCCTATTGGTGCGAAACCAGTTCCAGCGGCAGGGAGGTGGTGATCTTGATCTGCTCCATCGAAAAGGCGGACGACACGCCCGACAGCTGCACGGACTTGATCAGTTTCTTATAAAAGCGATCATATCCTTCAATATCGCTGGTAACCACTTTCAAAAGGTAGTCGACATCGCCGCTCATGCGGTGAAATTCCTGCACCTCCGGCAGGGCGGCGACGGCGGCGGCGAACTTGGCGAACCACTTTTCGTCGTGCTGGGTGGTGCGCACGCTGACGAACACCGTCACCGGCAGACCGACCTTGCGGCGGTTGATGATGGCGACGCGGCTCTCGATATAGCCTTCCTCCTCCAGCCGCCGCACCCGCTTCCAGCAGGGCGTGGTGGACAGGCCGACCCGCTCGCTGAGCTGGGCGATGGACAGCGTACCGTCGCCCTGCAGCGCGGAAAGAATGGCGTAGTCATAACGGTCAAGTGAGTTCATGCTTCCAATTTACCATTCGCAGCATAAAACATCTACAGGCTGTCCGTGAATGGAGAATTTTGGTACGTATGTTTTTGCTTTAATGCGTAAACTGTATGCATCGAATCCACAACCGCCATCATGTCCACCGAAATCTACCTCGACGGCAACGCCACCAGCGCCGTCCTCCCCGCCGCCATCGACGCCGCCATCGACACCATGGGCGGCCGCTTCGGCAACCCCAGCAGCACGCACGCCGCCGGCCTCAAGGCCAAGGCCGTGCTGGACGAGGCGCGCGCCTGCGCCCTCCGCCTGCTGGGCGTGGGCGAAGGCCGCCTGATGTTCAACAGCGGCGCCACCGAGGGCATCCAGACGGCGGTGCTGTCGGCGCTGATCGGCCTGCGCGAGCGCCGCAGCAGGGGCGAGGCCGTCGGCAGCCTGCTGCTCTACGGCGCCACCGAGCACAAGGCCGTGCCGGAAAGCCTGGCGCACTGGAACCGGCTGCTGGGCCTGGAGCTGACGCTGCAGGCGCTGCCGGTCGACGGCGACGGCGCGCACGACCTGGACATGCTGCGCCAACTGGCCGCGCAGGCAGCGCTGGTCTGCACCATGGCCGCGAACAACGAAACCGGCGTCGTCACCGACCTCGCCGCCATCGAGGGTGTGTTGATCGAAACCAACAGCGCCGCCTACTGGATGGTCGACTGCGTCCAGGCGCTGGGCAAGCTGGACCTGCAACTGTCGTCTACCCGCATCGATTACGCGCCGTTCTCCGGCCATAAACTGTATGCGCCCAAAGGCGTCGGCATGCTGTACGTGCGCAAAGGCGCGCCGTTCACACCGCTGATCATGGGCGGCGGCCAGGAAAGCGGGCAACGCTCCGGCACCGAGAACATGGCCGGCATCGCCGCGCTGGGCACGGTGCTGGCCGCGCTGGAGCGGGGCGACACCTTCCGCAGCCAGGGCGAGCTGTGCGCCTTCCGCGCGCGCCTGGCCGACAGCTTGCGCGCCGCGTTGCCGGGCGTGGTGTTCAACAATCCCTTCGACAAATCGCTGCCGACCACGCTGAACTTTTCCGTGCCCGGCCTATCCAGCCGCGAGCTCATGGATGTGTTCGACGCCGCCCAGGTGCGCGTCAGCGCCGGCAGCGCGTGTTCCTCGTCCAAGGCCGCGCCGAGCTATGTGCTGGACGCGATGCGGCTGCCGCTATGGCGCAGCGCCGGCGCGATCCGCATGTCCTTCGGCCCGCTGGCCGACGACGCCACCATCGCCGCCGCCTGCGCCCGCATCGAGCGCTGCGGCGCTGCGCTGCGCGCCAGCTGCCTGATCCCGTCCGAGCGCACCGCCGTGCCGCACGACGGCTTGCTGCAACTGGGCGTGGAGGGCGCCTGCAGCTGGATGGTGCTGGACGCGGCCAGCCGCAGCTGCATCGTCATCGACCCGCTGCCGGACGCCGCCGCGCGCATCGAATCCTACGTGCGCTGCCAGAACTACCAGGTGCTGGCCATCGTCAGCACCTTGCCCAACGCCGGGCGCGGCATGCTGATCGACGCGCTGGGCCGCCACTTCGACCGCCACGCCGAAGCGGACGAGTACGGCTGGCCGGCCGCCGCCAAGTCCGTAACGCTGGAAAACGGCGCCACCGTCGGCGCGCTACAGATCGGCAAGCAGACGCTGGCCAGCCTGGGCTGCGGCGCCGGCGACGAACTGCGTGCCTACCTGCTGGGCACGACGGACGGCGAGCGCCTGCCCGCCGCGTCGGTGCGCTTCGCCTTCAGCGCGCGGCCGGCGCAGCAGGCGCTGCGCGCGGTCAGCGCGGATCAAACGCTGCTGTGTCCGACGCGCGACGAGCGCAACCAGTTCTGCACCAGCATGTCGTCCGAAGCGGCGGCAGAAGGGGATGCGCACCTCGACAGCGCTGCGCTGGACGCCTTCCTGCAAGCGCATCCGGACGCCGTGCTGATCGACGTGCGTGAGCCGTACGAATTCGCCGCCACCTTCACGCCGGGCCCGGCGGGCCGCGTGGCGCAAAGCGTGCCGCTGAACCGTCTGGCCGAGCACGCCGCCGAATGGCTGCGCGGCAATCAATCTCCGCTGATCTTCTTCTGCCGCAGCGGCAACCGCAGCGTGAAAGCCGCCCAACTGCTGCGCCGCCTTGGCCACCCGCAATCCTACAGCCTCACCGGCGGCCTCGCGCTCGCTCCGCTGCCCCTCGCCGCCTAACCCAGGTGTCAGTGCCGACATTCGGACACGACCTCAGCCAATTGCCGGCCGAGTTCGTGTCCGAATGTCGGCACTGACACCGTCGGGTTTTGTTCTCGCTTCGCCTCTCTTATGTTCGCCACCGTACAGTCGCGTGGCGTGCGCCCACGTACGATGCCTTGGCACATAATTTCCCATTCGCAGAATCGAAGCGAGGCTCACGTTGAACAAGTCCAATCCCTTATTGCCGGAGCTGTCGCTCGGCTTCCGCGAATCCCCCGCCGGCGCATTGTTATCCGATGAAGATGACGAAGACCTGCCGCTGCGCGCTGAACTCTTCAGCGCGGCGCAGATGGCCGCGCACGGCAAGACGCTCGCCGCGCACCACGAACTGAGCAAGCGCGGCGGCCGCGACCGCCTGCTGTCGCGCCTGGCCGAGAACGCCGCCGTCATCGATTCCACCTGCGACGACCTGACCGCCGCCGTCAAGGCCGGCCGCCAGATCACGCCCGCTTCCGAATGGCTGCTGGATAATTTCTACCTGATCGAAGAGCAGATCCGCATCGCCCGCCGCCACCTGCCCAAGAACTACAGCAAGGAACTGCCGCGCCTGGCCAAGGGCGCGCCCGACGGCACCCCGCGCGTCTACAAGATCGCGCTGGAAATCATCTCGCACGGCGACGGCCGCGTCGACCCCGAATCGCTGTCGCGCTTCGTCGACGCCTACCAGGAAGTGGCCACCTTAAAACTCGGCGAGCTGTGGGCGATCCCGATCATGCTGCGCCTCGCGCTGATCGAGAACCTGCGCCGCGTCGCCGCCCGCGTGGCCGACAACCGCATCCACCGCGACCTGGCCAACACCTGGGCCGACCAGATGACCGACGTCGCGGAAAAAAATCCCAGCGGCCTGATTCTGATGGTGGCCGACATGGCCCGCTCCAATCCGCCGATCAGCAGCGCCTTCGTGGCCGAACTGGCGCGCCGCCTGCAGGGACAGAGTCCGGCGCTGACCTTGGCGCTGTCGTGGATCACCCATCGCCTGGCCGAAACCGGCCAGACCATCGAGCAGCAGATCCAGGCCGAGATCCAGCAGCAGGCGGCCGAGCAAGTCTCGATCGCCAACAGCATCGGCAGCCTGCGCTTCCTCGGCACCATGGATTGGCAGGAGTTCGTCGAGACCATGAGCGTGGTCGAACAGACCTTGCGCCAGGACCCCGCCGGCATCTACGGCAAAATGGAATTCGCCACCCGCGACAACTACCGCCATTCGATCGAGAAGATCGCCAAGCGCTCGCGCTTCAGCGAAGTGGAAGTGGCGCAGCAAGCCTTGCAGCTGGCGCAAGCGCACTACGAAGGCGGCGACACGCGTCACGGCCACGTCGGTTTCTACCTGATCGGCGGCGGCCTGGCCGCGCTGGAAAAGCAGGCCGGCATGCGTCGTCCGTGGCTGGAGGCGCTGCAGCAAACCTCGAAAGCCTCGCCGCTGACCTCCTACCTCGGCGCTATCGCCGCCTTTGCGCTGGTGTCGACCGCGCTGCTGCTGGAGCGCGGCGCCGACCACGGCGCCAACAGGATCGAGCTGGCGGCGCTGGGCGTGCTGGCGCTGCTGGGCAGCAGCCAGCTGGCGCTCAACCTGGTGAACTGGATCGCGACCCTGGTCACGCGCCCGCATCCGCTGCCGCGCATGGAATACAAGGACGGCATCCCGTCCGACGCGCGCGCCATCGTGGTGGTGCCGACGCTCGCCTACAGCAAGGAGAATATCGACGACCTGTGCGAGCAGCTGGAAGTGCGCTTCCTCGCCAACCGCGATCCCAACCTGGTGTTCTGCCTGTTGACCGACTTTGCCGACGCCGCCGCCGAAAGCCTGATCGGCGACGCGCCGCTGCTAGAGCAGATGCAGCGCAGCGTCGAAGCGCTGAACCGCAAGTACGCCACCCATCCGAACGGCGATCCTGCCGCCCCGTTCCTGCTGCTGCACCGCCCGCGCCTGTGGAACCAGCAGGAAGGCGTCTGGATGGGCTATGAGCGCAAGCGCGGCAAGCTGTCCGATTTGAACCAGTTCCTGCGCGGCGGCGCGCGCGACAAATTCTCGCTGGTGGTGGGAGACACCACGCAGCTCGAAAGCATCCGCTACGTCATCACGCTCGACACCGACACCCAGCTGCCGCGCGACGCGGCGGCGCAGTTCATCGCCACCATGCAGCATCCGCTGAACCGTCCGCGCGTCGACACCGCGCGCGGCCGCGTGGTCGAAGGCTACGGCATCCTGCAGCCGCGCGTGGCCGTCAGCCTGCCGAGCGAGAACGCCTCGCACTACGAAAAAATGTGCGGCGGCGAACCGGGCATCGATCCCTACACCCGCACCGTGTCGGACGTCTATCAGGACGTGTTCCTGGAAGGCTCCTTCATCGGCAAGGGCATCTACGACGTCGACGTGTTCGAGCAAGTGCTCGCGCACCGTCTGCCGGAAAACCAGATCCTCAGCCACGATTTGCTGGAAGGCTGCTACCTGCGCGCCGGCCTGCTGAGCGACGCGCAACTGTACGAAGAATACCCGGCCCGCTACAGCGACGACGTCAGCCGCCGCCACCGCTGGATCCGCGGCGACTGGCAACTGGTCGGCTGGCTGTTCGGCCGCGTGCCGAACGGCAGCGGCAAGCGCGAACGCAATCCGCTGTCGCTGCTGTCGCGCTGGAAGCTGTTCGACAATCTGCGCCGCAGCCTGACCGCGCCGGCGCTGGTGCTGTCGCTGATCACCGCCTGGCGCTGGCTGCCGGATCCGTGGATGTGGACCGGCGCCGTGCTGGCCGTGATCTTCACCCAGCCGCTGGTCAGCGTCATCCACGACCTGTTCCGCCGTCCCAAGGACACGCTCTGGAGCCAGCACCTGCGCGCCTCGATGCGCCGCGCCGGCGTGCAGTTCTCACACGCGATGCTGATGCTGGTGTTCCTGCCGTACGAAGCCTACTTCAGCATGGACGCGATCCTGCGCAGCGTCTGGCGCATGACGGTCTCGCACCGCCATCTGCTGGAATGGCGCGCCTCCGGACTGGCCCGCGCATCGGCCGGCACGGCCAGTATCTGGCGCACCATGTGGGCATCGCCGGTGCTGGCGCTGTTCATCGGCGGCGCGCTGCTCGGATGGCGTCCCGCCAGCCTGGCGCCCGCCGCGCTGTTCCTGCTGGCGTGGCTGGTGGCGCCTGCGGTGGCCGATTGGATCAGCCGCCCGATAGAACGCAAGCACGCCGACCTGACGCCGGAGCAGAACCGGTTCCTGCACAACCTGGCGCGCCGCACTTGGGCCTATTTCGACCGCTTTGTCGGCCCGGAAGACAACTGGCTGCCGCCGGATAATATGCAGGAACATCCGGCGCAGGTGATCGCGCACCGCACCTCGCCGACCAACATCGGCATGGCGCTGCTGGCCAACCTGACCGCGACCGACTTTGGCTACATCACCGTGGCCCAGCTGCTGACGCGCACCACGCACACGCTGGACACGATGGACAAGCTGGAGCGCCATCAAGGCCACTTCTACAACTGGTACGACACGCAGAGCCTCAAGCCGCTGCACCCGATCTACATCTCCACCGTCGACAGCGGCAACCTGGCCGGCCACCTGCTGACATTGCAGCCCGGCCTGACCGGCCTGTACGACCAGCCGGTGCTCGGCCCGCAGATCGTCGACGGCATCGCCGCCACCGTGCGCGTGCTTCAGGAGACCTTGAACGGCGCCACGCCGGCGCAGGCGCCGCAGACCGGCGGCGCCGCATCCGACCCGGCGCAAGCCGAGCCGGATGCGGAGCGCCGCGGCGATCCGCAAGACCTCAATGCCTTGCTGGCGCTGTTGTCGCCGGCGCCGGACGCCAGCAACGTGCAGCAGCTGCACGCCTGGCTGACCCGCGTCACCGCCGCCGCTGAAGCCTTCGAGTCGCACACCGACGCGCAAGGCGAAGCCGCCGCGATGTGGGCCGCCTCGCTGACGCAGCAATGCCGCGCCGCGCTGGACGAACTGAATCTGTTCACGCCATGGGCCACGCTGCCGGCCGACGCGGTGTTCGACACCAGCGTCACGCGCATGCCGACCTTGCGCGAGCTGGCCGCCCACGCCCACGCCACCGACGCCATCCCGGCCACCGATCTCGCGCCGGCCGAACTGGAACGCCGCCAGCATCTGGCGCAGCTGTTCGAGCAGGGCAGCGCCGCCGCGCACGAGCGCATGCGCACGCTGGCCGAACTGGCGCAGCGTTGCAGCGCCTTCGCCCAGATGGACTACGGCTTCCTGTACAACCCGACCACCAACCTGCTGGCGATCGGCTACAACCTGAGCGAACGCCGCCTCGACGCCAGCTACTACGACCTGCTGGCATCCGAAGTGCGCCTCGCCAGCTTCGTCGCCATCGCGCAGGGCCAGCTGCCGCAGGAGCACTGGTTCGCGCTTGGCCGCCAGCTGTGCATCGTCGCCGGCAAGCCGGTGCTGCTGTCCTGGAGTGGCTCGATGTTCGAGTATCTGATGCCGCTGCTGGTGATGCCGAACTATCCGAGCACGCTGCTCGACCAGACCTACCACGCGGTGATCGACGCGCAGATCGACTACGGCAAGCGCCACAACGTGCCGTGGGGAATTTCCGAATCCGGCTACAACACCGTCGACGCCAGCCTCAATTACCAGTACCGCGCCTTCGGCGTGCCTGGCCTGGGCCTCAAGCGCGGCCTGGCCGACGACCTGGTGATCGCGCCGTACGCCTCCATGATGGGCCTGATGGTCCAGCCGGAAGCGTCCTGCGTCAACCTGCAGAAGATGGCGGAGCTGGGCTATATGGGCCGCTACGGCTTCTTCGAGGCGATCGACTACACGCCATCGCGCCTGCCGCGCGGGCAGACCGCCGCCATCATCCGGTCCTTCATGGTCCACCACCAAGGTATGGGCCTGCTGGCGCTGAGCTACCTGCTGCACGACCGGCCGATGCAGCGCCGTTTCGAATCCGATCCGCTGCTGCAATCGACCTTGCTGGTGCTGCAGGAACGCAGCCCGCAGGTAGGGGCCTTCTACTCCAACACCACCGAGCTGGCCGCGATCCGCAGCACCATGCCGGAACAGGCGATGCCGATGCGCATACTGACGCAGCATTCGACGCCGGTGCCGGAAACGCAGTTGCTGTCCAACGGCCGCTATCACGTCATGGTCACCAACGCCGGCGGCAGCTACAGCCGCTGGAAGGACCTGGCCGTGACGCGCTGGCGCGAAGACAGCACCCGCGACAACTGGGGCAACTTCTGCTACGTGCGCGACATGGACGACGGCGAGTTCTGGTCCACCACCTACCAGCCGACGCTGGTCGATCCGCGCAAGCATGAAGTGATCTTCTCCGAAGGCCGCGCCGAGTTCCGCCGCTCCGACCGCGGTCTGGACATGTACACCGAGATCGTGGTCTCGCCGGAAGACGACATCGAACTGCGCCGCACCCGCATCACCAACAAGACCGACCGCGTGCGCACCATCGAGGTGACCAGCTACGCCGAGGTGGTGATGGCGCCGGCCGCCGCCGACAACGCGCACCAGGCCTTCAGCAAACTGTTCGTGCAGACCGAGATCCTGCGCGACGAAAACGCCATCCTGTGCACGCGCCGTCCGCGCGGCCAGACCGACGTGATGCCGTGGCTGATGCACTCGATGATGGTGCACGACGCGCCGGTCAGCAACGTCTCCTTCGAGACCGACCGCTCGCGCTTCATCGGCCGTGGCAACACGGCGGTGGCGCCGAGCGCCATGCTGGACGACGGACCGCTCAGCGGCGGCGAAGGTTCGGTGCTCGATCCGGTGGTGGCGATCCGCTACACCATCACGCTCAAGCCCGACCAGACCGCCATCGTCGACATCGTCACCGGCATGACCGAGCAGCGCGACACCGCGCTGCATCTGATCGATAAATACCAGGACAGGCATCTGGCCGACCGCGTGTTCGAACTGGCGTGGACCCACAGCCAGGTGGTGCTGCGTCAATTGAACGCCAGCGAGGCGGACGCGCAGCTGTACGGCCGCCTGGCCAACTCGGTCATCTACCCGAACGCCGCGCTGCGCGCCGACGCCGCCACGCTTATCAAGAATCAGCGCGGCCAGTCCGGCCTGTGGGCGTATGCGGTATCGGGCGACCTGCCGATCGTGCTGCTGCAGATCAAAGACCCGGCCAACATCGAACTGGCGCGCCAGATGGTGCAGGCGCACGCCTACTGGCGCCTGAAAGGGCTGGTGGTCGACCTGGTGATCTGGTATGAAGACCTGTCGGGCTACCGCCAGCTGCTGCATGAACAGATCATGGGCCTGATCGCCTCCGGCATCGACGCGCAGGCGATCGACCGTCCGGGCGGCATCTTCGTGCGCATGGCCGACCAGATCGCGAACGAAGACCGCGTGCTGCTGCAATCGGTGGCGCGCGCCATCCTCAGCGACAGCCGCGGCACGCTGGCCGAGCAGATCAAGCGTCCCGGCCCGCCGTCGATGCGCATGCCGCCGCTGGTGGCGGACAGCCGCGGCGAATATGCGGATGCCGGTCCGGTCGTGCATCCGGCCCGCAAGCTGATGCTGGAAAACGGCATCGGCGGCTTCTCGCACGACGGCAAGGAATACGTCATCACCACCGGCGCGGGACAACGCACGCCGGCGCCGTGGTCCAACGTCATGGCCAATCCGCAGTTCGGCACCGTGATCTCGGAAAGCGGCCAGGCCTACACCTGGCATGAGAACGCGCACGAATACCGCCTCACGCCGTGGGACAACGACCCTGTCAGCGACGGCAGCGGCGAAGCGTTTTACCTGCGCGATGAACAGAGCGGCCAATTCTGGTCGCCGACCGCCTTGCCCGCGCGCGGCAACGGCGACTACATCACGCGCCACGGCTTCGGCTACAGCGTGTTCGAGCACATCGAGGCCGGCATCTACACCGAGATGACCACCTTCGTCGCGGTCGACGCGCCGATCAAGTACACGGTGCTCAAGGTGCGCAACGATTCGCAGGTGGCGCGCCGCCTGTCGGCCACCGGCTACGTCGAATGGGTGCTGGGCGACATGCGCTCCAAATCCGGCATGCACATCGTCACCGAGGTCGATCCGGTCAGCGGCGCGATGTTCGCCAAGAACCCGTACAACACGGAGTTCAGCGGCCGCGTCGCCTTCTTCAACTGCGACGCCACGCTGCGCACCATCAGCGCCGACCGCACCGAGTTCCTGGGCCGTAACGGCACGCTGGCCTCGCCGGCCGCGCTGCGCCGTTCCCGCCTGTCGGGCAAAGTCGGCGCCGGCCTCGATGCCTGCGCCGCGATCCAGGCGCCGTTCGACCTGCTGCCGGGCCAGGAACGCGAGATCGTGTTCGTGCTGGGCGTGGGCGGCCGCCGCAACGCCGACGCCACCAGCCTGGTACAGAAGTACCGCAGCGCCGGCGCCGCGCAGGAAGCGCTGGCCGCCGTGCACGCGCACTGGGAGCAAACGCTGGGCGCGGTGCAGATCGACACGCCGGAGCCGGAGCTGGACGTCATCGCCAACGGTTGGCTGATGTACCAGACCATCGCCTGCCGCATCTGGGCGCGCAGCGGCTACTACCAGTCCGGCGGCGCCTTCGGCTTCCGCGACCAGCTGCAGGACGCGATGGCGACCATCCACACGCAACCGCAACTGCTGCACGACCAGCTGATGCTGTGCGCCGCGCACCAGTTCCTCGAAGGCGACGTGCAGCACTGGTGGCATCCGCCGTCGGACCGCGGCGTGCGCACGCACTGCTCGGACGATTATCTGTGGCTGCCGCTGGGCGCCTGGCGCTACGTCACCAGCACCGGCGACATGGCGATTCTGGATGAAACGGCGCCTTATCTGGAGGGCCGCCTGGTCAAGCCGGAAGAGGACTCCTACTACGATATGCCGGCCCGCTCCAGCGAGCATGGCACGCTGTACGACCATTGCGTGCGCGCGATCCGCAACGGCCTGCGCTTCGGCGAGCATGGCCTGCCGCTGATAGGTTCCTGCGACTGGAACGACGGCATGGACAAGGTCGGCGAGCATGGCAAGGGCGAGAGCGTGTGGCTGGCCTTCTTCCTGTGCGAAGTATTGAAGCGCTTCGCCGAAGTGGCGGAACTGCGCCAGGACCTGGACTTCGCCACCGAGTGCCGCGCCCAGGCCAAGAAGCTGGCCGCCAACGTCGAGCAGAACGCGTGGGACGGCGAGTGGTATCGCCGCGCCTACTTCGACGACGGCACGCCGCTCGGGTCGCACACCAACGAGGAATGCCAGATCGATTCGATTTCGCAGAGCTGGGGCGTGCTGTCCGGCGCCGCCGATCCGGTGCGGGTGCGCGGCGCGATGGAGCAGGTCAACCAGCGCCTGGTGCGCCGGGATTCAGGCATCATCCAGCTGCTCGACCCGCCGTTCGACAAGGCCGGGCCGAATCCCGGCTACATCCGCGGCTACGTGCCGGGCGTGCGCGAGAACGGCGGGCAGTACACCCACGCCGCCATCTGGACCGCGATGGCCTTCGCCCGCCTCGGCGACACGGAACGCGCCTGGGAACTGGCGCGCATGATCAACCCGGTGATCCACGGCGGCACGCCCGAAGGCGTGGCGAAGTACAAGGTCGAGCCTTACGTGGTTACGGCCGACGTCTACGCGGTGGCGCCGCACGTGGGGCGCGGCGGCTGGAGCTGGTACACCGGCTCGTCGGGCTGGATGTACCGCCTGATCATCGAGTCGCTGTTGGGATTGACGCGCACCGCGCATCACCTGGAGATGACGCCGCGCATGCCGGCAGGCTGGAACACGTTCACGCTGACCTACCGCTACGGCAGCTCGTCGTATGTGATCCGGGTGGTGAAGGGCGAGGGCAGCACGCCGTCGCTGACGGTGGACGGCGTGCCGCGCCCTGACCAGATGATTGAGCTGAGCGATACCGGCGGCGTCCATCAGGTCGAGCTGCTGCTGCCGGCGGCGTAAGCGAAACGCAAGGCGAAAAAAGGGCGCCACGGATAAACCGCGGCGCCCTTTTTTCTACACCTTCACATCAGTTTTTGGATATTTGCGAGGACGCGGCAGTTGCCTCACATGCCCCAGCGGGCGCCCGCGCCCAGCAGCGTCGCCACGCCCAGCGCCGCGAAGATCAATGCTGCGATGCCGTGTACCAGCTTGAGCGGGATGCGTCCGGCGATCCTGTCGCCCAGGTAGACCGCCGGCACATTGGCCAGCATCATGCCGAGGGTGGTGCCGCAGACCACCGCGATCACGCTGTCGTAGCGGGCCGCCAGCGCCACCGTGGCCACCTGCGTCTTGTCGCCCATCTCGGCGATGAAGAAGGCGATCAGCGTGGTCAGGAACACGCCGTACTTGGCCAGCGCCAGGTCGTCGTCGTCGATCTTGTCCGGGATGAGCGTCCACGCGGCCATGGCGATGAAGGACGCGCCCAGCACCCAGCGCAGGATGTCGGGGCCGAGCAGGCTGGTGATCCACGCGCCGATGGCGGCAGCGAACGCGTGGTTGGCGATGGTGGCGACGAAAATCGCTGCGATGATGGGCAGCGGACGGCGGAACTTGGCGGCCAGGACGAAGGCGAGCAGCTGGGTTTTGTCGCCGATTTCAGCGAGGGCGACGATGCCGGTGGAGACGAGGAAAGCTTCCATGTGGGATGTGTGAAGTACGCGGGCCGGAACGATTAACCAATGATCGATGCGCGGCTCCGGCCCAAAATGGCCGCGCAATGATCATGGTCTCGTCAAGTTTTTCAACCACCTGCACCACGGTCTGCGGACCGATTATGTTGACACAGGTTCTTGCGCCGGGGAGGCGCAAGCCGACTACTCCCCACTAACAGGCGGGATGATAGCACAGGTGAGCGGGCGTACACATCACAGTTACATGGCTATGCTATTCTCCTCCGCGCCTGTGCATTTCATAGAAAAGATCACCATGCCTATCAAAAAGACCATGTCCGCGATCGTGCTATCCGCACTGATGTCGCTCGCCGCCCATGCCGACCCGCTGAGCTATGCCCGCTACGACCAGGTGCGCACCAGCGACCTGTATCTGGACCTGAAGGCCGACTTCGGCCACAAGACCCTGGGCGGCTACGCCGAGCTGACCTTGAACTGGATCGACAAGTCCGCCCGCACGCTGGTGCTGGACACGAATGAACTGAGCATCTCCAAGGTGCAGGTGCTCAACCCCGGCGGCCGCTGGGTCGCCGCCTCCTTCATGCTCGACAAGCTGGATGTGGAGAAGGGCCGCGCGCTGCGCATCGCCCTGCCGTTCCAGCCGCAGAAGGTGCGCGTCTACTACCGCACCGCGCCGTCGGCCGCCGCGCTGCAATGGATGTTGCCGGAGCAGACCATGTCCGGCAAGCGTCCGTTCATGTTCAGTCAATCGCAGGACATCAACGCCCGCTCGTGGGCGCCGGTGCAGGACACGCCCGCCGTGCGCTTCACCTACAGCGCGCGCATCGACGCGCCGGCCGGCCTGCGCGTGGTGATGAGCGCCGAGAACGACCAGAACGCGACCGGCGCCGGCGGCTGGAAATTCAGGATGGCGCAGCCGATTCCATCGTACCTGCTGGCGATCGCCATCGGCGAGATCGAAGTGCGCAACCTCGGTCCGCGCACCGCCGTCTATGCGGAGCCGGCGCGCATCGACGCCGCCGCCAGCGAAATGGCCGACACCGAAAAAATGATCGCCGCAGCGGAAAGCCTGTACGGCCCGTATCGCTGGGACAGGTACGACATGATCGTGCTGCCGCCGTCGTTCCCGTTCGGCGGCATGGAGAACCCGCGCCTGACCTTCGTCACGCCGACCATGATCGCCGGCGACAAGAGCCTGGTCGACCTGATCGCGCATGAACTGGCGCACTCGTGGTCCGGCAACCTGGTGACCAACGCCTCGTGGAAGCACATGTGGCTCAACGAAGGCTTCACCACCTACGTCACCACCCGCATCGTCGAGAAGCTGTACGGCGAGGAGATCGCCGAGATGAACCTGCAGGTGGAGCAGGATGAGGCGGTGGCTTCGCTGCCGTCCATCCCGCCGGCCAAGCAGGTGCTGGCCACGCGCGGCGCCGACACCGATCCCAAAGCCTACTCCGACGGCGGCCTGATTTATCCGAAAGGCGCGTGGCTGCTGCGCACCCTGGAGCAGCGCGCCGGCCGTGAGGTGTTCGATCCCTTCCTGCGCGGCTGGTTCGACTCGCACGCCTTCAAGTCGGCCACCACCGAGGAATTCGTCGACTACCTGAAAAAGAACCTGCTGGACGCGCATCCCGAGTACATGTCGCCGGCGGAGCTGGATGAGTGGCTGTATGCGCCGGGCATCCCGGCCAGCGCCAGGCACGCGGTCTCGCCGCGCCTGTCCGCGCTGGACGCGCAGCGCAACGCATGGCTCAAGGGCGAGCTGCCTACCGCCGAATTGAACGGCAAGAACTGGATCGCGCTGGAGTGGATGCACTTCCTGAACACCATCGACGGCAAGGCCAACGCCGCGCAGCTGGCGGAGCTGGATCAGGCGTTCGGCCTGGGCAAGAGCGGCAACAACGAGATCGCGTTCCGCTTCTACCTCGCTGCCGTCAAGGCGGGCTACAACGTGCGCGAGCCGCTCAACACCTTCCTGATGAGCGTGGGCCGGCAGAAGTTCGTCGTGCCGCTGTACACCGCGCTGCTGAAAAACCCCGCCGAGAAGGACTGGGCCAAGGCCGTCTACGCCAAGGCGCGTTCGCACTATCACCCTGTCACGCAGGCCTCGGTCGACAAGCAATTTAAGAAATAATGAAGCTATCACGTACTTTTGTATCGGCCGCGCTGGCGCTGGCTTTCCTTGGCAATGCCGCCGCCGATCCGACCGCCGTGGCGCCGCCGGCATCTGCCGTCCCCGCGTTCAACCTGGACGCGGACGTCAACCAGGTGCTGAAGACTTTCGACGTGCCGGGCATGGCGATCGCCATCGTCAAGGACGGCAAGGTGGTCCTGGCCAAGGGCTACGGCGTGCGCAAGCTGGGCGACCCGACACCGGTCGACGGCAAGACGCTGTTTGAAGTCGCTTCCAACTCCAAGGCCTTCACCGCCGCCGCGCTGGCGATGCTGGTCGACGAGGGAAAGCTGGCATGGGACGATCCGGTCACCAAGCACCTGCCGGGCTTCCAGATGTACGACTCCTACGTCACCGGCGCGATGACCGTGCGCGACCTGCTGACGCACCGCAGCGGCCTCGGTCTGGGCGCGGGCGATTTGCTGTGGTGGCCAACCACCAGCTTCAGCACCGACGAGATCATCGCCAGGCTGCGGTACGTCAAGCCGGCCACCAGCTTCCGCAGCAGCTACGCCTACGACAACCTGCTCTACATCGTCGCCGGCAAGATTATCGCCGAGAAGGCAGGCAAGCCATGGGGCGCGGCGATCCACGAGCGCATCCTCGCGCCGCTGGGCATGAACGGCACCAAGAGCAGCGTCGCCGAGATGCTGGCCAGCGACGACTACTCCGCGCCGCACAGCAAGATCAACGAGAAGATATCGGTTGTCAAGCCGATACCGGTGCCGAACGCTGTCGGCGCGGTGGGCCTCAACACCAACGCCGAAGACATCGCGCGCTGGATGACGGTGCTGCTCAACGACGGCAAGATGGACAACGGCGAGCAGCTGATCAGCGCGAAGCAGACGGCGGAACTGTGGAGCGAACAGACGCCGATCCGCATCGGTGACCCCAAGCCGGCGCTGGCGGCGACCAAGCCTAACTTCAGCGCCTATGGCCTCGGCTTTCACCTGCGCGACTACAAGGGCCGCAAGATCGCCATGCACGGCGGCGCGCTGGTCGGCTTCTATTCGGAGGTGCTGATGGTGCCGGAGGAGAAGCTCGGCATCGCCATCCTGACCAACGCCGAGAGCAGCGCGGCGATGGCGTCGCTGTACTGGCGCATCCTGGACCAGTACCTGAACGTGCCGCCGTCCGACTGGATCAAGCTGTACGCCGACCAGCAGGCGGCGCACAAGGCGGAACTGGCGCGGCTTGGCAAGGAGACGTCTTCGCGCGCCGCCAAGTCCTCGCCATCGCTGCCGCTGGCGTCCTACGACGGCGAGTATGAAGATGCATGGTACGGCAAGGTGACCATCGGCGCCGAAGGCAACAAGCGCATCATGCGCTTCACCAGCACGCCGGACCTGACGGGGGAGCTGGAGCACTTCCAGCACGACACCTTCATCGTCCGCTGGAAGGAGCGCAGCTTCAACGCCGACGCCTACGTCAGCTTCGCGCTCAATCCCGACGGCAGCATCGAACGCATGAAGATGGCGCCGATCTCCACCGAGACGGACTTCAGCTACGACTTCCGCGACCTGACCTTCATCCCTGTGAAAGCGAAGACGCCATGAAAAAGATAGGCTTCCTCTCCTTCGGCCACTGGACCAACTCGACGCAGTCGCGCGCGCGGTCGGCGGCCGATGTCCTGCTGCAGTCGATCGACCTGGCGGTGGCCGCCGAGGAGCTGGGCGCGGACGGCGCCTACTTCCGCGTCCACCATTTCGCGCAGCAGCTGGCGTCGCCGTTCCCACTGCTGGCGGCGGTCGGCGCCAGGACCAGCAAGATCGAAATCGGCACCGGCGTGATCGACATGCGCTACGAGAACCCGCTTTACATGGCGGAAGACGCGGGCGCGGCCGACCTGATTTCCGGCGGCCGGCTGCAGCTGGGCATCAGCCGCGGCTCCGGCGAGCAGGTCGAGGAAGGCTGGCGCTACTTCGGCTACGCGCCCGGCGAAGGCGAAACCCACGCCGACATGGCGCGCCGCCACACCGAAGTCTTTTACGAAGTGCTGCGCGGCGAAGGCTTCGCCAAGCCGAATCCGCGGCCGATGTTCCCCAATCCGCCGGGCCAGCTGCGAGTCGAGCCGCATTCGCCGACGCTGCGCGACCGCATCTGGTGGGGCTCCGCCTCCAACGCCACGGCGGTGTGGGCGGCGCAGATGGGCATGAACCTGCAGACCTCGACCCTGAAGAACGACGAAACGGGCAAGCCGCTGCATGTTCAACAGGCGGAGCAAATCCGCGCCTACCGCCAGGCGTGGAAAGAGGCCGGCCATGCGCGCACGCCGCGCGTCTCCGTCAGCCGCAGCATCTTCGCGCTGATGAACGACGAGGACCGGATGTATTTCGGCCGCGAGTCGAAGAGCCAGGACAGCATCGGCTACCTTGACGAGAGCATCCGCGCCGTCTTCGGCCGCAGCTACGCCGCCGAGCCGGATGTGCTGATCGCCGAACTGGCGAAGGACGAAGCCATCGCGGAAGCGGACACTGTGCTGCTGACCATCCCCAACCAGCTGGGCGTCGACTACTGCGCGCACGCCATCGAATCCATCCTCAAGCACGTGGCGCCGGGACTGGGCTGGCGCTAGCGATCAACGCGGGCCAGGCGGCGTTCCAGCTGATGCGCTCCTGCTCCAGCCGCAGCGCTTGGCCCCAGATATTTTGACGCAGTCCCATATACACGGCGCGTTCCGCCGCAGTCAGAGCATCCAGGTCGTTGGCGCCATGTTGCGACTTTTCTTCGGTGCAGAGCGCGCGGAACCGCAGCAGCGTGGCTTCATCCATCATGACCGACGCCAGATGCGGCCATAGGCCACGCGCCCGGTTCAGGATGGCGTAGCCGTGGGTGTCGATATCGCCCCAATACAAACACGAAGCTGTCGCCAGCCAGGGGAGCATGGAGAGAACGTCGACCGCGTAGCCCAATCCCATGAAAGCCACCGTGCCCGGCAGGTCTTCCAGCGCCAACCCGGTCTGCATATTTTCCACGATGATGACGGTTGTGGGCCGCCACTGCAGCTCGGCCAGCGTGTCGGCCGGCGCGCTGATATCACTCAAGCCGCCGACGGCGGCGCGCAAGGACGGATCGAGCACCCGCATGCGCACCAGCGACGGCGGGCGCTTTAATCCGCATAGCTGATAGAAATCCTTGCCGTCGTCCCCGCCGCCGCGCAGCGCCGCGACCAGTTCCGTGACGATGCCTTTGCGCGGCTCCAGCCATTTGCTGTCGATGCCGGCCAGCGGCAGCTGGCGCGGATACAGGCCGGAGCCGGGATGGGCGATCAGCCACGCCAGCAGATCGAGCAGACGCTGGAAGTCGGCATCCGAGTAATCGGCCAGCGCGTCGTATTGACGCGCCAGCCGTGGCGCCAACGCCGGCCAGCGCTGCGTCGTCTGGGCGTAGCGTTGGCCGGCCCGGCGCCAGCGCTCCTGCTCGCCGATCCAGGCTACGGCCTGTTCCGCGTCGTGCAGCACCAGCGTGTCGGGCAGGGTCTGAACGCCGAGCACCCGCCAGCGCCGTTCGGTCCAGCGCAACTCGCCGCTGCCGCGCCAGGCGCGCCATTGGCCGGCCCAGGCGCGCACGGCGTCCGGCTGGCGCTGCGCGGCGGCCTCCGTGGGCAGGCCCAATGGAATCGCCAGCGGCCAGTGTGCCGCAGTGTCGCTGGCCGCCAGCCAGTCGCGATGCTGGCTGGCGAAGCGGCGCGCCAGCCAGGTACGCACGTCATCAGGGTGCTTCAAGCGCCGCCTCCATGTCGGCCTGCTCCGGCAGTTTGAGCCGCTGGTGCTGCTCGTCGTATTCGATCATCAGCACGCCGGAGACCTTGCGGTCCTGGATGTCGACGAAACAGGCGCCGCCGATGAACGGCTCCAGCGTCATCACCGATTTGAGCGGCGTCGCGACGATCATCTGGAAGCCGAAGTTGGCGAAGATGTTCATCGCCAGCGCGGTGAATTCGTTGTCGGCCTTGTCGAACGCTTCGTCCAGCACCACCGGCGCGTAGACCGGCAGCGCGTGGTCGCTGCCGCCGAGCTGGTAGCGCAACGCCGCCGCCAGGCAGGTGGTGGCGAGCTTCTGGCGCTGGCCGCCCGATTTGCCGGCGCCGCTCTGGTAGACCTCGACCTCGTTGTCCTCGCTGTCGATCTCCCTGCCGATGAATTCCACGTGCAGCCGCACGTCGAGCACCGCCTCGCGCCAGCGTCGCCGCTCCGGCTCCTGGCTGGCCAGGTCGTCGACCAGCCGGCGCAGCGCGATGAAGCGCGCTTCGGCCGCTTCGCGGTCGTCGCTCCAGGCGTTGCTCAGCGCGCGCTGGATATCCTGCTTGAAGTCGCGCACTTCCGGCAGTTGCCGGTCGCTGGGCTGGATGTGCAGGTAAGTGCTGGCGTCCGCCGTCTGGTTGAACGGCACCTGGCGCAGGCTGGCGTTGACCAGGTCCATGCGTTCCAGGATGGCCTTGCGGGCGTCGTTCAGATAGGTCGACAGCGCCGCCAGGTTCTGGTTGCTCTGGTTGTGCAGCAGCTCGAAGAAGCGCTGCTCGTGCGCCGGCAGGCCGTCGGTTTCCAGCCGCGCCAGCTTGGCGAAGAAATCCGACGCGGCGGCCAGGGTGGCGTCGAGGCCATCGGAGTCGGCCTTCCAGGTGCGGATGAATTCCTCGAAGGCGGCCTCGATATCGCGTTCGCACGAGCGGATATCGCGGTCCAGCGCGTCGGCCTGGCCGGCGAGGGCCTTGGCGACGAGGCGGTCGGCGTGGTCGACCTTGCTGAGCGTGACGGCATCCGGCAGTTCCGCATACAGCCGGTCCAATCCCTCCGACTGGTGCGGCGTCAGGGGAATGATCGACGGATCCGCCTGCAGGTTCTGCAACTGCTGCTGGTGCTCGTCGATCTTGCTCAGCAGGGCGCGGTGCTGCACATCGGTGTCGCGGGAGTCTTTTTCGGCGCTGCGCACCAGGAGCGTCTGCTCGCGCAGCAGCTGGTCGATTTGTTGCAGCGTCTGGTTACCGTCGCGCAAAGCCTGCAACTGGCTGTCGATGGCGCTGATCCGGGTCATCGGCGGCAGCACGTCGATCTCCTGCCATTGCAGGTTGACCAGGGTATTGCATGCGATCGCGCGCGCGGCGCCGTGTTGCTGCTGTTGGCGCAGGCGCTCGAATTCGGCGTCGAGCTGGGCTTTGCGCTGCTGTAGTTCCTGCTGCTGCTGGCGGTACAGCGCCTGTTTATCGTGATTGTCGAAGCCGAGCACCCAGTAGCGCCGGTCGTCAACACTGGTGCGGTCGTCCTTTTCATGGCGCGTCTTGCTGTGCTTGACCTGTCCTTCACGCGTCAGCGCGCGCTCGGGCGCGGCGCGGAAGGCGCGCAGCGAGTCGACGCAGTCGTAGTCATAGCGCTGACGCAGTTCGGCCTTGAGCCAGTCGGCGTGCACGTCTTGCTTGACGTTGAGCTTGAACACCAGCGAACTGGTTTTCAGTACCCGCGAGGTGCCGGGCTCGGCCGCCCCGGTGCGGTAGTACACCAGCCGCTGGCCGAGATTGACTTCGTTCAGGTATTGCGACAGTGCGTTGTAATGCTCGTTGTCGACCAGGATCGAGAGCGCGAAGCCATGGAGCACGCGCTCGGCGGCGCCGCGCCAAGCCGACTCGTCGGGCTTGACCTCCACCAGCTCGCCGACAAAGGGCAGTGCGCTGTCGGCCACGCCGATGGCCAGCGCGATCGCATGGCGCAGCTCCAGCATGGGCGCGGGAATGTTGGAGGGCTGGCGCCGCAGCGAGCTCAGTTCCTGCGTGACGCCCGCCAGCGCTTTGTCGACCCCGGTGCGCTCGCGGTCGAGCAGCAGCAACGGTTCCTGGTCGGAGGAGACCGCTTGCCATCGCTCGATCTCCTGGCGCGCCTCGCCTTGCAGGGCGGCGAAGCCCGGGGGATCGGGCCGCAACACCCAGCCGAGCTGCTCGCAGGCGCCGGTGGCCTGCTTGCGGCGGCGCAGGCGGTCGTCGCGCTGGGTGGCGAGCACGGCTTTTTCGCTTTCCAGATGCTCGATCTGATCGCCCCCGGCGGCGCGGCGGCGGCTCTCCAGGTCGCGCAGCGCCGCCGTGCGGTTGGCGAGCACATCCTCCTGACGCTGCAGCTGCCCGGCCAGGCCGTCGGCGTCCACCCGCAGCGTTTCCAGGTGCCCGACGAGCAGGCGCATGCGCAGCCGTTCGCGGTAGCTGTGCATGCCGGCATGGAGTTCTGCCACCGCGCCGCGCTCGTTGCGCAAGCGACGCATGTCCTCGTGCCTTGCGCGCGCCGGCGCCAGCGTCTGCACCTGCCGGCGCGCGGTGACCACCGCCTGGTGCGCCGCGTTGAGCTCGCCGAATTCGCTGACCAGGCGGTCGGCCACGGCGAAGGTCTCCGGCTTGTCGAGCATGAAATCGCGCAGGAAGGTGTTGAGGTCGCCAAGGTTCTTGGCCGACTGCGTCTTGTGCAGCAGCCGCAGCGCCATCTCGCTGTCAATGCCGAGCAGGCGGCAGAAGCGCTCGCAGTAGGGGCGGAACTCGTCGCGCGCATGGGCGTCGGGCAAGGCTTGCTTGAGCTTGCGGACATCGAAGTTGTTGCTGCCGAAGTCGCCCACATCGCGCAGGTCGAAGGGCCGCTCCAGGATCAGATAGTAGCGCTTGACGTCGGTGTTGCCGTTGGCGTTGCCGCGCAGCCAGAACAACTGCACCAGCACCACGTCCTGGCCCAGTCCGTTGCGGTAGTGCAGGGCCAGCGCCGACCAGGTGGTGCCCTCGCGCAGATAGCGCGTAGCGTATTCGCCGGAGGCGGCGTCGCTCTGGGCCGCCCAGGCGCCGCGCACGTAGCTGACCAGGTTGCGGTCGCGGCCGGCCCTGTCGGCCTCGCGCGCGGCGGCGTTGAAGTCGATCCAGCGCGGCGGCACCATCAGCGCCGAGAAGGCGTCGAGCAGGGTGGACTTGCCGGCGCCGGAGCGGCCGACGATCAGGAAGCCGCGCTCGCTGATCGGCACCTCGTGCAGGCCGCTGAAGGTGCCCCAGTTGTAGACCTGCAGCCGGTGCATGCGGAATTGCTCGCGGCCGATCAGCGCCGCTGGCGGCAGTTCGGCGTTCATGCCTCGTCTCCGTCATCGTCGTCGCCCGCCGGCTGTTTGCCGGCGGCCGCTTCCCCGGCCGCCATGCGCAGGTACAGCGCGGTCAGGGTCTGGATCTCCTCGGCCGAGAACAGCAGCTTGAGCGTGGGCGAGATCTCGTAGCGGTCGTCGCTGGCGCGGATTTTTTGCAGGATGTTGTGCTTTTTGATTTTTTCCACCGATGCGTGCACGCGCTTGGCAAAGCCGGCCCGGTCGGTGCTGGCCGCGCGCTCGTACAGGCCGAGGTTCTCCAGCATTTCCTCGCTGGAGACCACCGCCCGTTCGCCGTGGGCGTCGGCCTGCGTCAGGCGCTGGCGCAGATACAGCACCAGCACCGAATCGATGAAGGTCAGCTGGGCGCGGCGCAGCAGCACCGGCACCTCCAGGTCGCCGGTATCGGCCTGGCGGGTGAAGGCGACCTGCATGTCGCGGTCGATCACCAGCTCCAGGAACAACTCGGCCAGGCGCTGGCGCACCACGCGCTCGTCGCGCAGCAGCACCGGCCAGAGCTTGGCGTGGCGGCGCCCGTCCAGGGCCGGCCCGGACAGCAACTGCACCAGCGCGCGGCGCGTGTCGAGCGGCAGTTCGCCGCTGTCGCCGCCGAACAGCGCGGTCGATGGTGGTGCGCCTTCGGCGTCGGGTACGACGGCTTCGGCCGGCGGTGCCAAGTCGGCGTCGTCAGGCGAGTTCATGGGCGCGTTCCTTCACAAAATAAACGACAGGGATGCGGGCGCTGCGCCGTTGCTGGTCGCCGCCGGTCCAGCTGACCGTTTCGCTGTGGGCGGCGACGACGCCGTGACGGCTGCCCAGGGCCAGCAGGCCCAGCACGCTGCCCAGTCCTTGCGCGGCGGGATGGGCGCGCAGCACGTCGGCCACCGAGGCTTGCGATTGCAAATCCAGCACCGCCAGCACATGGCGCTTCAAGCTGCGGAAGTCGATCTCCGATTGCGCCACCAGCGCGCCGACAGATTCGAGGCCGATCGGCGCCGGCTCGCCGTCGACCATCGCCCCCGGCAGCGCCTGCAAGGCCGGATCGTGCAGCACCCATTGCGACAGCGACGCCAGCTTGCTGCTGGTCAGCGGCAGCGTGTAGTGCAGCGTGTCGGTGGCCTTGACTTCGTCCTTGAGTGCGAGCGCGGCCAATTGTGCCTGGCGCAGCAGGGTGTTGAGGCGGCGTTGTTCGAGAAACTCGCGGCTTTGCACGAAATTTTTCAGGCTGCGGGCGAACGATTGCAGCACGTCGTGCACCATGCCGCCTTGCTCGAGCAGGGTGCGGGTCAGGCGCAGCAGGAACTTGCGCTCCTGCGTGTCCAAACGGGCGACGAAGTCGCGGGCCAGCAGCTGGTCCAGCGCCTGCTCCAGCGTAGCCGACTGTTCCGGATCGGTCAGCAGGCGCCAGAAGGCGGAGAAGGTGCGGCCGGCCTCGCTGTCCGTGATCAGGTCGATGCCGGCGAACAGCGAGTCCAGCACTTCGCCGCGGCTGCCGTCGTTTTCCATGATTTGGGCGCGCAGCTCGCGGTTCAGTTGCTCGAACTGGTCGCGCACGCGGCGGAAGTCGCCTGCCAGGCCGTCGGCCAGCGTGATGATTTCGCGCGTGCGTTCCAGCGCGGCCGCTTCGGGCAGGATGTGCAGGACGCCTTGCTCGATGGCGGCGATCTCGCGCTCGATGCGCTGTTGCTCCGCGCGCAGGCGGTGGATGCGGCGGGACTTGTCGGCGTCGGTGTCCTCCGCCAGGCGCGCCAGCGCGTCGATCACCAGGCCGAGCCGGCTTTCGGTCGCGGCCGAATGGGGCTTGACCTGGCCGGCGACGAAGCGGATCGCTTCCAGGGTCGAGGTCGACAGCTCGTACTCCTCTTCGGACGCGCCTGGTGGGAAGCGACGTTCCAGGTGGCCCTCCGACAGCCACGTCGCCACGTAGGCCTGCGCCGTCTGCGGCCAGTCCTCGCCGCGCGAGCGCAACTGTTCCAGTTCACGGCCGATGCGCTCGTGGAAGATCGACGCCGGCAGGCTGCGCTCGTTATCGTAGAGGTGGCTCTGCATCAGCGCCAGCGCCACCGGCCCACTGGGCGCGGCGAGCAGCCGCCACAAGGGCTGTTGACGCAGGCTGCGGTTGACGGCGAGGGCTTTGTCGGCTTTCATGTCGCCACTTTGATGTCGGCGTGATGGTAGAGCGTTATCCCGTCGGCGAGCATGTCTTGTTTCAAGCGCTGGTTATCGACTTCGTGGCACGGCGCGATGTCCAAAATTTTCGTGCTCAGGCCGAACGACAGTGGCGTGGTGGCTGGATATCCCAAGCGCCCGCCTTTTGCGCCAGCGCGCGGAATAGCTGGCCGGCTCACGGCGGTCAAAAAATCGCTGACGCGTTCTGCCAGGCGCTTGTTCATGATGTGCAATGTGCAAGTTGTTTTTTATATTATAGACCGGCGTCACCGCGGACGCAGCTCATTCCCTTGCTACGCATCAAAAAGCGCCGTGCATGGCCGTGACATCATCGGCAACCTGTGCGGTGAAAACCGCTGTCTCTGCGACGGATGCCACGATGGAAAAGCTGCTGCCATATTTCGAGCGGGAACTGAGCATGCTGCGGCGCGCCGGCGCGGAATTCGGCGCGCGCTATCCCAAGCTCGCCGGGGCCTTGCAGATGCGCGGAGAGACTTGCGCCGATCCGCACGTCGAACGCCTGATCCAGGCCTCCGCCTTCCTTAACGCCCGCGTCGCCAAGCTGCTTGACGACGGCTACTCCACCTTCACCGAAGCGCTGCTCGGCATGCTGTACCCGCACTACCTGCGGCCGATTCCCGCCTGCTCCATCGCCCGCGTCGACTACAGCGGCGCCAGGGCCAATGAAATCAGCAACGTCACCGTGCTGCCGCGCGGCGCCGCGTTCAAGTCGCTGGGCCGCAGCGCCGTCGCCTGCCGCTTCCGCAGCAGCTACGACGTCACCGTCGCACCGGTCGCGATCAGCGCCGCGTTCTTCGAACCGTACATCCAGGCGCCGGCCACGCTGGCATTGCCGCCGGAAGCCGGCGCCGCCATCGGCATCACCATCGACAGCCTCGCCGCAGGACGCAGCCTCGCGGCGCTGGGCCTGACCAAGCTGCGTGTCTTCATCGACGGCGACGCGACCCTGCGCGCCACGCTGCGCGACGCCATGTTCCTGCACACCGCCGCCGCCTGCGTCGAGGCGGAAGGCCGCTGGCGCGTGCTGCACAAAGTGCCCGTCGCGCCGGTCGGCTTTGCCGACGACGACGCGCTGCTGCCGGCCGCACCGTCCGAGCACAGCGCCTATCGCCTGCTCAGCGAATACTTCGCCTTCCCCGACAAATTCGACTTCATCGACATCGACCTGGCCGCGCTGCTGGCCGCCAGCCCCAAGGACTGCGCGCGCGTCACGCTGCGCCTGGCGTTGGCCGACATGCGGCCCGACACGCCGGCCGCGCGCACGCTGCGCACGCTGTCGAAGGACAACCTGCTGCTGGGCTGCACGCCGATCATCAACCTGTTCTCGCAGCCGGCGACGCCGATCCGCATCACCCATGAACGCAGCAGCTATCCGCTGATGGCCGACGAGATGCCGGGCAAGGGCTGCGAGATCTACAGCATCGACTCGGTGCAGCTGCTGCGCAAGACGCCGCAAGGCAGCTCGCTCACGGAATTCTTCCCCTACTATTCGCTGCGCCAGGGCGAATCGGCCAGCAGGAAAGGCCACTACTGGCTGGCGCACCGCGAAGGCAAGGGTGCGGCTACGCATCATGACTTCTCGCTGTCTCTGCTCGATCGCGAATTTTCGCCGCTGCAGCTGGAGGAGGCCACGGCATCGGTGCGCGTCACCTGCACCAACCGCAACCTGCCGCACGATCTGCCGTACGGCCATTCGGGCGGAGACCTGAGCACCGAAAACGCCATCGGCAACTTCCCGATCCGCATGCTGCGCCGGCCGACGGTTTCGCACTATCTGACATCGGAGGGCGGCAGGCACTGGGGCTTGATCGCCCACCTGTCGCTGAACCACCGCTCGCTGACGCAAACCGGCCTGCCCGCGCTGACGGCGATGCTGCAGCTGTACACGCAGCCCGACGACCCGGTCGCGCAGAAGCAGATCGACGGCATCACCGCGCTGCGCTACATGCCCGCCACCGCGTGGATGCGGCAGAAGAAAGGCAGCGCCTATCTGCGCGGGATCGAAGTTCAGGTCACGCTGGACGAGCAAGCCTACGCCGGCAGCGGCATCCACGCCTTCGTGCAGATGCTGGACCACATGTTCGCGCTGCACGTGCATCTGAACAGCTTCACACAGCTCGTCATCAAGTCCCACTCCAACGGAAAGGAGATGCTGCGATGCCCACCACGCAACGGCGCGCTGGCGCTGGTGTGATTGCGCAGCTGCTCGCCGATCCGCAGTGCTTTGAATTCTTCCAGGCGGTGCGGCTGATCGAGCAGGCGGACCCGCCGCTGCAGCTGCGCTACCGCAACCGGCTGTCGTTGGCGTTCCCGCCGAACCAGATCGAAAACATCAGCGGCGACGGCGACGACACCATCCGCATCACGCCCGCCTTCATGGGCATGCTGGGCAGCCACGGCGCGCTGCCGCTGCACTACTCGGACCGCATCAACCGCCACGAAAAGACCAGCAGCGACGGCGGCCCGCGCGCCTTCCTCGACATGCTGTCGCACCGCGCGCTGGGCATGTTCTACCAGGCCTGGGCCAGGCATCGGCCGGAGTGCATGGTGTCGGAAGAGGGCGGTGATGAATTCCGCGCGATGCTGACCGCGTTGTCCGGCGCCGGCGAATCCGGCGAAGTGCTGGACCACGAGACGCTGGCCTTCTACGCGATGCAGATCAGAAGCCGCACCGTCTCGGCGCCGCTGATGGCGGGCATGTACGCGGAATACTTCGACGTGCCCTTCGCGATCGACCAGCTGGTCGGTGAATGGCGGGAGCTGCCGCAGGAGGACCAGGCCTGCCTCGGCGTGGCCAACGTGGACCTGGGCGCCGGCATCATGCTCGGCCGCCGCATCTACGGCTGCGACGCGCGCGTGCGCCTGCGTATCGGACCATTGGACCGCCAGCGCTACGAAAGCTTCCTGCCGGGGCGCGGCGCCGCGACGCATCTGGCCGCGCTGCTGGCGCTGCATTGCGGCGTCGGCATGACCTATGAGGTGCATCTGGTCCAGAGCGCGGCCGACCAGCGCGGCGCCAGGCTGGACGCGGGCGAAGACGTCAGGCTGGGCATCAGCGCCCGGCTGCTGACCAAGCCGGCGGACGGCGACCGGCAGGAGTTGATGTACCTGCTGCACACCTGACCATCAAACAGGAGCGACTGTGGAAAGCGACAACCAATTCTTCAGCTTCATGGGACTGGCGAAAGAGCTGGTCACCAGCAACCGGCCCTTGCGGCTGCGGCTCGACATGGTCGGCGGCATCAACGACGACATGCTGCTGCCGCAGCGCGTGTTCGGTTCGGAGACGCTGTGCGGCGGCATCGAGTACCGCATCCTGTGCGTGTCGTCGAATCCCTTCCTGCCGCTCAAGCAAATGATCGCTGTGCCGGCCGCGCTGGAATTCGTCACCGACCAGGGCGACTTGCGCAGCGTCTGCGGCATCGTCACCGAGGCCAGCTCCGGCGACAGCGACGTCGGCCTGGCCAGCTACCAGCTGGTGCTGCGCGACGCGCTGGCGATCATGGAAAAGCGCACCAACACGCGCGTGTTCCGCAACATGGACGAAGTGGAAATCGTCCAGCGCATCCTCAACGAATGGCGGCACAAGAGCCCCATCCTCGGCACCTGCTTCAAGCACGAAGTCGACGAAGCCTTCCACATCCGCGAATACCCCAAGCGCGAATTCACCATGCAGCACAACGAATCGGACGCGCACTTCATCCGCCGCCTGCTGAAGCGTCGCGGCATCGGCTGGTACATCCGCGCCGAGGGCGGCGGCGAAGGCCCGATGCACACGCTGGTGCTGTTCAATAACGCCGACAGCCTGCGCCGGAACGCCGCCGGCACCATCCGCTATCACCGCGACAGCGCCACCGAGGAGCGCGACACGATCACCTCCTGGAGCGCGGTGCGTAGCCTGCAGCCGGGCGTCGTCACGCGGCACAGCTGGGACTACCGGAACTCGCAGGGCAGGGAGTTCATGATGGCCGACGCCAGCAGCGGCGTCGATCAGGGCGTGCACGGCAACGAGCTGGCCGCCAGCCTGGACGACTATCAG
>Ga0247812_10000320_pt1 | contig 37857 bp, 39 predicted proteins | sample UWRJL149409B1_FD_178011 | JGI IMG/M metagenome (GOLD analysis project Ga0247812, IMG submission 178011) | Plant litter microbial communities from Arlington Agricultural Research Station in Wisconsin, United States - UWRJ-L149-409B-1 | ecosystem: Environmental > Terrestrial > Plant litter >...
TTTTTGTCCGCTTTTCTAACGCCTCTTTTCAATCTTTCCCGCCTCTCGCTTGCGGGTTGCAAAGGTATTATTCCTTCGCCGCTTTCCAAACTTTATTTCAAAATTCTTAAAGCTAACTTTTTCTCTTCCTATCTCTCAATCTTACAACCGCCTTCTGTTTCCTTCTTGCGGGCTGCAAAGGTAGAAACCTTTGTTGAATTTGCAAATTTTTATTTTCATTTAATTTGCTTTAGTTTTTCAGAGAACAACCCGCTATTTCGTTTGCGGGCTGCAAAGATACGCACTGTTTTAACTATTGCAAATGGTTTGGAGAATATTTGGTTAGTGTAGTTTTAACACGCTGAATTTGAGCAGGATTATTTTGGTTTTTTCGGATTTCACCGATTAAAGAGATGATTTCACCGATTGATGATATAATGGACGTGCTTAACTGGATCTTATACTTAAATTAACATCAATCTGCTTCCACAGTACAGGCTACTATTGTTTTGCCTCCTTTCATCTGAAGCTTAACCGCGAATAAAAGAAATTCTGTTCATTCTATAAGTTCGTTTAATTCAAGTTCAGATAGTCTATTCTGTAACTCATACATTGAGGCAATCCTATAATCCCAAAAATCATGGTTCAGACCTCAGCGTAATCCTAAAATCATCATCAATAAACGATTCAGAAATTGCGTTAGTGATAGTAAGGGGTTAGCCACGGTGCGGATGCCTGTGCAGCGAAACGTGGCCGGAGCGCAGCGCAGCCCTGGATAGCACGGGCCGGAGGCAACGCTATACACTGACGTGATTAATGGATTAGGGATTACCAGGATTAGGAAAGTGTGGACTTACATCCTATATATACTATATACATACTACATACATACTACGGAATACGGCTAAATTAGTTGATAGGACATGCAGGTTAAACTTACGAGGAATTGCACATATATAAATGGTATATATATAGTACATAAGTGCAAATTGTATTTGATAACTATTTCATACAAGTGTGCTCCCATAACCATCAAGTATCCTCGCTATGAACCCACCGCCATACGTTAAAAGATGTTAAATGCATACCCTATATATATAAGGAGCAAAAACGGCGTTATATATTCGCCGTAAATAAATAATTGACTGATTTATAATATTCAACTATCTTTGCAAAATGTTTAAAAAACAACTACACATAATTTCGGGCGTATTACTACTATTAATGATTACGCTTGGCAGTTGTAAAAGCAAATACGAAAAGCTAAAAGCGAGTAACGATAACGCTAAGAAATACCAGGAAGCGGTAAAGTTTTATAACAAAAAGGATTACAGCAAGGCTTTAGGCCTGTTTGAAGACCTGGTTACATTATACCGTGGCCGTTCGGGTGCTGAAGATTTATACTATTACTACGCTTACACCAATTATAAACTGAAGGATTATACTTCGGCACGTTACCATTTTAAAACTTTTGCTGATACTTATCCATCGAGCCCGCGAGCCGAGGAGTGCCGCTTTATTGCTGCTTACTGTTTCTACCTTGATTCGCCGATATACTCGCTTGATCAGGAAAATACTTTAAAGGCGATTGAAAGCCTACAGCTGTTTATTAACCTTTACCCAAAAAGCGACCGTGTTACCGAGGCGAGCAAGCTGATACAAAACCTGCGGGATAAGTTGGAAAGAAAGGCTTACGAAAATGCTAAGCTGTACTTAACCATCAGCGATTACCAATCGGCTGTTATTGCGTTTAACAATACGCTGCGCGATTACCCGGATACCAAGTACGCAGAAGAACTGGAGTTTTTAACCATTAAGGCACAATACCAGTACGCTAAAGTAAGCAGTGAGCAGAAACAGGAAGAGCGCTTTAACCAGGCCATTAACTTTGCAGATCAGTTTACCGAAAAGTACGCGCAAAGTAAGTACCTGAGCGATGCTGCCGGTTACAAAAAAGATAGCGAGCGGGGTATTGTACAGGCAAAACGTATGCTTGCGCAGATAGCGGTTAACCCTAAACTGGCCGAGAAAGCCGCCAAAAAGGATACTACGGCTACACAGCCACCATCTATAAAAGATAGAGATAATCAGAAAATACCATATTAATAATAATTAAATAAAGACATGACCACTAACAACACAAATAAGCCAGCTGTAGCCAGCAGCACCGTAACACGTGACCTGCGTGAACTGGATGTGAAAACCGACAATATTTATGAGTCGCTTGTAATTATGTCGAAAAGGGCAAACCAGATCTCAAACAACATAAAAGAAGAGTTACACCAGAAGCTTTCGGAATTTGCATCGGCAAATGATAACCTGGAAGAGGTTTTTGAAAACCGCGAGCAAATTGAGATCTCTAAATACTACGAAAAATTACCTAAACCTACTTTGGTAGCTGTACAGGAATTTTTAGAAGATAAGGTTTACTACCGTAACCCGGCTAAGGAAGTATAAGCTTCTTTAATTCAAAATTTAAAAGTCAAAATTCAAAAGTTTGGGGCCCCCCGGTTTTTGAGTTTTGACTTTTTATTTTTTACTTTAATACGATGCTTGAAGGTAAAAAGATAATCTTAGGTGTATGCGGCAGTATTGCAGCTTATAAATCGGCTACGCTGGTGCGCCTGCTGGTTAAGGCAGGTGCACAGGTACAGGTGGTGATGACACCCGATGCTACTAATTTCATTACACCTCTTACCCTATCTACCCTATCTAAACGCCCTGTTTACAGCGAATACTTTAAGCCTGAAACCGGTGAGTGGAACAACCATGTGGAGTTGGGCCTTTGGGGCGATCTGATGATATTGGCACCCGCAAGCGCCAATACTATGGCTAAAATGGCTGGCGGATTAGTTGACAACCTGCTTACCGCCGTGTACCTATCTGCCAAATGCCCGGTTTACTTTGCCCCGGCAATGGACCTGGATATGTGGAAACACGAGAGCACTCAGCATAACATAGCGCAGTTAAAATCATTTAGAAATATCCTCATCCCCCCGGGGAGCGGCGAACTGGCCAGCGGGCTGCATGGCGAAGGCCGTATGGCCGAGCCGGAAGAAATTGTAACTTTTATTGAGGCTGATATTAAAAAGAAACTGCCCTTAGTTAATAAACAGGTATTGGTTACTGCCGGGCCTACGTATGAGGCTATAGACCCTGTGCGTTTCATTGGCAACCATTCATCGGGCAAAATGGGCTTTGCCATTGCTGATGAACTGGCTTCATTAGGTGCTGATGTTGTGCTGATTGCCGGGCCTACCGCACAAACAAGTAAATACAAAAGCATAAAACGGATAGATGTTACCAGCGCTGCAGATATGCTGCGCGAATGCCAGGCACATTTCCCTGCTGCTGATGGCTGCATTATGAGCGCTGCCGTGGCCGACTATACCCCCAACCATGTAGCCGACCAGAAGATAAAAAAACAGGATAGCGGCTTAACCCTGGAACTTACCAAAACCATCGATATACTAAAAACCCTTGGCAAGCAAAAACGTAAAGGCCAGATATTGGTAGGCTTTGCCCTGGAAACAGAGAACGAAGAACAATATGCCATTGGTAAACTGCAAAGCAAAAACCTGGACCTGATCGTTCTCAATTCGCTGAATGACGCGGGTGCCGGTTTTAAGGGCGATACCAATAAGATTACATTGATTGATAAACATCTGAATAAAATGAACTTCGGCCTCAAAAATAAAAATGAGGTAGCAAAGGATATTTGTGCTAAATTTATCCAACTGCTAAAGCCATGAAACCATACCTGTTGCTTACCGCCTTTTTATTTACCTGCTGCTTTGCACAGGCACAGGATCTGAATGCGCGTGTAAAAGTTGTAGCGCCGAAGATCCAGGTGGCTAACAAGCGTGTTTTCCAAACGTTGGAAACTGCCATGAAGGATTTTTTGAACGGCCGTAAATGGAGCGCAGATAACATTGGCCCGCAGGAACGCATAGAATGCACTTTTGTGTTTAACATTACCAACTGGGATAACGGCAGTGGCTACAGCGGCGAGCTGCAGGTACAGTCGTCCCGCCCGGTGTATAACTCCAGCTATACCACTACCCTGCTTAATATTAACGACAGGGAGGTTGATTTCAATTATACCGAAGGCCAGACTATAGACTACAGCGACCAGAATTTTCAAAACAACCTCAGCTCTATAATGGCGTTCTATGCCTACGTTATTGTGGGAATGGATTATGATTCTTTCTCGCGCTATGGCGGCTCGCCTTATTTTGCAGCGGCGCAAAACGTGGCTATTAATGCGCAAACCTCATCGTTTCGTGGGTGGAAGGGGTTTGATAACAACCTTAACCGCTATTGGCTTACCGAGAACCTCAACAATAAAATATACCTGCCCCTGCGCAGTTTTATATATGATTACCACCGCAACGGGTTGGATCTGATGGCAGATAACCCTTCAAAAGGCCGTAAAGCTATAGCCGCCATACTGCCCCAGCTTTCGCAGGTAGACCGTAAACGCCTCGGTTCTTACTTTCCTTTAGCCTTCTTCACCGCTAAGGATGATGAACTGGTATCTATCTTCAGCAAGGCCGCCGGCCCCGAAAAAATGCAGGCTATGAACATTCTGATGCAGATAGACCCGGCTAATGGCAATAAGTATCAAACGCTGAAAGGCAATTAGGCGTGCCCCCAGCCCCCTAAGGGAGAGTTTAAAAGCTTCATATTCCCTGCCCTGGATATTTGTAACAAATAGTATAGTACTCTATCTAAACTATAAAAACCTAATAATCTTTAACACCATGGCAAAAGAATCATTTTCTATCAGCGGAGAAAGCCTGCTTAAAAAAGTAAAAGAACTGATTGCAGAAGGTAACGTAACCAAAATAAGCATTATCGATAGCAATGGTAAAGAAATGATGAGTTTCCCGGTTACGTACGGGTTGATTGGTACCCTTTTAGCACCGGTGTTAGCAGCAGTTGGCGCCGCGGCAGCATTGTTAACGGAATGCACTATTACTGTAGAGCGCGCTGAAGAGCAGGGCGAGAAGCATGCGGATTTTTAAGGGACAAAAATAAAATATTGTAAGAGAAGTATACCCACACCGTGTTCGCCAACGAAAGTCGATTTTAACATGATGACCTTTTTAAGAGTTGTTTTTTATCACATCTATAATTCTTACTATAAAGATGGATACTTTACGAATGACATTCCTCATTTAACAGCTTATGGTATAACAGCACTTTCTCTATCATGTTTTATCACAACCGTAGCCGCCACCTGTAATTATGTATTTACAGTAAGCAGGCCTTCTGTTGCGTTATGCCTTAGTTTTATTCTTCCCTCTCTCTTCTTATTTTTTATCTTATTTCTATATAAAAGGCGATACGAGGACATATATCATCAGATAAAAAACTCTAAGTGGGATACAACCTTTATGAAAATTACTTCTTGGGTAGTTATAGTAATGGGATTTGCTTCAGCGGTACTATATTCCTATTCGTTTAACAGGAAATAGTTTTTTTCGGCCTAACGCTGGTGTATACCGGTGGCGTGTGACTCAAGTATCTTTCAGGTATCATAAATCTACCTGTCTCTTGGTGCATTCTCCATTTTCGTTTAGCTTTGTATCTTCATTAAACCTGCGGGGTTCTGCCGTGGGTTTTAAATCTTAATTAAAGTATATGGCAAAACGGTGGGTGTTAAAAGATGCGGCAGATGAAGATGTAGTAAAGCAACTTACTGAGCAGCTTAACATTAACCCGGTACTCAGCAGCATGCTGGCGCACAGGGGAATCACCAGTTTTGAGGAAGCTAAATACTTTTTCCGCCCCAGCCCGCTGCATCTGCACGATCCTTTCCTAATGCAGGATATGGAAAAAGCCATCACCCGGATAGACAAAGCCATCGCCGCAGGTGAAAAGGTAATGATCTACGGCGATTACGATGTAGACGGCACCACCGCCGTAGCACTGGTTTACAGCTTTTTTAAAAAGCACCATAGCAATATAAAATATTATATTCCAGATAGATACAAAGAAGGTTACGGCATTTCCACACAGGGCATTGATTATGCGGCTGCCAATGATTTTACTTTGATTATCGCGCTGGATTGCGGCATCAAGTCAGTAGATAAAATTGCCTATGCCAATACTTTGGGTGTAGATTTTATCATCTGCGATCACCATTTACCTGGTGATGAACTGCCTACTGCGGTAGCTATACTTGATCCCAAGCGCTCCGATTGCTCCTATCCCTATAAAGAACTTTCCGGCTGTGGCATAGGTCTGAAGCTGGTGCAAGCCTATGCCGAAGTGCACGATCTGCCTTTTGAAGAAGTAAGCGAATATTTCGACCTGGCAGCTATCAGCATCGCCTGCGATATTGTACACATCACCGGCGAAAACCGGGTACTTGCCTATTTCGGCTTGAAGAAGATCAACGAAAACCCTTGCATCGGTGTAAAAATGCTGATGGAAGTAGCAGGCCGTGGCACCACCTATACCATATCTGATGTAGTATTTTTATTAGGCCCGCGCATTAACGCCGCCGGGCGCATAGATGATGCCAAGCATGCGGTACAGCTTTTAATAGCCTGCCACGAGGACGAAGCCAAAGAAATGGGCGAACTGATAAACCTGCGCAATGTGGAGCGTAAAGGCCACGATACCCAGATAACCGACGAAGCTCTCAGCATGATTGATAATGACGCTGTCCTCATTGGTCGTAAATCTACCGTGGTATTTAACGAGCAATGGCATAAAGGTGTAATCGGCATTGTAGCATCGCGCCTTACCGAAAAATATTACCGCCCAACCGTGGTGCTTACCCGTTCTAACGGGCATGTAGCAGGTTCGGCCCGCTCAGTTTTAGGGTACGATCTTTACGAGGCTCTTTGCGGCTGCAGCGATCTGCTGATCCAGTTTGGCGGCCACAAATACGCCGCAGGCTTAACCATGCGGCCAGAGGATGTACCCGCTTTTATAGATAAGTTTGAAGAAGTAGTAGGCAGCACCATCACCGACGAGCAACTGATACAGCAAATTGTAATAGATGCAGAACTGGAACTAAAGGATATCGAATCGAAATTCTTCCGCGTTCACAACCAGTTTGCACCATTCGGGCCGGAGAACATGGCGCCAGTGTTCATCAGCAAAAATGTGTATGTTAGCGGTAATGCGGGTTTAGTAGGCGGCAGTCACGTTAAAATGAATATTATGCAACCCGGCTCGGCAGCCTTTAGTTGCATAGCCTTTAACCACGGCGAGTACCTGCCCCAGTTGAAACCGAACGTACCTTTTGATGTTTGCTATACCATAGAAGAGAACGTATGGCGCGACCAGCGTACCATACAGTTAAATATAAAAGGGATAAGAATAAGTTAAAAGTCAAAAAGTACAAAATCAAAATATGGCTGTAAATTTTGCCTATATATAAGTTAGATAAGAATAAAAAGGTATTATGTGAGTTGTATAACAAGTTGCAAACTTTTTGACTTTTAAATTTTGAATTACAGGAATGATCCTCAGAGCAGAAAATTTAGTAAAAAAATATAAGCAGCGCAGCGTTGTAAACGATGTTACGTTTGATGTTGCACAGGGCGAAATTGTGGGTTTGCTTGGGCCGAATGGTGCCGGTAAAACTACATCGTTCTATATGATAGTTGGGTTGATAAAACCCAACGAGGGCAAGATCTTTTTAGATGACCAGGAGATAACTACCGACCCGATGTACCGCCGCGCACAAAAGGGTATTGGCTACCTGGCGCAAGAAGCTTCGGTTTTTCGCAAGCTTTCTGTAGAAGATAACATTAAAGCGGTGCTGGAGATGGGCAAAATGACCAAAGAAAAACAGCGCGACAAACTGGAAGAACTCATAGATGAGTTTAGCTTACATAAAGTTCGCAAAAACCGTGGCGACTTATTATCCGGTGGAGAACGCCGCCGTACCGAGATTGCCCGTGCCCTTGCTGCCGAACCAAACTTTATCCTGCTGGATGAGCCCTTCGCCGGGGTTGACCCTATTGCGGTAGAGGAGATCCAGGCGATGGTTGCCAAACTGCGTCACCGCAACATCGGCATCCTTATTACCGACCATAACGTGCAGGAAACCCTTTCTATTACCGATAGGGCGTACTTGCTTTTCGAAGGAAAGATCCTGGAATCGGGCGTACCGGAAGTTCTGGCCGCTAACGAAATGGTGCGTAAAGTGTACCTGGGTGCTAATTTTGTGCTGAAAAGAAAAACCTTTGCTCAATAATTTTCTTTAGTTTTAGTCCGCATTGTTTTTGCAGTTCCGGTTATCCGGGTGCATCATCGCGAAACAAATTGCAGCCAATTAAGTTACAACCCAGTTTATATGACCATTATTAACTCCGTATTTACCTGGTTCATGAAAAAGCGTATCCACCAGATAGAGCTTTTTATGAAATACCCCAACGAAGTACAGGAGGAATGGTTTGAGCAGTTAGTCGCCGGTGCCGAAAACACTGAATGGGGCAAAAAACACCACTACAAAAGCATTGAAAACCTGGCCGATTTTAAAAGGCAGGTACCCATACAAAACTATGATACGCTGAAGCCTTACATCGAGCGCATGCTCAAAGGCGAGCAAAATGTATTGTGGCCATCGGAGATCCGCTGGTTTGCCAAATCATCGGGCACCACCAGTGACAGGAGCAAGTTTATCCCCGTAAGCGAAGAATCTCTGGAAGAATGCCATTTTAAAGGCGGCAAGGATATGCTCACCATATACTTTAACAACCGCCCCAATGCACGCATTTTTACAGGCAAAAGCTTAACCCTTGGTGGCAGCCACCAGATAGCGCAGCTAAATGCCGATACTTCTTTTGGAGATCTTTCGGCAGTAATTATGAAGAACCTGCCGCTTTGGGCGGAGTTCTACCGCACCCCGCACCTGGATATTGCCCTGCTGGAAAACTTTGAAGAGAAAATAGAAAAAATGGCTTATGCCACCAAAGATGTAAATGTTACCAGCATCAGCGGGGTACCTACCTGGAACATATTGCTGTTTAAACGCATCCTGGAGATCACCGGTAAAAACAACCTGCTGGAAGTTTGGCCCAATTTGGAGCTTTATTTCCACGGCGCGGTGAATTTTACACCATACCGCGAGCAGTTTAAAAAGCTGATCCCGGATGATGATATGTATTACCTCGAAACCTATAATGCATCCGAAGGTTTCTTTGGTATACAGGATCTGGAAGAGCCCGGCGATATGCTGCTAATGCTGGATTATGGCATCTTTTACGAGTTTCTCCCCTTAGAGAACCTGCACGATGAAGATCCTAAAACACTAACGCTTGATGAAGTAGAACTGGATAAAAACTATGCGCTCATCATCAGCACCAATGCAGGCCTGTGGCGATACATGATTGGCGATACTATTGCATTCACTTCACTGCTCCCCTATCGCATCCGGATCACCGGGCGTACCAAACATTTTATCAATGCTTTTGGCGAGGAACTGATTATCGATAATGCCGAACGTGCGCTGGCCGAAGCCTGCGCACAAACCGGTGCCATCATTCGCGATTATACCGCAGCCCCGGTTTATTTTACCGGCAACGAATGCGGCGCCCACGAATGGCTGATAGAATTTGAAAAAAAACCCGCCGAGTTTGAACGCTTTGTAGACCTGCTCGACGAAACCCTGCGCCGCGTAAACTCCGACTACGATGCCAAACGTTTTAAAGATATGGCGCTGCGCCGCCCCATTGTACGCAAAGTAGCCGAAGGCACTTTCTTCACCTGGATGAAAGAAAAAGGAAAACTTGGCGGCCAGCACAAAGTACCCCGCCTGGCCAACAACCGCGAATATGTGGATGCGATTTTGAAAATGCCCGCCTTGGGTGTAATTGTGAAATCGAGAAATTAGCCGCTGGCCGCCTCAAAAAATTCAAACCTTTTCTTGTAGCACTCCGGCTTAATTCCCCGTAATAGCAATAAACAACCAAAACTCATGAAAAAAGCATTACTGCTGTTTGCTGTTATTATTGCGCTTGCCTCTTGCGGAAAAGAGAGCGTTCAACCTAATATGTTTGGCACCTGGGAGCTGAGGCATGTTGGCGGCGGCTGGGGTATCAATATCAACCACGAAGCCGGCAATGGTGATAAGTACCTATTTAAAAGTGATAGCACGTATACTAGGTATAAGGACAACAAGGTGGAAGGCCAGGGAAAATATAGCGTAAAGATTCTATCAACCGAAAATGGTTATCAATATGGCAGTATTTATTTGTCGCATCTTAATTATACGGATGCATTCGCTTTTAAACCGGGCACTGTTGTGATTGGTACATCTGCGGCAGACGGGCCAACTTACGAGTACACCCGCATCAGTAGGTAATTATTGCGCGGTAGAAGCCTGCCAGATCTTGACGGCTTCTACCGCTTCTTTTATATCGTGCACGCGTAATATATCCGCACCTTTAGTCAGGGCGATAGTGTTTAAAACCGTGGTACCGTTCAGCGCATCTTCGGCCTTAGTGCCAAGCATGCCGTAGATCATCCGCTTGCGAGAGATACCTACCAAAACTGATAATTGCAATCGGTTAAATTCCTGCATACGATTTATCAAAGCATAACTATGTTCGGCGGTTTTGGCAAAACCGAAGCCCGGATCGAGGATAATATCATGTACACCCAGTTGCTTCAGCTGGTAGATCTTCTGTACAAAATAATCAAACACTTCTGCAAACACATCATCATATTGGGCCTGCTGCACCATAGTTTGCGGCGTGCCTTTCATGTGCATTAAAATATAAGGCACCTGCAAACGGGCTACGGTAGCAAACATATCAGCATCTAAAGTACCGCCCGAAATATCGTTAATAATGTGTGCCCCTGCTTTAACGGCAGCCTCGGCAACACTGGCACGGAAAGTATCTACAGAAATTACGGCTTCCGGAAAAGCATTTGTAATCGCAGCTACAGCTGGAATGAGGCGTTCCGTTTCTTCTTCAGCAGAAATATCTACCGCGCCGGGGCGGGATGAATAGGCGCCGAGATCTAAAAAAGTGGCGCCGCTGGTCAGCATATTTTCGGCTTGTTGCAGAATATCTGGGGTATTGGTTTTGCGGCTGCCGGCAAAAAAGGAGTCGGGCGTAATGTTAATTATGCCCATTACCGCCGGGGATTTAAGCGTTAGCAATTTGCCGCCTGCATTAAGGGTAAGTTTTTTCTTAAAAAATGTATCTTTATCCATCATTTGGTTGAGATAGTTGCAGTTGTTTTAAAAAGTTAAAATTCATCATCTTTTATAACAACTCCAACCTTTGCAGCAATTATAACATTTACATACATCTTGAAGAACACAGCAGCAGAATACGAAGCCGTCATTACCATTTGCAAGGGCCTTTTCCTGAAAAAGACCCGCGATTATGGTACCGCATGGCGCATTTTAAGGCCAGCATCCATTACCGATCAGATCTTTATCAAGGCGCAGCGCATCCGCACCCTCGAAGAAAAAAAGGTTTCTAAAGTGGGCGATGATATCACCGGCGAATACATCGGCATTGTAAATTATTGCGTTATTGCCATGATGCAGCTGGATAGTACCGACGAAACACCTTATGAACTGGATGCCGGTTTGGTAGAAATGTTGTTCGACATTAAAGTGACAGAAACGCGCGAACTGATGTTTGCCAAAAATCACGATTACGGCGAGGCCTGGCGCGATATGCGCATCAGCTCGTTAACCGATCTGATACTGATGAAGATCCTCCGCGTAAAGCAGATAGAGGATAACGAGGGCCAAACGCTGGCATCTGAAGGGGTAAAAGCCAATTACCAGGATATGCTGAACTATGCCGTTTTCGCACTGATTAAACTGGATGTAAAATGAAAAACGGATTAGTTTGGTTCTGCAGGATAGCCGTTGGCCTGCTTTTTATATTCTCGGGCCTGATAAAAGCCAACGACCCGCTGGGCTTCTCCTACAAACTGGAAGAGTATTTTGAGGTATTCCATCTGGAGTTTTTAAACAGCTTTGCGCTGAGCATGTCAATCCTTTTATGCGCGCTGGAAATGCTGCTGGGTTTTGCCTTGCTGGTAGGTACGCGTGCGGTTAGCGTGGTTTGGGGCTTGTTACTGCTTATTATATTCTTCGGCTTCCTTACTTTTTACTCGGCATTTTTTAAAGTGGTGCAAACCTGTGGCTGTTTTGGTGATGCCATCCCACTTACGCCATGGCAATCCTTCGGTAAGGATATGATCTTGCTGATTTTGGTATTGGTGGTATTTGTGAACCGCAAAACAGTACCCGTATTGGTAAGCCAAAAAACCGGTGATAAATTATTTATTGCAGCTACAGTTCTGTCATTAGGATTTGGTTTGTACACCTACAACTTTTCGCCCGTAGTAGATTTTCTGCCATATAAAATCGGCAACAACATTCTCAATGAAATGAAAACGCCGCCGGGTGCGCAGCCGGATGTTTTTGAGATTACCTATCATCTCACCAATAAAAAAACAAAGGAAACCAAGGTGATGAGTGATAAAGAGTACCTTAAAACCGCCATCTGGAAGGACGCCAACTGGGAAATTAAAGGTAACCCGGAAAGTCGCCTGGTAAAAAAAGGCTTCGAGCCCAAGATCCGCGACCTCAACATTCAGGATGCCGAAGGGAATAATTATAACCAGGAATTGCTCTCTAACCCGTTCTACAGCTTGGTAATTGTAGCCTATAACCTGGATGCTACTGACGAAGATGGGCTTGCGAAGGCAAATGCTTTGGCAGCTAACCTCATTCAAAATTATAATACCCGTGCTATCCTGCTTACATCCAATGCGCCGCAAAACGCACAGGAGTTCGCTAAAAAACACCGCCTGGTAGCAGAATTATTTTATGCCGATGGCGTTCCGCTAAAATCGATGGTACGTGCCAACCCGGGAATTATGCTGTTAAAGAACGGTACGGTTATTAATAAATGGCATTACCACAGTTTGCCCAAGTACGACGAATTGGTTAAAGAATATTTTAGCAAGCAATAATGGGCCTTATTTTTTTAACCGGATTTATGGGTTGCGGCAAAACTACGATGGGCAAAAAGCTGTCGGCTGCTTTGGGGTACTCCTTTTTAGACCTCGACCACGTGTTTGAAGCTAAAACCGGCACAACCATAGCCGAATATTTTTCGTCGCATGGAGAAGAAGCGTTCCGCAAACTGGAATCTGCCATACTAAAACAAACGGAATACCCCGAAAATGCAGTAGTATCTACCGGCGGCGGCCTCCCCTGCTTTTTTGATAACATGGAATGGATGAACGCACACGGACAATCAGTATATATGAAGTTTACACCAAAAATGCTGGCTTCGCGTTTAGAAAATGCTAAAACACCCCGCCCCGTGCTGCAAGGTAAAAAGGGCGCAGAACTGGTTGCCTTTATTGAAAGCAAACTGGCCGAACGTGACCCCTTTTATAGCAAGGCTTCGGTAATTGCTGAGAGCTTTGTAGACCTTACACCAGAAAAACTTATTCAACACTTAGGCATTGAAAAAAGGGGCGAACAGATTTAGGTTATCTGAATACCACTTCGCCGTTGGTGTACTTTAGCTTTATTTGCATCACCTTTTCTACGTACTTCACATCATAAGCGCTTAATACACCGCCGTTGATATCTATCTGCAGTTTAACGGTATCGGGTAAGCCATGCGTACTGATCGTGAACTTCTTCCCGGTAAGTCCGAAGAGTTTTGGAAAATCAAGGCTGTCGGCAATACTTTTATTGATACGTAATGTGCCTGTGCTATCGGTTCCGTAAACATTATCGATGTTAAAAGAATTTTTACTGGGCGGCTGGATCGTAAATTTATTCACCGGTTCACCGGTCTTATCTGAAACGATGAAGGTGACTTTAGGATCGTTAACCGACTGGCTGAAATTAACCTTGTAAGCAATATTATCCGGCCCTTTATCTAAAGGAAGCATTTTAATGCTGTCGCCAGCGATTTGATATTTACCTACCGCGGTAGAGGTATGGCCTTCGCAACCTGTTTCATAAGTAAAGGTAGCATCGCTGTTGATGTACAAGTCCGCCCCGCAAGGGCCGGCACCGGTATGGTAATGCTTGGCAGTTACCGGTTTGGGGGCTGTGTACTCGGGCATAAAAACATCCCGGATCTTTTGCTTAGCATCTTTACTGCAGGTGCTAAACAGAACTGCCACTAAAATGCATATCGATAGTACTCTCATTAGCGCAAATAAACGGCGTCTTCCTCACCTGCTACATCCAACACCACATCTACATGTTCTTTAATCACGGTAGAAAGCGCTATGCCAGCATAATCCGTAGTAACCGGGAAACTTTTGTGATTACGATCTACCAATACCACGGTGCGTAATTTCTTAAGCGGCACATCTAAAAAAACGCCGAAGCCATAGGCCAGGGTTTTGCCGCTGTTTAATACATCATCTACCAGAACAATTACTTTGTTGCTGCAGTCGGCTACGTCAAAATCCGTTTTGGCATGCAGGCTGCTGCTTTCTTTATCCAGCTCAATAGTGATGAGTTTACTGGTGAAAGGCGCAATACCATCCAATACGGCTTTTAACCTTTCGGCTAAATGGTTACCCCGCGGCAGAATCCCCGCGATAATGATTTCTGTTTCATCAAAATTATCTTCCAGCACCTGGTAGGCAATCCTATCAATCTTTTGCTGTATCTGGGTACTATTTAATATGAGGATCTTTTTATCAGACATGGTTGGCATGTTGGTGTGTCAAATATATTGCTTTGCAGCATTATTTAACGCTTCAATAAATTATATTCTCTTACCCTTTCACGTACGGATAGTACACAAAATTAGCACCCTCTGGCACTACCACAAAAAGGCACATAAAATCGTTGGGGTTTTTGTAGGTACTTAAAAATCGTTCCTTTAGTTCTGCTTTGATGATGCCGCGCTCTGTAAATTCTTCTATGGTTGAGGCATGGATGCTCCACTCGGTGTTCAGCTCATTACGATCCAGGATTACTTCGCCCAGTTTAATTTCGTGCTGGTGCGCAATAAATATCGGGTGAGTTGATAGCCCTTCCAGCATAATTTCTACAGCCACTTCACGTATCGACTCATTAAAAAACTTAAGGTCGCGCTCTAAACTCACCAGCGGGCTTTCCTTTTTTGCTTTACCAGGCTCTCCGCCATTCTCTTTGTTCAGCAATTCTTCGGGATCCATATTTTATCAGTAATAAATTCTTAAATCAGTTTATTATTCCTGCGGCGGGTTGGGTTTTATATTCTTCGCGTTAAAGCGGGGCTTAAACCCGGCAGGTTTTGATACAACGGGCGCTTCAGGTGTTTCTTCCGGGGCCTGGGGTTCAGTCGATTGCTCAACGCTTTCAACTTTCGGTTTTTCGGTTTCCGCTTCCTCTGCAATTTCCGGTTTCGGTGCAACCATCTTCATATTGAAGCGTGGTTTAAAGCCCGCCGGTTTTGTAGTAGCGGGTTCAGCGGTAGTTTCAGCAGGAATATCGGTGTTTTCAGCTTTCGACTTTTCAGTTTCAGCTTCTTCTACTTTAGGTGCAACCATCTTAGCATTGAAGCGGGGCTTAAAGCCCGCCGGTTTTGGCGCAGTTGGTTCAGTTGTAGTTTCAGTAGGCATATCAACGCTTTCAGCTTTCGGCTTTTCGCTTTCCGCTTCTTCTGCTTTAGGTGCAACCATCTTAGCATTGAAGCGGGGCTTAAAGCCAGCAGGTTTTGATGCAGTTGGTTCAGTGGTAGTTTCAGCAGGTATATCGGTGCTTTCAGCTTTCGACTTTTCGGTTTCAGCTTCTTCTACTTTAGGTGCAACCATCTTTGCGTTAAATCGTGGCTTAAAGCCTGGTTTAGGCGCAATACTTTCAGCTTTTGACTCTTCTCTTTCAGCTTCCTTAGCACTTTCAACTTTTAACTTTTCACTTTCAACTTCCTCAGCGCTTTCAGCTCCCTTGCCAGCCATACCCGGTTTAAACCTGGGTTTAAAGCCTACCGATGGCGGTGCAATTTTCTCATCCAGCAAAGCTTCGGTGATGGTTTGCTCGGCCAAGCGGTTTTCCAGGTGCATTTTTTCCGGCTTTTGTTCCGGTGCAAGGTGGTATACCAACCGCAGTTTGTTGAACCAGTACTTCTTGGTATGGTCAAAACTCTTTTCGCCCATCTGTTCGTAGTGTGTTTTAAATTCAGAAAACAGCGCAGGCTCACCGGCTTGCAAAGAGGTAAGGTCTATTCTTTTCTTATTAAAAAACTCTTCGAAGGTCATTTACTGTTAGATATAAGAAACAAGAATCAAGAGATAAGATAACACTTCCCAATTCTTGTCTCTTGATTCTTATTTCTTGGTTCTTTCTTTTACAAAGCAACATCTACTCCCAATTGTTTAAACCGGATGCCTTTATCTGTTTGCTCCCAGTCTTCGCGCTCCTCGTCGGTAGCGTTAAGCAATTTAGAGAACCACTCCAGCGGGAACGCCTGCTGTTTTCCGTCAGCTTTCTCTACAAAAAGCAAACCATTGGCAAAAGTTACCTTAACTTTTTTTTCTTCCTTACGGGTTGATAATAGTGGCATGTTGGTAAGTCAAAAGTTTAAAGTAGAAAGTTAAAAGTTGCTCGCAAAATCGTCATTGCGAGAAACGAAGCAATGACACATGGAGGTGTATTCCAAATCCGAAATCGTAATTCCGAAATCCGAAATCAAACTACTCCGCCATATTATGGTACACCGCCTGTACGTCATCATCCTCTTCCAGGCGATCAACAATTTTAAGTACGTCGGCAGCTTGTTCTTCGGTTACTGATGTGGTAGACTGCGCTATCCGCTCCAGCTTGGCCGATTTAGTTTCTATACCCAGCTCTTCCAAAGTCTTTTGCATTTTGCCAAAATCCTCATATGCAGCATGGATCACCGCAATTTCGTTTCCTTCTTCATCGGCATCTACAAACAGTTCTTCCAGGCCGGCATCAATCAGTTCAAACTCCAGTTCTTCCAGATCGCGGTCGCCCGGGTCAAAAGTAAATACCGATTTACGGCTAAAGATAAAATCCAGCGAACCTGTTTTACCCAGCGTGCCACCGTATTTGGTAAAATAGCTGCGCACGTTAGCCACGGTACGGTTTAGGTTATCGGTAGCAGTTTCTACCAATATAGCCACACCGTGCTGCGCGTAACCTTCGTAAACAATTTCTTCGTAGTCTTTTTCGTCGCGGCTGGTAGCGCGTTTAATAGCAGCCTCTACCCTATCCTTCGGCATGTTTACTGCCTTGGAGTTTTGGATAGCCGTACGCAGGCGAGAGTTTGAGTTAGGGTCGCCGCCGCCGGCTTTTACCGCCATAACAATCTCTTTACCCAAGCGGGTAAACTGCACGGCCATTTTGGCCCAACGCTTAAATTTTCTTTCCTTACGGAATTCAAATGCTCTTCCCATATTGCCCCCCAGCCCCCTAAAGGGGGAGCCGGAATTTTGTTTTATTGATTTGTTATACCATAGCCTCTTTATTCCCCCTTCAGGGGGTTAGGGGGCCTCTAAATTGTCTTCTTTATGTTTTCCAGCATGTCCCGGGTTATTTTGCCAAGGTCATACTCTATTTGCCAGCCCCAATCCTCGTTTGCCTGGCTATCATCTATCGATTTTGGCCAGCTATCGGCAATTGCCTGGCGCGGGTCGTTATCGCTGTAGCTTATTTCAAACTCCGGCATGTGCTTTTTTATCTCCTCTGTCAATTGTGTTGGCGTAAAGCTAACACCTGCCAGGTTATAACTGCTGCGGATGCTGATATTTTCTGCCGGTGCATCCATCAGGCTTAATGTAGCACGAATGGCATCTTCCATATACATCATTGGCAAAGCCGTTTCTGCCGAAAGGAAACTCTCGTACTTACCGTTCTTTATCGCCTCATGAAAAATATGCACCGCGTAATCTGTAGTGCCGCCGCCCGGTGAAGCGCGCCAGCCTATCAGTCCCGGGTAACGGATGCTGCGTACATCTAAGCCATGCTTGGCGTAATAATATTCGCACCAGCGTTCGCCTGCTAATTTACTAAAACCATACACAGTGTTAGGGTCCATTACGCAATATTGCGGCGTATTATACTGCGGCGAATGCGGGCCAAATACTGCTATAGAACTTGGCCAGAATACCTTGGCTGTTTTAAACTCAACGGCAAAATCAAGTATATGTAGCAGGCCTGTCATATTCAGGTCCCACGCCATTTTAGGTTTTTGCTCGCCTACGGCAGATAATATAGCCGCGAGCAGGTAAACCTGTGTAGGGCGATATTTATCAAACAGGTGGTGCAGGTTGTCTTTATCAAGCACGTTGGCAAACTCAAACGGACCGCTGTTGCGCAGGGTATAATTAGGGTTATTTATATCAGATGCGATAACGTTTTCGGTACCGTATTTACTCCGTAGAGTAGTTACCAGTTCGGTACCTATTTGTCCGTTTGCGCCTATCACTAAAATCTTTTCGGTCATGCAGATGCTGGTTTGGCTACAAAGGTAAAAAATTGGGCGAAAACCCGAATTTTTGTCTGAATTTGAATTGGTTTGAACCGGAATTTTTTGAATTAAAAGAATTGGCAGAAATAAATGCAATTAAACAGTCCTGCTTTTCAAAATTCTGGTAATTATACAAATTCATTAAATTCAAGTACAGACAAAGCAAAATTGCATACTAAGTTGGTAGTCATTTCATAAAAAAATCGCATCTTTGGGGTTTAGTTTATTAAATAATTTAACAACAAATGAAAGTCGCAGTAGTAGGTGCCACCGGGCTGGTAGGCACTAAAATGTTGCAGATCCTTGAGGAGCGCAACTTCCCCGTTACAGAATTATTCCCCGTAGCTTCCGCTAAAAGTATTGGTAAAGAAATCACTTTTAAGGGTAAGCAGTATAAGGTGGTTTCTGTTGAGGATGCGATTAAGCAGAAGCCGGATGTTGCTTTGTTTAGTGCAGGCGGCAGCGCTTCGTTAGAGCAGGCCCCTATATTTGCCGAAGCGGGTACAACCGTTATTGATAATTCATCGGCCTGGCGTATGGACCCAACCAAAAAACTGGTTGTGCCCGAAGTAAATGCTGACGTGCTTACAGCCGATGACAAGATAATTGCTAACCCAAACTGCTCAACTATACAAATGGTTGTGGCTTTAAAACCACTGCACGATGCTTATAAAATTAAACGTGTGGTAGTATCTACTTATCAATCGGTAACAGGTACCGGCGTAAAAGCTGTTGACCAACTGTTTAACGAGCGCAAAGGTATCGATGGACCAAAAGCATATCCGTACACCATCGACCTGAATGTGATACCACAAATTGATGTATTTACCGAAAACGGCTACACCAAGGAAGAAATGAAAATGGTGAAGGAAACCGTTAAGATAATGGGCGACGACAGCATTAAAGTTACCGCAACCACAGTACGCATCCCGGTAATGGGCGGCCACTCAGAATCGGTTAACATTGAGTTTCTGAACGATTTTGATATAGAGGAAGTAAAAGCACTACTGGCTAAATCGCCAGGCATTGTAGTGACCGATGATATTGCCAACCTTAAATACCCAATGCCTTTAGACGCGCACGATAAAGATGAGGTTTTTGTAGGCCGTATCCGCCGTGATGAAACTCAGCCGAACACCTTAAACTGCTGGATAGTATCTGACAACCTGCGTAAAGGCGCTGCAACCAATGCCGTGCAAATTGCCGAGTATCTGGTAGCTAATCATTTAATTGGGCAGGCTGTAGAAGCGTAAGTTAGAGATTAAGGGCCGGAGATAAATTTCGGAATTATTTAAAATAAATGAATAGGGATGATCGGAGATTGTCCCTATTTTTATGTAATTACTATTGTGATGATATCTTTAAAATCATTCCTTTTTGTCGGTTTCTACTTGTTATGTGGTAGTCTTGCGGCTCAAACACCACAGGCTATAGAAGCCGATCTTTTAAGATCATTTAAAAAAATCGGGGAATGGGATACGAACCAACGTACAGGGGTTAATGGCGCAAGTGATTCCCTTGTTAAAGCAAATGAGGTTTTTGGGAAGAAACTACAACAAATAACCGGACGGCATCCATCTACTATTACACAAACGTTCGCTTTACTTGAAAAAGAACGGCTTGATATCTCTACCTCCGCAGATGGATTGTTCAGGATCTACTCCTGGGATACTTGGCAGGGCGGCACCATGCACGATTTTGCAAACGTAATGCAATATAGATCCGGATCGGGAACAGCATCAACATTGCTTGTGGGCCTTGATGGTAATAATGAGCCGTCGTATGCAAAGTTGTACACGTTTAAAAGTAAAGGTAAAACCTATTATCTCGGCGTATACCGTACCATCTCCTCTAGTAAAGATGCTGGTATGGGTATTAGGGTGTTCGCTATCGAAAACGGCAAATTAAATGATGCTGTTAAAATTATAAAGACTTCAACCGGCCTGCGCAATAAATTGTATTACAGTCATGATTTCTTTTCTGTAGTTGATATTGCTTTTGAAAAGCGGCCTACCATAACCTTTGACACGACTACACAGACAATCCGTATGCCGCTGGTTAACGCCAATGGAAAAGTCACTAATAAGATTATAACCTACAAATTTAACGGGCAATATTTCGAAAAAGTAAAAGCTAACTAATTAGTCTAACTATTACCCGTCATTATAACTTTATATTATACTGATTCCTATCTTTGAGAATGATCTCTTTCGCTCACCGTGTTTTTATGGAAGTTGCCGCCAACCTTAGTTTCAGTAAGGCGGCGCAGGTTTTGTTTGTTACCCAACCAGCCATTAGCAAACACATTAAAGCGCTGGAGGATCAGTATAAAGTACCGCTGTTCGAACGGAAGGGTAACAGCATCCTGCTTACCGGTGCGGGTGTTAAACTGAACGATTACCTGCAGCAGGCATCAGAAATTGAGCGCAAGATAGAATACGATCTCTCTATCCTCAGCAACGCCTCCAACGCTGCCGGGCATTTGCGGCTGGGTGCAAGTACCACTATTGCGTTATATATCCTGCCTTATATCCTATCCGGTTTTCAGCGGGAGTATGCCAACGTAGGTGTGCAATTGGTTAATCGTAATTCCGAATATATACTAAACGCCCTACTGAGCCACGAGGTTGACCTGGGAATTATTGAAGCCGATAGCAAGCTTACCACCGTTACCTATAAACATTTCATGAGCGATGAGGTGATCCCGGTATGTTCGGCTAAGAGTCCGCTGGCAGGAAAATCACTTACCCTGAAACAATTTGTAAAAACTCCGCTTGCCCTGCGCGAACGTGGCTCGGGCACATTGACCGCTTTACTTAAAGCACTGTCTGCCTTAAATATTAAACCGGCCGATCTGTCTGTAAAGATCCGTTTAGGTGGTACCGAGGCCTTAAAAAACTTTTTACTGGCCGATCAGTGCCTGGGCTTTATGCCCCGGCCCTCCATTATACGGCAACTTGCCGAGGGCGAATTGGTGGAAGTACCGATAGAAGGCTTAAAGATCACCCGCGATTTTTACTTCATCCGCAGAAAAGGCACCGAAGATTACGGGTTAACGAGTAATTTTACCGCTTATGCCGCCCAATTTATAGCAGATAAGTAATCCTTTGGTAAAGGATCGCAGCCAATTAAAATTTCCAAAAACTATAATTTCATTATGCTGTAGTTAATAAACACAGAGTTGAAAACTACAAATTATACAGTTATGGCTAATTTAAGTAATAAAAAGGTTGCGTTGCTAACCGAAGAAGGATTTGAGCAGGTAGAGTTAACCAGCCCTAAAGAAGCGCTGGAAGCAGCAGGTGTAACCGTGCACGTAATATCGCCCAAAGGCGGCAAAATTAAAGCATGGAATCATACCGATTGGGGAATTGAAATAGATGTAGATAAAGTGCTCAGCGAGGTTAGTCCGGATGAATACGATGCACTGGTACTGCCCGGCGGTGTGCTCAACCCTGATAAACTGCGCCAGAATAAAGAGGCGGTATCTTTTGTGTCCACTTTTTTGGAAGAAGGCAAACCTGTGGCTGCCATTTGCCACGGCCCGCAAATGCTGATAGAAACCGGCATGATCAGCGGTAGAAGGCTCACCTCATACCCATCCCTGCAAACCGACCTTAAAAATGCGGGTGCCGATTGGGTTGACGAAGAAGTTGTGGTAGATAACGGTTTAGTAACCAGTCGCCGCCCCGATGATTTGGATGCCTTCAATAAAAAAACCATTGAAGAGATAGCTGAAGGCATTCACGAAGAAGCTTAAGACCCGCTGCTCCCTGAAGGGAGGGTTTGTGAAAAGCATTATTTCGCTCTCCCTTTAGGGTGCTAATGGGCATTGTTCTATCTTTACCCCATGCCTCCAAATAAAAAAGCCCTCATTGTTGGCGCCGGTATAGCCAGTATTGCAACTGCTATCCGTTTAGCCGTAAAAGGTTATGCAGTGGATGTTTTTGAGGCCAACGGCTACCCTGGGGGCAAGCTTTCGGAGATAGAACAACAAGGCTATCGCTTTGATGCGGGACCGAGCCTGTTTACTATGCCGCAGTATGTAGAGGAATTGTTTAAACTGGCCGGCAAAACACCATCAAACTATTTTCAATACCAAAAGCTTGATGTGGTTTGCAAATACTTTTACGAGGATGGCACCCGCATAAATGCCTACGCCGATACACAGCGTTTTGCCAAAGAGATCAATGATACCATCGGGGAACCTGCTGCATCTGTAATAAAATACCTGGCCAACAGCGCCGATATTTATAACATTACCAATCACGTTTTTTTAGAGCGCTCGTTACATCGTTTGCAGACCTTTTTGCGCTGGGATACTTTGCGCTCAGTGTTTAAGTTACCGCAGATAGATGCCTTTCGCACCATGCATAAAGCCAACGCCACCTTTTTTAAGGACGAGCGCATTGTGCAGTTTTTCGACAGGTACGCCACCTATAATGGCTCTAACCCGTACCAGGCACCGGCTACATTAAATGTTATTCCCCACCTGGAGCATCATTTTGGTGCCTACTTCCCAACCGGTGGCATGTATAGTATTACCCAATCACTGGTAAAACTGGCGGAAGAACTGGGTGTACAATTTCATTACAATTCAAAAGTTGATGAAATAGTTATCATAAACCAAGTAGTAAAAGGTTTGCGGGTAAAAGGCCAAAACGTTTTTGGCGACCTGGTAATCTCCAACATGGATGTTTGGTTCACCTACAACCGCCTTTTGAGCAAGCACCCGCAATTGCATCCGCAGAAAACGCTGAGCCAGGAACGCAGTAGCTCGGCACTGATATTTTACTGGGGGATAAAAAAGAGTTTTCAGCAGCTCGATCTGCATAATATTTTCTTCAGCGATAAATATCTTCACGAATTCGACCACCTGTGGAAAAAGCAAACCATTTACCACGACCCTACCATTTACGTAAACATCAGCTCTAAATTAAAACCCGAGGATGCGCCCGAAGGATGTGAGAACTGGTTTGTAATGATTAACGTACCGGCCAATAACGGCCAGGATTGGGACCAACTGATTAAAGGAGCCAGACAGGATATTCTAATCAAGTTATCAAAAGCATTGGGTGAAGATCTCAGCAAACTGATAGAATGCGAAAGCGTTCTCGATCCGCGCAGCATCGAAAGTAAAACCTCCTCTTACAAAGGTTCTATTTACGGCACAAGTTCTAACAGCCAGTTTGCGGCATTTTTAAGGCATGCCAACAAATCATCCAAAATAAAAGGGCTATACTTTTGCGGTGGTAGTGTGCATCCGGGTGGCGGCATCCCGCTATGTTTGCTTTCGGCCAGCATAACCGCCGACCTGGTTGATTTGCCGTAAGATTTTACTTTTACTTTAATATTAATGCCGTAAATTTGCAAGCAAATGGGTGATTATCAACTACAGGTTACTATAGACCAGGATTCGGGATTTTGCTTTGGGGTGGTTTATGCTATTGATATGGCCGAAGAAATATTGGCCGAAGATGGTTATTTATACTGCCTTGGCGATATTGTACATAACGACGAAGAGGTTGACCGACTTAAGGCGCAGGGCCTCCGCATTATAGAACATGCCGAACTGGCGAACCTGCATAACGAAAAGGTACTCATCCGTGCACACGGCGAAGCACCCGAAACTTACCGCATTGCCTTAGAGAATAACATTACCCTGATTGATGCATCGTGCCCGGTAGTTTTAAAACTGCAGAACCGCATTAAAACATCTTACGATAATAAAGAACAGATCCTCATCTTCGGTAAGCATGGCCATGCCGAGGTAGTGGGCTTACAGGGCCAAACTAATGGCGATGCCCTGGTATTTCAGGACCTGGCCGAACTGGATAATGCAGAACTGCCTGCCAGCTTTACTCTATACAGCCAAACTACCAAAAGCATGGAGAAATTTTACCATGTTAAGGAACAGCTGTTATCCCGTGGGTATGAGGTTAAGGCAAACGATACTATCTGCCGCCAGGTATCTAACCGAGATAAAGACCTGCCTGCTTTTGTTGCCAAATTCAACAAAATCGTATTTGTATCGGGCAAAAAATCATCAAACGGAAAAGTGCTTTACGAGGTATGCCGCAAGCATAACCCCGATACCTATTTTATATCGAGCGTAAGCGAACTGGATAAAAGCATGTTTGCACCGGGCGATAAAGTAGGTATTGCCGGCGCTACCTCAAGCCCAATGTGGCTGATGCAGCAGGTAAAAGCCGAACTGGAAACGTATTAACAGCACGCTATTTGCTGTATTGATTTTACTTTGCAAAAAACACCTTCGTACACCGGTTTATTTATTGCCCTGCTGGTTATTAGCAGTTGGATAGCCTCTACTCTGTTGCTGATGCAATGGCAGGTAAATTTTGCCAATCCGCTACTTTACGTGTTCATTTTAGTGCAAATGCACCTGTACACAGGACTGTTCATTACAGCGCACGATGCTATGCACGGCACCATTGCTCCGAATAAAAAGCTAAATAATCTTGTAGGATATATTTGCACGTTTTTGTATGCTGCGTTCTTGTATCCGCAACTGTACACCAAACACCACAAACACCACAGTCACGTGCATACGCACGAAGACCCGGATTATCACCATGGGAACTTTTTTGCCTGGTATGTGCAATTCATCCGCAACTATCTTTCCATCTGGCAAATTGTGGTGATGGCAGCCTTGTTTAACCTGCTGAAGCTTTGGGTGCCGCAGGCTAACCTGCTGCTATTTTGGGTAGCGCCATCGTTATTAAGTACATTGCAACTGTTTTACTTTGGCACTTACCTGCCACATAAGGGCGAACACAATAATAAGCATCAGTCGCGCAGTTTACCGCGCAACCACTTGGTGGCTTTTTTCAGCTGTTATTTTTTTGGGTATCATTACGAGCATCACGATGCCCCATGGCTGCCCTGGTGGAAGCTATGGCAGGCACCGCCTCCGCCTAAGGCAGATGGCGTTAAATAGTGATACTCATCATATATTTGTAATTTGTGCCCGGCACGCGCCTTAAAGGGCTAATTTATTTTATTTTTGCGCTCTTAAATTACTATGGCGAAAAAGGGAGTTTTACTCGTAAACTTAGGCACACCGGATAGTCCGTATACAGCAGATGTACGCAAGTATCTTGATGAATTTTTAATGGACCCGCGGGTTATTGATGTTAACCCCGTATTGCGTACCTTTTTAGTAAAAACCATTATTGTACCCTTTAGAGCACCAAAATCGGCCAAGCTTTACCGGGCCATCTGGGATGATAAAACCGGTTCACCGCTTAAACACTACAGCATTTTACAGCAGCAGTTGTTACAGCAGCGCCTTGGCGATGAATATATGGTTGAACTGGCCATGCGTTATCAAAGCCCATCGATAGAAACCGCTTTAAGTAAATTAAAAGCTGCCCTGGTGAGTGAGATCCAGGTGATTCCCTTATTCCCGCAATATGCTTCGGCAAGTACAGGTTCGGTACACGAGAAGGTGATGAATCTGGTTAAAGACTGGCAAACAATCCCCGATATCAGCTTCACCAATTCGTTTCATGATAACGAGCTGATGATAGAAACCTTTGCAGATAATGCGACCAAACATCAGCCCGAAACATACGACCATATCCTGTTCAGTTTCCATGGCCTGCCACAGCGCCAGCTTATCAAATGCGACCATACCGGCAACTACTGCCTAAAGGTAGATGGCTGCTGCAATACGCTGAACGATACCAACAAACTTTGCTACTCGGCACAATCGCATGATACGGCACGCCTGATTGCCGCTAAAATGAACCTGCCCAAAGAAAAATATACCGTTTGTTTTCAATCTCGCCTGGGTAGCGACCCATGGGTGCAACCTTATACCAGTGAGATAATAGCTCAAATGGCAAAAGAAGGTAAAAAACGCCTATTGGTATTCTGCCCTGCCTTTGTAGCCGACTGCCTGGAAACCGTTTACGAAGTAACCACCGAATACGGCGATGAGTTTAAAGCCCTCGGCGGCGAGCACGTGCAGTTGGTAGAAAGCCTTAACGATGCACCCAAGTGGATAGAGGCACTGGAAAAAATGGTAAAGGAAAATTAATGAGGATACCGACCTTTTCAAACTCGACATTTCTGCAAAGATTATAAAACCTTGTCATTGCAAAAACCACGTGTGCGGGGAATTATGTTGGCGGTCTGTGGCAATCTTATTAGACAGGCAGCAAACATGCTTAGACATTAGCGACGGGATTGCTTCGTCGTTCTCCTTGCAAAGACAAGCTTTTACACATTTACCCTTTCGTCAACACCATTAGTATTCCAAAAAATACAAACTCCGTTATCAGTAACACCGGGGCGGCAATGCTTTGCTTTTTGAAGTTGAATTTCTCAAACACAAATAGCAATACAGCGCTTACCAAAAACCAGCAGATGTAATTCTTGGTGGGGATAACGCCGCCCACCCAGTGCCAGTAATCAAAACGAATGGCAACAGGCTCTATCAGCACATCCAGTATCACCAGTATCAATGCACCTGCAATTATCCGCGGGAAGATGCTTTTTAACCTGCTCCGCTGCATGATTACCCCAGTAGCATATACCAGCAAAAACCAGTTTACGCCAATGGTAAGCGGGATGTCAAATATCTTCGTACCCAACGTTGCACCATAGGCATAGTTTCCAAAAAGCCAGCCTGTGTGTACGCCTATCCATTCCACAGCTATACCGGAAACGAATACAATTGCAAGAAAGGTAACGAATGGTTTATTGAAATTTTTGTGCGCCAGTACAATCACCAGCAGCATCAGCAGCAAATGCCAGGGCACCAGCTGTAAAAACAACGGTCTTGAAATAGCCAGACTCGTACCAACCAATCCTACGGCATGGAACAGGATGATAATGATGATGGCCGTGCGCGGCGTTATGCTCAGATCTTTCGGCCTTTCCATTCGGTAGTTTTAGTGAGACGTTTTTGTATGGAAGTTAAGCCTATAAACAGAAGGCTCAGCATCTGCAACGGGTGTAAAAGTACATTCAATCCAACGTTTTGCCCTGCTGACAGCGAGATCATGACACGGGTAAGCACAATAAGGCCCGCCATAATAAAAATGAGGTTGAGGTTCATGGTCATTACAATAATGGCCGGCCCGCCGATGATAAGCAGCAGGTAAACCAAAAAACCGATGATGTTATAATTAAACGCAGCCAAAAAGTTCTTCCCAAAACCGTTGATGGCTTCGTTATAGCCCTTGTACATACGGCAACTGATCATACCGTTTGCCAGCAATGCTTCGCCGTTTAATTTAGCAGATTTCACCAGCTTCATAATCTCTACATCCTCCACTACTTTATCTTTTGCCAGTTGGTGCCATTGGTATTCTTTGTAGTTGGCGGCATTAAATAACATAAATTGTCCGCTGGCAGCAGAAACGGAAGCACTCTTTACCAGGTAAACCAGTCGTAAAGGCAAAAGATTAAGCAGTATAAAATGCATCAGCGGCACTACCAGTTTTTCGCCGGTGCTGCGCATATCCTGGTTGGTGAACAGGCTGAGCAGCGAAAGTTCCCGCAGGTACATCCGGTGAATAGCGCTGTTGATCAATCCGTTCTTTACCTGTTCATCGGCATCTAAAAACAAATAATATTTCCCGGTGGCTTGCTGCACCAATTGGTGGCAGGCATAGTTTTTACCCAGCCAACCGGCAGGCAGCAAGTTTCCTTTAATTACTTTGAATTTGGGATGCGTAGCTGCAAAGTCGGTGCAGATTTTATAGGTATCGTCGGTAGAGTTATCGTCCAATATCAGCACCTCGTAATTGTCGTACTCCTGTTGATGGATGGATTGTAACAGGGGTAGAATATCATCGGCTTCATTGCGTGCAGGAATGAGTATGGATACCTTGTCGCGGTAACGCTTGCTGATGCGTGGCAGTTTAGGGTTGGATAAAAAATTGAACAGGGTTACCGTAAAGCGCAGGATCAAAAAAATAAAGGCGACTAACAGGGCAATGATCACTTTATACGGCTATTTGGGTTTGTTGTTTTTGGGCGTTATGGTAATGCTGCTGATAAACCTGCTGCAACTCAGCAATACTTTCGCTTCCGCTAATATCAGCGGCTGCTAAGTAAACGCTAGCGGTAGGTTTTTTATATTGCAGGTTCTCAATAAATGTTGCAGCCAATACGGTTTGAAATTTTCCGGCAGCCTGCTGAATGATCTTTACGAGTCCTTTTTCAAAAACTACCTCACCGGTAAAGTTAGAAAAAAGCTTGCCCTGCGGAAATATCAATACCAGGTTTTGCGGATCGTTGAGCAGTTCGGCTGCATAGTTAAGCGACGCCACCACATCACGCGAATTCTTCTGCACCGAAAACGCCCCCATATATTTAAAAAAAGATACTTTTTGTACGGTTTCTTCTATCACCATTACATGGAATCGCTTTTTAAACAGGTTGTGGTTTAAGTAGTACATTAAAAAACCATCCCACCAGCTAAAATGATTGGCTAGTAATAAAACCGATTTGTCACTCTTTACCGATAACGGGTTATATTTTACCTGCTGAAAGCTTTTATCCACCAGCCGGAGAATATATCCATGAAAAAACCAGTTTATAAGCTTATTTTTTTGCGGGTATATCATAGTTTAGTGCGCTACGTTTACCTGTGCCTTTAATGCCTGCTGATGAAAGGTATTGATCTTGTCCGTTAGTTCTTCAAAACTCAGTTCACCTGCTATACCGCAATCAAACAAATGGAAATACACAGATGGTTTCAGGCTTTCAAAGTAATCTATCAGCGCGCAGTTATACACAATCTGGCAGGGGCCTTTAATATTTTTTATGAGGCGCTCTATGCCTTTCTCCACCTTTATTTCGGTGGTGTGGTTACTGATCAGTTCCCCCTGTGGAAACACGACCACCAGGTTCTCTTTATCGTTCAGCAAACCTGCCGCGTACTGCAACGATTTGATCATCTCCCGCGAACTGCGGTTAATGGAAAACCCGCCGAACAGGTTCAGCAGCATGCGTTTCTGCAGGTGATCTTCCTGCATCATAATATACAGTTTACGGTTGAGATGCCAGTACGCCAGGTAGTTACCCCAGAGCCCGTCCCACCAGCTAAAGTGATTGCAAAGCAGCAGTACAGAATGCCCTTCCTTTGGAGTAAAGGGCATTACCTCCAGCCGGTTAAAGGCCTTGCGCATGCGGTAGCGCATGTATATGGCAAACCAGTTACTAAATAAGGCTACTCTTCGGGCGGGGATCATTGCTGTAAATTTACTAAATACTCGTCCAATTCTTTTACCACCAGCCAATGGCCCAGCGCTACCTCGTGCACCTCGGCATTGGGCACGCTTTTTACAAAGGACATTGCTGCCGATTTTGGGAACAAATTATCGTGCAGCCCAAATATCAGGCGGCATTTTATGTGATGCCGATTAATGAGTTGCGCAATTTTGGTGGTATCAGGCCTTAACAAGCGTATCAGGTTTAGGGTATAATACACATCCTGCCGTTTTTGTTCGGTATCAATTTCATTATAGGCTATCTGGTAAAGGCTCTCGTCGATAAAACCTACCTTTTTTAGATTTTTCAGCAGCGAGGGTGCCAGCCATTTACTTTTGGTAACGGCCCTGAAAAAGTAGCGACCAACCGGTTTATGCGTTAAAAAATGAAAGCCTTTGTAAACCGAAAGGCCATCGGGCGCCATCAGGGTGATCTCGTCTATCAGGTCGGGGTATTCTTCCAGCAGTATCAGTGCGATATTGGCACCGATGGAGTAACCCATTACCGAGAACCGCTGCCTGCCATGCGCCTTAAACCATTCCTCGGCGTAAGCCTTTACCATAACTTTGGGTATGCCGGTGGTGATCTGCTTATCTGTCCAGCCGGTTAGCTTGCTTTGGCCGTGAAAAAAGTGGTCGAACCCGTAAACGTGGTAGTCTTTTAAAATAGAGTTTTCCAGCACATGAAACTGCTTCCCTGTCATACCGTAACCATGGAAAGCCAGCATGGGCTTTGTGCCGCTGCCATATTCATGATAATGTGCTGTACCGAGATTGGGAAGATGTAGAAAGCCCATAGCGGCAATATTAAGAAAAATCGGTAAGTTTTGTTTGGTACTGGCCTCCTTTAGCAATTACTCGCCTCCGGGCGAGTAATTATATTATAAGGCCTCAGGCCGCCTCATCTATAAACACACTACGGCCGGAGGCCGTGTAATAGTTGTCACTCGCCAGAAGGCGAGCGACTGGAATAGAAAATACTCCTTAATGCTTCGCCTTAATATATTTTACAATCGCGTCAGTAGCCCCTACATGCTCTTCCACATACTTTTTGGCAATGTGCGACGCGGTTACGCAAGCCAATGCATTACCCATTAACCTGCCGGCGGTGCTTAACAGTTCTTCTTCAGTAGAAATGCTGAATGCGGCGTTCAGCTCTACCAGGTCTTTTGCTTCTTTAAACTTATCGTACCTGGGGCCAAAAATTACCGGCATTCCGAATGCCGCGGCTTCCAGCGTATTGTGAATGCCAGCACCAAAACCACCACCTATGTATGCAATATCAGCGTACTGATACAAGGCAGAAAGCATGCCAATGTTATCTACGATTAGAATTGAGACGTGAGATGTGAGATGTGAAATCTCCGAATATTTTATATTGGATTCCTTTGGCAGCAAACTTGCAATATTATTTATCTTTTCTTCGCCTATTTCATGCGGGGCAATGATAAATTTCCAGTCGGGGTGTGCGATTATCAGTTTTGCAATCAGCGCTTCGTCTGCGGGCCAGGTGCTGCCTGCTATAAAGAGTTTCTGACCGTTCTTAAATGGGGCTATTTCGGGTAGTTCGCGGGGTTGCTGCGCGTTGGCCCACACCCTGTCGAACCGGGTATCGCCGCTGATAGTTACATTGGAGATACCTACGCCCTGCAGCAAATGTTTTGATGGGATATCCTGTACAAAAAACCAGGTAACCAGTTTAAGCATTTTGCGGTGCAAGCCGCCATACCATTTAAAAAATACCTGGTTGGGTCTAAAGATGCCAGAGATAATATATAGTGGCACGTGCTGTTTATGCAGCTCGTTAAAGTAATGGTACCAGTACTCGTATTTGGTAAAAATGGCCATCTGCGGCCGTATGGTATTAATAAACTCCCTGGCCTTGCCTGCTGTATCCAGCGGTAAATAATAAACAGCATCAGCCAGCGGCGTATTTTTGCGGATCTGGTAGCCTGATGGTGAAAAAAACGTTACCACAACGGGCTGACCGGGGTAAAGCCGGCGCATTTCTTCCAGCACGGGCCGCCCCTGTTCAAACTCTCCAAGGGATGCAAAATGGAACCAAATACTTGATGCCAAAGGCTGTACCTGTTGGTTCTGGCGGCCTTTTATCCACAATTTGGCTTTATTATTAAAAATTGAAACTATATACACCAACCTGTAGTATATTAGGATGCCAATGTTATATAGTAGAAGCATTTTAAAATTGTAATTATTATCTTCGTCGGGCATAAAAGTAATAACATTAATTACAAGTACCGTGCTATATTGCCCATCAATGGCATCCAAATATTAATCAGCTGCAAAAACGGACACTAAAAAAAGACTAAATAAAATAATTAATGGCAACACGTAAACGTATTTTAATAACCGGTGCTGCCGGCTTTTTAGGCTCGCACCTGTGCGACAGGTTTATTAAGGAAGATTTTCATGTTATTGCAATGGATAACCTCATCACAGGCGACCTGCGCAATATTGAACACTTATTTAAGCTGGAAAACTTTGAATTTTACAATCACGATGTTTCTACCTTTGTGTACGTTCCCGGCGAGTTGGATTACATCCTGCACTTTGCATCGCCTGCAAGCCCGATAGATTATTTAAAGATCCCTATCCAAACTTTAAAGGTTGGTTCGTTGGGTACGCACAACCTGTTAGGTTTAGCCCGCCACAAAAATGCCAGAATGCTTATTGCTTCTACATCAGAAATTTATGGCGACCCTACTGTTAACCCACAGCCGGAAGAATACTGGGGTAACGTAAACACAGTAGGCCCACGTGGTGTGTATGATGAGGCAAAACGTTTTCAGGAATCTATCACCATGGCTTACCATACCTTCCACGGTGTAGAAACCCGTATCGTAAGGATCTTTAACACTTACGGCCCGCGTATGCGCCTTAATGATGGCCGCGTATTGCCTGCTTTCATCGGCCAGGCTATCCGTGGAGAAGATTTAACCGTATTTGGCGATGGTTCTCAAACCCGCTCGTTCTGTTACGTGAGCGATCTGATCGAAGGCATCTACCGTTTATTGTTCAGCGATTACTCGGGCCCGGTAAATATTGGTAACCCAAGCGAGATTACCATTAAAGAGTTTGGTGAAGAGATCATCAAACTTACAGGAACCAAGCAAAAAATGATCTACAAAGATCTGCCTACGGATGATCCTAAACAACGCCGCCCGGATATTACCAAGGCCCGCTCTATCTTGGGCTGGGAACCAAAAGTATCCCGCGAGGAAGGTTTAAAAATCACTTACGAGTACTTTAAATCGCTGCCTATTGATGTTATCGAAAAGGTAGAACATAAAGATTTCACAACCTACAATAAATAAAAACCTGCCGGCCCGTAACACAACAATGTGCTATGGGCCGGTTTATATCACAAATACATCTGCAGATGAAAATTTTAGTTACAGGGGGCTTAGGGTTTATTGGTTCGCACACGGTTGTAGAGCTGGTAAATGCGGGCTACGACCCGGTTATTGTTGACGACCTATCCAACTCCAACATCAAGATCTTAGATCAGCTTGCACGCATCATTGGTTACAAGCCGGCGTTCTACCAATTCGATCTTTGTGATGAGCAGGCCGTAAAAGATTTCGTAGCCAAAGAGCCCGAGATCACTGGTATTATCCACTTCGCGGCTTCCAAAGCCGTTGGCGAATCGGTAAAACTGCCGTTAAAATACTACCGCAACAACTTCTTCTCGCTGGTTAATATCCTTAATGCTTACGAAGGCAAGGCGCTAAACTTTGTATTCTCGTCAAGCTGTACCGTTTACGGCCAGCCCGACGTTTTGCCTGTTACCGAGGATGCACCCGTAAAAGCGGCGCAATCTCCATACGGCAACACCAAGCAAATTGCCGAGGAAATTCTGCAGGATGTTATTGCGGCCGGCAGTAACTATAAAATCATCTCGTTACGCTACTTTAACCCGGTTGGCGCACATGAAACTGCGTTAATCGGCGAACTGCCAATTGGCGTACCACAAAACCTGGTGCCTTTTATCACCCAGGCGGCTATTGGCAAACGCGATAAGATCACCGTATTTGGCGATAAATATAATACACCCGATGGCAGTTGCATCCGCGACTACATCCACGTGGTTGATTTGGGTAAAGCCCACGTAGCGGCCCTTAAACTGGCCGAAAAAGAAAGCTTTAAAGGCTATGATGTGTTTAACCTGGGTACAGGCACCGGCACATCGGTATTAGAAGTAATTACCGCTTTTGAGAATGCTACCGGTGTTAAACTAAACTACCAGATAGGCCCTGCACGCGAAGGCGATGTAGAGCAGGTTTGGGGTGATGTTACTAAATCCACTAACGAACTGAACTGGAAAACCGAGCTGGATATCAATGTAATGATGTCTTCGGCATGGGAATGGGAAAAGTATTTGGCCCAAAACCCTTTGTAATATTAAATATATAAATTCAGCTTCGTATTTAGCATAGCCATTATACGTTAAGCACGAAGCTTTGTTAAATCACCATAAATGAAAAAAATAATTATTACCGGCGGGGCTGGCTTTATTGGCTCGCACGTGGTAAGGCGCTTTGTTAAAACCTATCCCGAGTACCAGATCATCAACCTGGATAAACTTACCTATGCCGGTAACCTGGCCAACTTAAAGGATATTGAGAACGAACCAAACTACCGCTTTATAAAAGGCGATATTGTTGACCTGCCTTACATAACCAGCTTGTTTGAAGCAGAGCAGCCGGATGCGGTGATCCACCTTGCGGCAGAATCGCATGTAGACCGCTCTATATCAAACCCGCTGGAGTTTGTGATGACCAATGTAGTTGGTACCGTAAACCTGTTAAATGCTGCCAAAAGCATATGGAAGGGTGATACCAGCAAACGTTTTTACCATGTATCTACCGATGAAGTGTACGGCACCCTGGGCGATACTGACATGTTTACCGAAGAAACCGCATACGATCCGCATTCGCCATACTCAGCATCAAAGGCAAGTTCAGATCATTTTGTGAGAGCTTACCATGATACCTATGGGTTAAACGTGGTGATCTCTAACTGTTCTAATAACTACGGCTCGTTCCACTTTCCTGAGAAATTGATCCCGCTGGCTATCCACAATATCAAGCAGCAAAAACCGGTGCCTGTATATGGTAAAGGTGAGAACGTACGCGACTGGCTTTGGGTGGAAGACCACGCAAGAGCAATTGATGTGATCTTCCATAATGCGGCTACCGGCACCACTTATAACATTGGCGGCCACAACGAATGGAAAAACATTGACCTGATACAACTGCTTTGTAGTATATTAGACAAAAAACTGGGCAGGGAGAGCGGTGAATCGGCAAAACTGATCACTTATGTGACCGACCGCGCCGGGCACGACCTGCGTTACGCTATTGATGCCACCAAGCTTAAAAATGAGCTGGGTTGGGAACCATCAATAACTTTTGAAGAAGGACTGGAAAAAACTGTTGACTGGTACCTGGCAAATGATGAATGGTTAAACGATGTTACATCGGGCCATTACCAGGAATATTACAGTGAGCAATATAATAACCGTTAAAGGATGTTTGGATTTTTTAAGAAAAAGGAAGTAAAGAAAGAGAGAACCCTCGATTACGGGCCGATAATGGTAGATATGCACTCGCATGTACTGCCGGGTATTGATGATGGTGCGCAAACGCCCGAGGAATCTATCGTACTGATAAAAAAGATGATGGAACTGGGTATCAAAAAAATTATTGCCACCCCCCATGTAATGCTTGATTATTACCGTAATGATGCTACTTCTATCAACAATGCGCTTGCTGTTCTTAAAGAGGAATTAAAAAACCAGAATATAGATATCCCGGTTGAAGCTGCTGCCGAGCACTACTTCGACGAAAGTTTTGAAAAACGTATAGACGACCGCAGCCTGATGACCATGGGCGAGGATAAGTACGTATTATTTGAGCTTTCGTTTATGAACGAACCGCCCAATGTGATCCAGATGATCCAAAAAATGCGCGATGCAGGCTACAAGCCTATTTTGGCCCACCCCGAGCGTTACCCGTACATGGATATAGACAGGATGCGCATGATCCGCAGTTGGGGATGCAATTTGCAGATAAACACCATATCGTTATTAGGTTACTACGGCAAGCCAACCAAAAAAATGGCCGAAGACATGGTAGATAACCAGATGGTAGATTTTATTTCCAGCGATATGCACCACCCCCGCCATGCCCAGGCTTTTGAGGAAGTGCTTACCACCCCTTACCTGGAAAAACTCCTGAACGAATATCCGTTGAAGAATAAAATGCTTATTTAAGAGAGAGTCAAGAGATAAGAACCAAGATACAAGACAGAATAAAAATAAAACAGGAACGGGAATGAGCAAAGCTTCATTCCCGTTCCTGTTTATATACAAAATCCTGATTCCCGGATTTCATCTTTAAAATCTCGATATTTTTTTGTTTCTTGATTCTTGGCTCTTATCTCTTAATTCAATTTATTGCCAATCTTGTCTTGATTCTTGGCTCTAATCTCTTGACTCTAATTTTAAATTACTCGTACCTCAACGCCTCTACCGGATCTAGCTTGGATGCTTTTTTGGCAGGGTAAAAACCAGAAGACAGTCCAATGAAGGTACACAGTAATACAGCAGCCATCAGCCAGAACCATGGCACTACAAATGTTCCGCTGATGTTTACAGCGATGAGGTTACCTACCCCCATACCCAATATGATGCCGGCAACACCACCCATTAAACATATTACAATAGCTTCTATTAAAAACTGCTTGCGGATAACCGACGGTGTGGCACCAATGGCTTTGCGCAGGCCTATCTCGCGGGTGCGTTCTGTTACCGATACCAGCATAATATTCATTAAACCAATAGCTGCGCCAAGCAGCGTAATAATACCAATGGCAAAACCGGCTATGGTAATACCGTTCAACTGGGTAGATAGTTCCTGCTGAATGGAATCGCTCCGCGAGATCTCAAAATTATCTGCCTGGCTAATGTGCAGGTTGCGAATGTTCCTAAACAGCGAAGTAGCTTCGCCTATACTGGCATCCAGTACTGCCGGGTTATTCACCGCAATAGTAACGGTGAAAGTGGGTTTAGAGGTTGCGGCAATCTGCCTGGCCTTAACTACCGGAATCACACAATATTTATCGCCGCCAAAGTTATTGCTCCCCTTGGGTACAAATGCGCCAATGATGCGAAATTTACTGCTGCCTAATAATATTGATTTATTGATGGGGTCTTCGTTCTTAAAAAGTTTCAGCCTTATTTCGTCGCCTATGATCACCACGTTGGCGCCATGTTCCAATTCCGAAGCCGAAAAATTTCTGCCGAAGGCCATTTTGCGGCCGGTGGTAGGCAGATAGTTTTCATCCGACCCGGTAACCGTGATATTGGGGTTGGTTTTAATACTGTTGTATTTGGCTACGGCGGTACTGGTAACATTCATATCAATACGGATGCGCACGGGTAGCTTGAATGTTTTTTTGAAGCGGTCGGCCTGTTCAAAGGTGATCACCGGGTAAAGTTTCCGGTGCCCGCCATTACCAAAGCTAATGCCCGAGCCACGGTTTTGAATAGTAAAAGAGTTGGCGCCGAGGCCGGCAAAGGCATCGTTAGTATATTGCCTTACCCCTTCAATAGCGGTTAATATACCCACCAGGGCCATAATACCAATAGCTATAATTAAAGCCGTAAGCGAGGTACGCAGTCTGTTACCACTGATGGATTGTAACGCTATAGCTATATTTTCTTTGTAGGTGGTTTTTACCGGCATGGTATCAATATAAAAAACTTATGGGTATGACTATGGTATATAGCGGTTTGTTACATCTGCGCTTATTTTATTACCAATTATTTTAAACCCAATTTGCACACTTAAAAAACAAACATTAATTTCAGTTAACTTTCAAGCAACACAATGAGAAAATTTTTACTGTTAATTATACTTTTTACAACACTTTACACAGTAAGTGCACAAACACCACCAGCCGGTACTTTTACGCGGACTACCACCCGCACTTATACACTTGATGAAACCACCGTGGTAAAAGATTCAATCGGGAGGATACTGCCCTACGCCGAATGGCAGAAGCTCTTTCAATCGGGTAATTATAACTTAAAGATGGAAAACAACCAGGATGAAAATTCGGCGCATGTTATTTATGAGATGAGCCCGGCA
>Ga0247812_10000321_pt1 | contig 37788 bp, 37 predicted proteins | sample UWRJL149409B1_FD_178011 | JGI IMG/M metagenome (GOLD analysis project Ga0247812, IMG submission 178011) | Plant litter microbial communities from Arlington Agricultural Research Station in Wisconsin, United States - UWRJ-L149-409B-1 | ecosystem: Environmental > Terrestrial > Plant litter >...
AATGTCTTCGCAGAGCAGTGCGACAGCGTCGATCAGGTGTTCGCAATTGTCGATCACCAGCAGCATTTGCCGCTCGCGCAGGAACGTCACGAGGCCGCTCATCGGCTCGGCATCGTGCAGGGACAAATCGAGCAGCGTGGCCAGGTGCGCGGTGATCATCAGCGGATCGTTGATCGGTGCCAGGTCCAGCAGACGTATCCCGTCGCGGTAACGCCCGATCAGTTGTTCGGCAACGCGCAGGGCCACGGTCGTCTTGCCGATACCACCGGGGCCGACCAGGGTAATGAAACGCTGGCGCGCGAGTTGCGTCATCAGGCTGTCGACCAGTGTCTGGCGGCCGATCAGGCGGGTGTTACGGACGGGCAGGTTATGGCGGCTGGGTTCGACCGCTTCACCGACGGGATGGGGTTCGACCTGCTCCAGGGAAAATGGCGCGACAAAACTGTACCCGCGCTGGGCAACGGTGATGATGTAGCGCTGGCCGGCCTGACCGTCACCAAGGGCTTTGCGCAGGGCCGCCATGTGCACCCGCAGGTTGATGTCTTCGACGACGCTTTTGGGCCACACCCCGGCGATCAGGTCCTGTTTGCTGACCACCTGTCCTGCGTGCTCCAGCAGAATCAACAGGATATCCATGGCACGCCGACCCAGGCGCAGAGGCTGGTCGGCCTCAAGCACCAGACGTCGTCCAGGGTAGATCCGGTAAGGGCCGAAATGGATGGCCTGTGTGGGGGAAAGGGTCAACGGGACACTCCTGCTTGCATCCGTCTAGTACGCGGTTTCCGAGCATATTCCTCAGGTTTGGTCGCCAGTGCAACGAGCGGGCTGGATGACTCCCGGGTGTTCGTCGTGACCGGCGCCTTCACGTAATTGTCGCAGGCGCCGTATTGACTCAGCGTAGCGGTGGTCAGCGGCGCGTCCAGATGTTTGGCGCGCGATTGAAAATTAACAACGTTTAACTCGTCGCGGCGAGTGACAGGGCCAAAACTCTGATCTGAGTGGACAGCGAGGCTGCGGTTTTGCGGTTTACGGATGCGCATCATTTTGGCTCCTGCAGGTTTTGCGGTGACGGCTTTGGCAGCCCGATACCGTCCAGCAACCCCACAGCCTGAAAAGGAATTCAACGCGTCTGGAGCAATCTCGGAATGAGCAATGTGGTGGTGGTCTATCACAGCGGCTACGGGCACACCCGGGTCATGGCCGAAGCCGTGGCGCTGGGCGTGGAGCGGCATTTGGGCAGTACCTGCCAGTTGGTTCCGGTGGAGGAGGTGGACGATCACTGGGACCGTCTGCACAGCGCCGATGCGATCATCTTCGGCGCCCCGACTTACATGGGCAGCGCCTCGGCGCCCTTCAAGGCCTTCATGGACGCCACGGCTGCGTTCTACCTGGCCCAACCCTGGCGCGACAAACTTGCCGCCGGCTTCACCAATTCCGGCAGCCTGTGCGGCGACAAACTCAACACCTTGCTGCAGATGGCGGTGTTCGCTGCGCAGCATTCGATGATCTGGGTCGGCCTCGACCTGTTGCCCGCCCGCTCCGGCACCGGGGTGTTCGACGGGCAAATGAATCGCCTCGGCAGTTCGCTGGGCGCCATGGCCCAGTCCAACGTCGAGCAACCCCCCGAACAGGCGCCACCGCCTGAAGATCGCTGCACCGCCGCGCATCTGGGCGAGCGTGTGGCGCGCCTCGCCGAACGCATGGCCCGTCGATTGAATTGATCTGCTGGCATTCCTGAATGATTGACGCACAACGACGCAGGCCAGCATCCGCGCCGGCGGCATCAGGCTGAGCCGGACTACTTGTAGCAGCTGCCGAGCCTGCGAGGCTGCGTCCGGCTGCGAAGCAGTCGTAAAACCTGACGACACGGTGTTTCAGACAGACCGCGTCTACCGGGTTTACGACTGCTTCGCAGCCGGACGCAGCCTCGCAGGCTCGGCAGCTGCTACAGGATTGGCGTTGTCAGGGAATTGGGCGCGAGGTTTGGACGTTCAGGCTTCGTCGGGACTATCGAGCGTGAAGTTGAGATGTGTAGGCGCAGGACACGGGCTGGCTGCGCACAGTCCGGCAGCGCCATGCAAACGGATTGATGCCTTCACTGCGGGTGAAGATGTGGCAGAAATGAGCCTGGTCGCAGAAACCGCATTCCAGGCTGATTTGCGTCAGGGACAGGTCGGTGCTCTGGATCAGTTGCTTGGCACGGGCGATGCGCTGGTGACGAATCCAGTCCTGGGGCGAGAGCCCGGTGCTGCACTTGAAGGCGCGTGAAAAATGACTGCGTGAGAGGGCGCAGGCGCGCGCCAGTTCGGTCACTTCCACGGTTTCACCCAGGCGCTCGAGAATCAGTTGCTTGGCCAGTTGTTCGCGCCACGGAGTCAAACCGCCGGTGTTTTTCTTTCGCGTTTCAGTGACTGCCGCGCGGGCGGTGTTTTGCTGAAAGTGAGCCATGGCAGAGGTCCGAGTCGGTGAAACTCATTCTTGTTCGCAAGGCTCTGGCTGGCGAGTTAATCGTTGTTAATTTCACTTTTATGCCGGGCGCTCTCAAGCAAACTCAGACACAATCATCACCCTCGCGCCTGGCTGAATACATAAGGAACCGTGCCCATGAACCGTAATGATCTACGCCGCGTCGACATGAACCTGCTGGTCATTTTCGAGGCCTTGATGTTCGAAAAGAACCTCACCCGTGTCGCCGAAAAACTCTTCATGGGGCAACCGGCGGTGAGTGCGGCGCTGGGTCGGTTACGGGACCTGTTCGACGATCCATTGCTGCTGCGCAACGGCCGTGGCATGGAACCGACGGCGAGGGCGCTGGCGATTCTCAAGGAGTTGCAACCGGCGATGGACACCATCTCGGGCGCCGTCAGCCGGGCCAAGGAGTTCGATCCGACGACCAGTAGCGATGTGTTTCGCATCGGGCTGTCGGACGACGCCGAGTTCGGTCTGTTTCCACCGTTATTGACGCACCTGCGCGAGGAAGCGCCGGGAATCATTGTGGTGGTGCGACGGGCGAACTTTTTGTTGATGCCGGCGTTGTTGGCATCGGGGGAGATTTCCGTCGGGGTGAGTTACACCACGGACCTGCCGGCCAATGCCAAGCGCAAGACGTTGCGCGACATTCCCTGCAAGATTTTGCGCGGTGATAAACGGCCGGGCCCGCTGACGCTGGATGAATACTGTGAGCGACCGCATGCGATGGTGTCGTTTTCGGGCGATCTGAGTGGCAACATCGATCTGGATCTGGCGAAGATCGGGCGTTGCCGGCGGGTGGTGTTGGGGGTGCCACAGTTCAGTGGATTGCGGGCGTTGCTGGCGGGCACCGAGATGATCGCTACGGTGCCGGATTATGCGGCGTGTGCGTTGGTTGAGGGGTGTGCGTTGCGTGCTGAGGATCCGCCTTTTCCGATTGAGGCGGCGCAGCTGTCGATGGCGTGGAGTGGGGTGCATGATAACGATCCGGCGGAGCGCTGGTTGCGGTCGCGGATCAGTGATTTCATGTCCAGGCCGTTGCCTGTTTTGTCGTGACGAGTTGGTTCTCGGGGCTCCCAGGCTCTTGGATCTGTACCTGATCCCCTTGTAGGAGTGAGCCTGCTCGCGATGGCGGCCTGACAGCTGACCCATTTTTTGCAGGTGTACATATCCATTGCTGCGGGAGCTGGCCTGCCGGCGATTGCGGCCTGTCGGCGGTGAGATTCTTGCTGGTGTACATATCCGTTTCTGCGGTGATGGCTGCTATCGGTTTCGCTTTTACAGCGAGTCACTTTGAACAGCGCAAAGTAACCAAACGCTCTTGCCCCTTTCGTCCGGTGCCTCGCCTGGGCTCGGCATACCCTCACTCCGGTCCTGCTCCGTGGGCCCGCCGCGATCGGCCATCCATGGCCGTGCGCGGCTAACCCGGCATCCATGCCGGGTTGCCCACTGCGCAGAACCTGCGCTCGGCCTTCCCATGGGGCAAGAAGATCAAGATCAACAGCAGATCAACAGCAGATCAAAAGCCAAAGCGAGGCGGCCTTCGAGCCGACCTGACTCTGGAGGCCCACGCGTTCCCCTGTAGGAGCGAGCCTGCTCGCGAAGACGGCCTGTCAGCCGACCGCGATTCATGCGGCTGTACTCGATCCTGTGGGAGCTGGCTTGCCAGCGATGGCGGCCTGCCCCCAAACCTGATGCCCACGGATGTACCCCTGTCTAAACAGTGCGAGCTAGCCTGCTAGCGATTGCGGTGCCCCAGGCACCACCTACACCGGGCTGCGAACAGACTTACTCCAGCCATGGTGCTTTTACACCTGACCCGAAAACAGCACACACATCCAATTTCCCCCGCACCCGTACCGGCACTATCCACTCATGTCCCGACTTGCATGTCGGGGGTTTGTGCGTTTTTCCGGAGCCTTGCGTTATGCCTGAATCAAACTCACTCGACACGCCTGCAAAGGGTTTTGAGGAGGTCGTGACGCTGGTGGTCAAACACCGGGTCAAGGCCGGTTTTGAAGTGCCGTATGAAGCCTGGTTGCGCAACATCGTTGCCATTGCCGGACAGCAGGAAGGGCACTTGGGCGTGGACGTGGTTCGGGGCAAGAACGCCGGCCTGGATTCCTACACGTGCGTGCTGCGCTTTTGCTCCACGGAGGCGATGCAGCGCTGGCTCGACTCGCCGCAACGGCTGGCGTTGGTGAACGAAGCCACGCCGATGCTTGCCGACGGCGACCAGACCGAAGTCAACCCGGTCAACGAGTTCTGGTTCGCGCCGCAGGTCGACGCTTCGGCGCCGCCGCCACGCTGGAAGCAGGCCGTGGTAACGCTGTTGGTGATTCTGCCCCACACCTTGCTGGTGCCGCTGATCTGGGGGCCGGTGCTGCGCCTCAATGCCTTCCTCTCCAGCTACTTCGTCGCCACTTTCCTGATCACCCTGACCATCGTGGTGTCGGTGGTTTATCTGTTTATGCCGATGGCGACGCGCCTGTTCGCGCCCTGGCTGTCCTCTTCCACTACGCCTAAGGAAACGCGATGAACGCCGATCTTATTTTGTTCAATGGCCAGTTCCATACCGTTGACCGGGAAAACCCGCTTGCCAGCGCCGTGGCCATCAGCGAAGGCCGTTTTGTCGCGGTCGGGACCGATGCGCAGGCCATGGCGTTGCGGGGTGCAAATACCCAGGTGATCGACCTCAAGGGTCGTTGCGTGATCCCCGGTCTCAACGATTCACACTTGCACCTGATCCGCGGCGGTTTGAACTACAACCTGGAACTGCGCTGGGAAGGTGTGCCGTCCGTGGCCGATGCGCTGCGCATGCTCAAGGAACAGGCTGATCGCACGCCGACGCCGCAATGGGTGCGGGTAGTGGGTGGCTGGAACGAATTCCAGTTTGCCGAAAAACGCATGCCAACCCTCGAAGAACTCAACCAGGCGGCGCCGGACACGCCGGTGTTCGTGCTGCACCTGTATGACCGTGCGTTGCTCAACCGTGCGGCGTTGCGCGTGGCCGGTTACACCCGCAACACGCCGAATCCGCCGGGTGGCGAGATTGTCCGCGATGCCAACGGCGATCCGACCGGCATGCTGGTGGCGCGTCCCAACGCGATGATTCTGTACTCGACGCTGGCCAAGGGCCCGAAGTTGCCGCTGGAGTATCAGGTCAACTCGACGCGCCAGTTCATGCGTGAACTCAACCGTCTCGGGCTGACCAGTGCCATCGATGCCGGTGGCGGTTTCCAGAATTACCCGGACGATTACCAGGTGATCGAGCAGTTGGCCAAAGACCAGCAACTGACCATACGCATCGCCTACAACCTGTTTACCCAGAAGCCCAAGGAAGAATTGGCCGACTTCAAGAACTGGACCGGCAGCGTGACCCTGCATCAGGGCGATGACTTTTTGCGGCACAACGGCGCCGGGGAAATGCTGGTGTTCTCGGCGGCGGATTTCGAGGACTTCCTTGAACCGCGTCCAGACCTGCCGCAAACCATGGAAGACGAACTGGAACCGGTGGTCCGCCATCTCGTTGAACAGCGCTGGCCGTTCCGCCTGCACGCCACCTACAACGAATCCATCAGTCGCATGCTCGACGTCTTCGAGAAGGTCAATCGCGACATTCCGTTTAATGGCTTGCCGTGGTTTTTCGATCACGCCGAAACCATCACCCCGCACAACATCGAGCGGGTGAGGGCGCTGGGCGGTGGCATTGCGATTCAGGATCGCATGGCGTTTCAGGGCGAATATTTTGTCGAGCGTTACGGCGCCAAAGCCGCCGAAGCGACGCCGCCGATCAAGCGCATGCTGGCCGAAGGCGTGCCGGTGGGCGCGGGCACCGACGCCACGCGGGTGTCGAGCTACAACCCGTGGACTTCCCTGTACTGGATGGTCAGCGGCCGCACCGTCGGTGGTCTGGAGCTGCATAGCGAGGGCCTTTCCCGGCAGACCGCGCTGGAACTGTTTACCCACGGCAGCGCCTGGTTCTCTTCCGAACAGGGCAAGAAGGGCATGATCAAAGTCGGCCAGCTGGCTGACGTCGCGGCGCTCAGCGCAGACTTTTTCAGCGTCGATGAAGAAGCCATCAAGTGGATCGAATCGGTGTTGACCGTGGTGGGCGGCAAGGTGGTGTATGCCGCCGGTGACTTCGAAAAACTCGGGCCGGCCAGCGTCCCGGTGCTGCCGGACTGGTCGCCCGTGGTGAAAGTCCCTGGCCACTGGCGCCCGACCTCGCCGATGCAGGCCCAGGTTCACCATTGCAGCGGCCCCTGCGGCGTACACGCCCACAGCCACGACCGGGCACGGTTATCGAACGCGCCAGTCAGCGATTTCGCCGGGTTCTGGGGCGCTTTCGGCTGCTCGTGTTTTGCCTTCTGACACTCACAAAAAAGCGCCGACCAACTACGTCGACGCTGTCTGTAACACCCATCCATCGAGGAGTTTTACATGAGCAATGTGCCTTACAAACGCTTGAACAAAGACGACGCGGTTGTCCTGCTGGTCGATCACCAGACGGGCCTGATCTCGCTGGTTCAGGATTTCTCGCCGAACGAATTCAAGAACAACGTGCTGGCCTTGGGCGACGTGGCCAAGTTCTTCAAACTGCCGACGATCCTCACCACCAGCTTCGAAAATGGCCCGAACGGCCCGATGGTTCCAGAGTTGAAAGAGCAGTTCCCGGACGCGCCGTACATCCCGCGTCCAGGCCAGATCAATGCCTGGGACAACGAAGATTTCGTCAAGGCGGTCAAGGCCACTGGCCGTAAGCAGTTGATCATTGCCGGTGTGGTGACCGACGTGTGCGTGACCTTCCCGACGTTGTCGGCACTGGCTGAAGGGTTTGAAGTGTTCGTGGTGACGGATGCTTCCGGCACTTTCAACGAAACCGTGCAGCAAGCCGCCTGGGCGCGCATGGCTGCAGCCGGCGCACAACTGGTGAACTGGTTCTCGGTGGCTTGCGAGCTGCAGGGTGACTGGCGCAACGACATGGAAGGCCTGGCAAACCTGCTGTCGCCGCGCATCCCGAACTATCGCAACCTGATGAACAGCTATTCGGTGCTGACTTCGAAATAAGCGAGCACCAACAATAGTTTCAGGCAAGCACGATACTGTGGCGAGGGGATTTAGCGAAACGTCGCACCGCCCCGTTGGGCTGCGAAGCGGCCCCAAAACCTGCAACCGAGGTGTATCAGGTTACACCGCGTGTGATGGTTTTACGCCTGCTTCGCAGCCGAACGGGGATGAATCCCCTCGCCACAAATGTATGCCTACAGCATTACGCCAATGCGCGGCATTCCTTGCATGGACAGCGCCTTATCTACAGGGCGCTCATACATTCTGGCGTTTTTGCAGCCAACTCAAAAAGCCGTTTTTCTTGATGTGCACCGGTTTGGCCATCAACGCCAAACGGCTGTTCTGCTGCCGCACGGCCTGCAATTTGTTCAACGCCAGACCCACCTCGCTGCGCTGCTCCATGCAGTTTCGGGTCAATGACTTGTCGATCCGGTAGATGATGCACGAGGTCAACGTGGTGAACGTGGCCATCGATGGCGTGTCGGTCAGGATGCTCTGTTCGCCCATGACCTCGCTCGGCCCCATGCGTCCGGCTTCGGTGTGTCCGTCACCGTCGGGAACGGTCGCGCTGACCACGCCCGTGGCAATGACCATCAGGTTGTCCGGTACCTCACCCAGTTCCAGCACCACCTGGCCTGCCGCGTACTGCTGCGGGACCATGGACCGTGCCAGTTCATCGCGTTCTTTTTCGCTCAGGGAGCGGAAAATTTTCACTTCGTCCAGCAAGGCACGGGCGCGGGTGGAGGGTTCGATCACGCCATCGAGCTGCCGGGAAATACCCGCCGCTTCGAGATGCCGATGCGCCAGGTCGAACAGCTGATTACGCACTTCGCTTTTCTTGCCCAGCTCGGTGATGAAGCCGCTGGCCACGTATTCGGACATGGTTTCGCCGGCCTCCTTGAGCACGGCTTTCGGCGCCGGATTCAACAACAGGCTGCTGCTGCCTTGAAGCGTGCGATCCAGTGCGTCGAGCACTCGGCGTGGGCGGATGTGGTTGGGCACTTGAATGCTGATCGACACGCCGTGCATGTTGCTCGGCCGACTGAGGTTGACGATTTTTGCTTTGGCCGCCACCGAGTTCGGCACCACTGCCGTACTGCCGGCACTGGTGAGGAGGTGCGTGGCGCGCCAGTCGATGTCGAGCACCTTGCCTTCCACGCCGTCGATCACGATCCAGTCATCCACCTGATAAGGCTTGGTGGTGTTGAGTACGATGCCGGAAAACACATCGCTCAAGGTGCTTTGCAGCGCCAGACCGACGACGATCGCCACCACGCCTGAAGTCGCGAGCAATCCCTTGACCGGCAGCTCCAGCACATAACCCGCCGCGGCGACGATGGCGATCAGAAACACCAGCGCGCCGATGACGTCCTGCAGCAACCGACCGCTGTGACCGATGCGTCTCATCAGGATCAGGCCGATGACCTCGGTGAGCACCCGTGCCGCGTACAACCACCAGAGAATCCCCAACGCCGTGGCCCCTGTTTGCGCCACGGAATCATCGGCAAACAGCGGCGCCTGCAACGGGCTGACGCCAGCGTTGATGATGAGCGCGCTGAACACCAGAAACAGCGCCAGGCGCACACCCACGCGAACGACGCGGTGTTTGAACGGCGCGAGGTGCCAGAGCACCGTGTCGATCACCAGCAGCAGGGCGCTCAAGGAGAGCAGGTGGGCGAGGAGGAAGGACATGGGGGGACGCTCCAGGGAGAATGTTATGCGTTCGATGTAGCGGCTGTTAAGCCTGTCAGGACAATACGGACTCTGTAGCAGCTGTCGAGCTTGTCAGGACAATACGGACTCTGTAGCAGCTGTCGAGCTTGTCGGGACAATACGGACCCTGTAGCAGCTGTCGAGCCTGCGAGGCTGCGTCCGGCTGCGCAGCAGTCGCAAATCCTGTACACGCGGTCTTCCTGAACGACCACGTCGACTGATTTTACGACTGCTGCGCAGCCGGACGCAGCCTCGCAGGCTCGACAGCTGCTACAGGGGATCAGTGCAGCCTCGCAGGCTCGACAGCTGCTACAGGGGACCGGTGCAGCCTCGCAGTCTCGCGAGGTCGCAAGGAACTCAGTTCAAATGCGTCTTCAGTTCCAGCGCCGCCTGACGCACCGCCGCTTTCACTTCAGGAATCTGGCTCAGCGGATTCAGCAACCCGAAGTCGTGAATCATCCCGTTGTAGCGAACCGCCGTGACCGGCACACCCGCCGCATCCAGATGCCGGGCGTAGGCCTCGCCTTCATCACGCAGCACGTCGAACTCCGCCGTCTGCACCAGCGCGGCTGGCAGGCCTTTGAGCTGTTCGGCGCTGGCTTGCAACGGCGACGCATGGACCTGCGCACGTTCGCCGGCGTCAGTGGTGTAGTTGTCCCAGAACCAGCTCATCATGCCCTTGGTCAAGAAGTGGCCCTCGGCAAATTGCTGGTACGACCCGGTGTCGAACCGGGCGTCAGTCACCGGCCACATCAGCAACTGGAAGCGCAATGCCGGGGTTTTCTGTTCCTTGGCCATTAACGCCACGACCGCCGCCATGTTGCCACCGACGCTGTTGCCGGCCACCGCGAGGCGCTTGCCATCGACGCCGATGTCCTTGCCGTGCTCGGCGACCCAACGGGTGGCGGCGTAGGCCTGGTTGATTGCGGTCGGGTACTGCGCTTCCGGTGAAGGCGTGTAGTCGACGTACACCGCGACGGCACCGGAGCCGACGACCAGGTCGTGGATCAGACGCTGGTGAGTCGGGTAATCGCCCAGCACCCAACCGCCACCGTGGAAGAACATGAACACCGGCAATTCACCTTTGACCTTGGCCGGACGAACGATTTTCAGGTTGATGGTTTGCCCGTCGACCTTGATGGCGCGGTCGCTGACGTCCACTCCCGACAGATCAACCTTCACTGAATTCTGCGCACCGGTCAGTACCGCACGGGCCTCTTTCGGGCTCAACTGCTCGAGGGGCTTGCCACCGCCGGCGGCGAGGGCTTCGAGGAAGGCTTGGGTGTTGTGTTCGACACCGGGGCTGCCCGCCGCAAACGCGCTGCTGACGGAAAGGGCGAGGAGGGAGGCGGTCAGGGTTTTCTTGATGAGGTTCATGCGGGCAAATCCTTTTAATGTGAGAAGAAGGTCCCGGCAGGAGCATGCGGGGTGAACACAGATTAATAGGGTGCCGGAAAAGGAAAAAGCCGCTATAAAGTGTTTGACTGTCAACCAGGACGTGACAATGAACCCGTTCGAAGATATGCGTATTTTTTGCCAGGTGATGGACTCCGGAAGCTTCACCGCGGCGGCCGATCAGTTAGGGCTTTCCAAGCAATTCGTCAGCCGACGTTTGATGCAACTCGAAGAGCGTCTGGGGGTGCGGCTGCTCAACCGTTCCACCCGGCGCCTGGACGTCACGCCGCTGGGCCAGAGTTATTACGAGTCAGCCTTGCGCCTGCTGGGTGAAGTCGAGCAAGTGGAGCAGGGCATCGCCGGGCAGACCACGGAGCCGCGCGGCACGATTCGGGTGAGTGCACCGCTGTCGTTTGCCCTGGCTCATCTGGGGTGTTTGCTGCCGCTGTTTCTGAAGCGTTATCGCGATGTCACCGTGGAAGTCGACCTGAGTGATCGCCCGGTGGATTTGCTTGGCGAGGGGTATGACCTGGCATTGCGCATCGGAACGCTGGAAGACTCGACGCTGATTGCTCGTCGCATCGCGTCCATCGAGCGTGTGTATTGCGCCAGCCCGGCTTATCTGGCGGAGCGTGGCACGCCGCTTAAACCCGAAGATTTAATCGCCCACGATTGCCTGCCTTACGGTCATGGCCGTCAGGTGCAATGGCGTTTCGAAGGGCAGGGCAAACCACTGGCCGTGCAGGTCACCGGGCGGATGCGGGTCAACAACGGTGAATTGCTCAAAGACGCAGCGATTGCCGGTATGGGGGTTACGTACCTGCCGACGTTTATTGTCGGGGCGGCCTTGAAAGATGGCAGGCTGGTGCCGGTGCTGGATGAGTGTCGGCCGGAGCCGCTGACGTTGTCGGCGGTGTACCCGCAGCATCGCCAGGGGTCGAGGCCTGTGCAGGCGTTGATCGAATTCTTGCGTGAGCGGCTGGATCAGACCGAGGTCTGAGGCACATAACGAACCCGCGTAGGAGGGGCCGCAGGCTGCGATCTTTTGATCTTGATCTTCGAAAAAACAAAATCAAAAGATCGCAGCCTTCGGCAGCTCCTACAGGGGTGTGTGGTGCTCGGGTGACCAGCGTCCGTCAGGACCTCTTGTCATCGCCTGGCTCACCGCCGACATGCACACCACGGTCATCGCCGACTTCTCCGTTGGCATGCACGCCGCGGTCGTCGCCGACTTCTCCGTTGGCATGAACGCCGCGGTCGTCGCCGACTTCACCCGCACGATGTACTCCGTGGTCATCACCCACTTCACCAGCGCGATGTACCCCGTGGTCATCCCCCGGCTCGTTGTGGGTGCCGCTGCGCCCGGACGAGGATGAGGCGGTGTTGCCGGAATGGCCCGAGCCATGGTCGCTGCCGCTGTGACCACTGCCGCTGTTGCCGCCGCCACCGCTTCCGCTGTGACTGCCACCACCGCCACTACCGTTTCCGCCGTGACCACCACCATTGCCACCACCGCTTCCGCCGTGACCGCCGCCATTGCCGCCGCCGCTTCCGCCGCCACCGCCACCGCCGTTTCCGCCACCGCTTCCGCCGCCACCGCCACCGCCGTTTCCGCCACCACCGCCACCACCGCCACCACCTCCGTTCCCGCCGCCGCCACCACCACTTCCGCCGCCCCCTCCGCCACTACCATCCTTCGCCTGAGCACTCGACAGACCGGACAAGCTGTCCGGAACCAAAACAGTGGATGCCGACAGAACTGCGCCAATAGCCACTGCGAGCAAAAGCTTCTTCATGTGCATATCGATCTCCGTCTTTTTTTCTGGGTCTATCAGTGAATACTCGAGGCGAGCTCGAATATGGGGATGTACATCAGGATGACGATCACCCCGATCAGCAGGCCGATGAAGGTCATGAGCAAGGGTTCGAACAGGCGCACGAACCATTCCAGCCAGCGGCTGATTTCTTCGTCGTAGAAGTCGGCGCTGCGCTCCATCATCTGCCCGAGGTTGCCGGATTGTTCCCCGGCGCGCAGCAGGCGCAGGGACACGGGTGTCACCAGGTGGTTGAGTTCCAGCGAGGTCGAAAGGGATTGCCCTTCGCGTACTCGCTCGCACGCCTGGTCCAGGCGGCAACGCGAGGCGACGTTGAGCTGGGCGCGCACCATGCCCATGGCCGTGACGAGGGGGATGCCGCCCTGCAGGAGAATGCCCAGGGAACGGTAGAAACGCGCCAGTTCGTACATGACGATGCGCTGGTGGATGGCGGGAATTTTTTCGATCAGACGGTCGACGCCACGGCGAAAGCCCGGCTGGCGCTGAAGGAACACCAAGGCTGCGATGATCGCGGCCAGGGTTCCGAAGAATTCGCTCTGGTGAGCGTGCAGGAACATCCCGCTGCTCATCAGCACCTGGGACAGCCACGGCAGATTGTCGCCCAGGCCTTCGAACACCAGGCTGAAGCGCGGCACCACATAACCCATCAAAAATAAAACCACGCCACCTCCCACCACCAGCAACAGCATGGGGTAGATCGAAGCGCTGACGATCTTCTGTCGAACCTCGTCCATGCGCTGGCGATAGCTGACATAGCGGCCAAGGGCATCGCCCACGGCGCCGGTCTTCTCGCTGGACTGTACCAGCGCGACGTAAAGCGCAGGGAAAACTGCCGACAACTGGCCCAGTGCCTGGGAGAACGATTTGCCCTCATACAGCAGGCGGACCAGCTCACTCAAGGTTTTGCGGGCCTGCGGGGCGTTTTCTTTTTCGGCCAGGCTTTCCAGCGCATCGATCAACGGTAGGCCCGCATTGAGCAATGTGGTCAGTTCCTGGCTGAACAACACCAGGTTGAACGTCTCGCGCTTTTGCAAACGCAGTGCTCGCCAGTGTCGCTCGGCGTGCAGGCTCACCACGCGCAGGCCCTGGTCTTCGACGATGCGCCGGGCTTCGCTGTGGCCGGGTGCTTCGACAGTCATCGACACCACGCCGGCCTTGCCCACTGCCTTGAGATGAAAGCGCATGCTCGCCACTCCCGTCATTGCCAGCTGGTGACTTCGGCGTTTTCGCCTTCGCCGCCGGGCTGGCCATCCTTGCCCATGGAGAGCAGGTCGTACTCGCCGTTTTCGCCGGGGTAGCGATAGGCGTAGTTACGCCCCCACGGGTCCTGCGGCAGTTTTTTCTGCAAATAAGGACCGGTCCAGCGGGTTTCGTCGCTCGGCGCGGTGACCAGCGCCTGCAAGCCCTGTTCGGTGGACGGGTAATGGCCGACCTCCAGTCGGTACAGATCGAGTGCCTTGCCCAGGCCTTCGATTTGCGCCTTGGCCACCTTCACTTCCGAGCGGCCAAGCTGGGCGAAATACTTCGGCGCAACGATGCCGGCCAACAGCCCGAGCACCACCAGCACCACCAGCAATTCGAGGAGGGTAAACCCGCGTTGGGTACGCGGGGCACAACACAGACGCTGATTCATGATGACCTCACACAGTCGGCAGAAGGGTCGCTTTGATGGCTTATGCAATTGCCATGCTCAGGCCCCGACATTCTTCTGCAGCCCCCGTCCTGCGGGCCTTTCCAGTTGCGGCACGGTGCTTGCGTAAGCCTCTTCCACGATCAGCCATTGGGGCATTACCCCCATTTTTCGGGGCAGGTCAGGGGAGGCACCATGATCAAATCTCTCACCGCTGGACTGCTTGGCGGGCTGCTGCTGACCGGCGTCGTGCAAGCCGATGTGTTCGTTTCCGTGGACGCCAAGGGCGGCTACGTGTTGTCCAACGTCCATCGCCCCGGGCGCCACTATGAGCGGGTGATTCGCGAGCCCGAACAGGTCCAGGTCAGCCTCGATCAACAGCCCCAGATGATTGCGGCCAGGCCCTACGCTGAGCTGGTGTCGGCGGCCGCGACCGCCAACCAGTTACCGGCGGCGCTGTTGCATGCGGTGATCCAGACCGAGTCCAGCTACAACTCCAGCGCGACGTCACCGGCAGGGGCGGGGGGGTTGATGCAATTGATGCCCGACACGGCCCGGGAGATGGGGGTCAAGGATGTTTACGATCCGAAAGCCAACATCCAGGGCGGCGCCAAATACCTCAAGCGCCTGATGACCCTGTTCGACAACGACATCGCCCTTGCAGTGGCAGCCTACAACGCCGGCCCGCAAGCGGTGCTCAGCCGTGGCGGAGTGATTCCGCCGTTCGCCGAAACCCAGCGTTATGTGCCCAGTGTCCTGCGCCAGTACCGGCGTTTGCAGGGGCTGGCCGTGGACGCGCCGTTGTGAGTGATCACTGTCGGGGCCCATTCCCCACATGTGGGGGAAAACAAGGGACGCTGACTTAGCGGTGAGCTGATTGTGCCAAGGGGATTCCTGTGGCGAGGGGATTTATCCCCGTTGGGTCGCGCAGCGGCCCCCTCAGTTTGCGCCACCAATCAAAAGCTAACTGCCCGCCCCACGGTGTCCGTTCAGGGACAATGAAGGTTTTTTTGGAGGGGGCCGCTGCGCGACCCAACGGGGATAAATCCCCTCGCCACGGAATCCAAATGTCACAGATCCCCTTGGCCACAGAATCCCAGTTTCACAGATCCCCTTGGCCACAGAATCCCAATTTCACAGATCCCCCTGGCCACAGAATCCCGGTTTCACAGATCCCCTTGGCCACAGAATCCCAATTTCACAGATCCCCTGGCCACAGAATCCCAATTTCACAGATCCCCTTGGCCACAGATTCCCAATTTCACAGATCCCCTTGGCCACAGATTCCCAATTTCGCAGATCCCTTAGCCACAGAATCCCTAGCCACAGTTCCCCTCGCCAAGCCCGCTCTGGCGGGCACACCGCCTATCAATCTTGAAAGCCCCGAAAAGTGGGGGAATGGGTGGGGAATATCCCCCTACTTATCAAGTCGTTCAGATAACCGGTTGATAACAAACAAAATTATTTATGGCATGCAGATTGCTCAAAGTGATTTGTCAAGAATTGCTCCTAATGAGCATCTCCAGCGAGGCCCGTGATCATGACCGGCAAACCCAACGCTCATCATCTGCTTAATCTGCTGCTGTTTCTGATGCCGATGTTCGGCCTGGAGACGGCACAGGCGGCCCTGCGCTGTGAGCGCAATCTGGTCGCAAACGTCGTGGCGCTGGATCAGCCGCTGATGTTCAACCGGCTCGGCGCACAGAACGTCAACGGGATGATGTTCGCCCTGCGCCGCGATGTGGTCGACGACCACAACAGGTCACTGGCCCAGGGTGGCACGGCGGTGCCGGGCAAGGTTTCGCTGCGGCCCGACAAGCGTCCGCGTCCGTTGGTGCTGCGTGTTGCGGCCGGCGATTGCCTGACCATCAACCTGCAGAACCTGCTGGCCTACCAAGCCAACCCCGGCAGCCATGACAGCGGCGAGGAAGAAGAAGGCGAAATCGAAGGTGAAGTGCAGATCGGTGAAGCCGACGACTTCAAGGTCGACGAGCAAGTCACTGACCGCCATGTCGGCTTCCAGGTCAACGGCCTGCAGGCGGTCAACAGCATCGATGACATTGCCTCCTTCACCGGCCGCAATGCCAACACCCTGATTGCCCCCGGCGCGAGCCGCTCCTATACCTTGTACGCCGAGCGCGAAGGCGCCTTTGCCGCCAGCAGCCGTGGCGCCACCTTCGGTGGGGAAGGTGCTGCAGGTAACGTCGCCAACGGCCTGTTCGGTGAAGTGGTGGTAGTGCCCAAGGGCGGGCGCACCTATCGCAATACCGTGACCGAAGAAGAAATGCGTCTGGCCAGCACCGGGCGTACCCCGACCGGTCAGCCCATCGTCGACTACCAGGCGCGCTACCCGCAACGCGAGCCGTGGATTCGTGAAGGCAAGGCGGGCACACCGATCATCAACATGGTCGACGGCAACGAAATCATCTCCAGCGAAAGTGACGCAATCGTCATGGGCAGCAACGCCGACGGCAGCTTCCCGCCGTCGACCTATCCGCTGGAAGCTGTTGGCAAACGCAACCCGGCGCTGCCCAACCGGCTGGAACCGTTCCGCGATTTCGCCTCGCAGTTCCAGGATGAAACCGCTGCGACCCAGGCATTCCCGGCCTACTGGGCAGACCCGGTCATGGCCCACGTGCTGGAGCCGACCCGCGACTCGTTCATGATCAACTACGGCTCCGGTGGCATGGGCGCCGAAGTGGTCGCCAACCGCCTGGGCGTCGGGCCGATGCACGACTGCCTGTCCTGCGCCTATGAAGAGTTCTTCCTCAGCTCGCACACCGTCGGCGACGTGGCGATGCTGGTGGACGTACCGGCCAACGCAGGGCTGGAAAACATTCGTCCCGGTGAAACACCACGTGCCGACCAGATCGGGGTCAAAGCCACCATGGCGCTGTACCCGTCCGAGCCGTCGAACGTCAACCACAGCTACATCGGTGACTTCGTGAAATTCCGCAACACCCACAACGGCCACGAGCAGCATATCTTCCACCTGCACGGGCATCAGTGGCTGTTCAACCCCAACGATGACAACTCCGACTACGTGGATGCCCAGGGCATCGGCCCGGGCGCCGGCTACACCTATGAAATCGCCAACGGCGGTTCGGGCAACCGCAACCGCGTGGCCGGCGATGCGATCTATCACTGCCACTTCTATCCGCACTTCGCCCAGGGCATGTGGGCCATGTGGCGGGTGCATGACGTGTTTGAAGAAGGCACCAGACTCGAAGTCTCGCAGCAAGGCGACGACGGTTATCACAGCGAACCCTATGCCTTGCGCAGCGGCAAACCCGCGGCGGGCGCACGGGCCTTGCCCGATGGCGAAATCATCGCCGGTACGCCGATTCCAGCGGTCGTGCCGCTGCCCGGCAAAGCCATGGCGCCGATGCCAGGCAAGGTCGCGGTCGTACCGAAAATCGGGGAAACCCTGGTGGCCGGTCACGACGATGACGATGAAGAGGACGATGACGACCACCAAAGTGGCACCGGTGGCGCCCAGGCTATCGGTTCGCTGGCCCTGGTGGATCGCAGCGAAGCCAACCGCAATGCCGATGGCAGCCTGAAAAACCCAGGCTACCCATTCTGGATTGGCGGCATGGAAACCTCGGTTGGCCAACGCCCACCGACCCCACCCCTGGACATGCTCGATGCCGCCAAGGCCCAGGCCTTGAAAACCAGCGGCAACGCACTGTGGGCCAACCTCGACCCGGCGCAGTCCGGTGGTTGGGATGGCGGTTTGGGCCGGCACTCGCTGGACGGTTTCTCCTCCGGCGGTGAAGCGCGTACCGTCACCACTTCGCTGGATTTCTCCAAGGAAGTCACCCGCGCCAAGCCGATCTACATGCCGGAAGAGGGCACCGAGGTCGAGCAGGCCGCCATGGCCTTCCACGCCAAGAAGGATCACCCCAGCTACGCGTTGCTCCCGGGCAACCAGATCGTTGCGAAAGCCTTCCGCACCAACGGCGCCTTGCCAATCGCCGGCGCGCCGTATTACGAACCTTGCATGGACGATCGGCAAAAACGCCTGACCAGCAGCGCCGGCATCGGCGAGTTTGCCAGCGGCGAACGGGTCGACGGCATGTCCTACACCGGTTCCTCTACCTTCACCGCCGACCGTCCGCGCGTCTATAAAGCGGCGAACATCCAGTTTGATGCGGTGTACAACAAGGTCGGTTACCACTTCCCGCAAGCGCGCATTCTCGCCCTGTGGGAAGACGCCTGGCCGGTGATCACCAAGCAGCGTCCGCCAGAGCCTCTGGTCATGCGCATGAACACCTTCGACTGCGTGCAATACCAGCAAACCAACCTGGTGCCGGCCGTCTATGAGATGGACGACTATCAGGTGCGCACGCCAACCGATGTGATCGGCCAGCACATTCACCTGCCTAAATGGGACCTGACCGCGGCCGACGGTTCGGCGAACGGCTGGAACTACGAAGACGGCGTGCTCTCCCCAGGTGCCGTGCAGGAACGTATCCACGCGATTCGCGAGTTCAATCAGTGCCTCGGCGCTGATCCACGTGACGGCACTCCGGCCTGCCCGAAAGCCAAGAGTCACCCGTTCTTCGGTCAATATGGCCGGGCGGACTGGGTCGGGGCGCGCACGGCGATGCAACGCTGGTTCGTCGATCCGGTGGTGAACACCAAAGGCGTCGACCGTGGCCTGGGCACCATCTTCACCCATGACCACCTCGGCCCATCGACTCACCAACAGATTGGTCTGTACGCCACCGTACTGGCCGAACCTGCCGGTTCCACCTGGTTCCACGCCGAAACCGGCGAGCAGCTGTACAGCGGCGCGCGGCAGGACGGCGGGCCGACTTCGTGGCAGGCGGTGGTGTCTACCGGTGACCTGGACGGCGACGGCAAGAACGACAGCTTCCGGGAGTTCTTCCTTGAGTACAGCGACTTCCAGCACGCCTATGAAGCCGGTGTGTATGTCGGCGCCGGCCCCAATGGCGTGCCGAATCCACAAGCGTTCCCGGCCACGGCTGACAGCTTCCGCTACGCCATCAACCCGCCTGTGCGCAACAACGCCAGCAACCTGCTGGACGGCATCATCGAAGTGCAGGGCGGCATGGTTCCGGGTTGCCCGAGCCGGCCTTGCCCGCAGGCAATTTCGGTCGATGACCCGGGCATGTTTGTCGTCAACTACCGCAACGAGCCCTTGGCGCTGCGGGTCTATGACCCGAACAAAATCGGCCCGGACGGCAAGCGCGGCATGCAGGCGGACGGTCTGGCCGGCGACCTCGCTTACGCCATGCAAAGTCGTACCGACCGTGCCATCGCGGCGATGAACCTGGCGCCAAACCAGGTCACTTCCGCGACCGGCCCAACCGGTGGCACCACGCTGTTCCCACCGCACATCAACCGTGGCGGCGCAGAGGCTGGCGACCCGTTCACCCCGATGCTGCGCACCTACACCGGTGACAACGTGCGCCTGCGGTTGCATGCCGGTGGCCACGAGGAGGAGCACAACGTGACCTTGCACGGGGTGAAATGGCTGCAGAGCGGTTCCGGCTTCGGCAACAGCTCCAACTCCGGCTGGCGCGCCTCGCAAATGGTCGGTATCTCCGAGCAGATGGGCTTCAATGCGCCAGTGTCGATGCTCTCCAGTTCGGCGGCGACCACGGGGGACTACCTGTACTCGATGGACGCCTCGATTGAAGGCTACTGGAACGGAATCTGGGGCGTGATGCGCAACTACACGGCCCAACGCAGCGACCTGTTCGCCTTGCCGAACAATCCGAAACCGGCGGGCATGCGCAACACTGTGGCGTACGAGGGTTCCTGCCCACGGTACAGCGCCAACCCCAATGGCATCGGCACCCGGCCGACCGTGCAACGTAACTATGAAGTGGTCGCGGCGCTGGCTAACGACATCCTGCGCAACCCATTGAACCTGGTCATCGGCGATCCCGCCGGTCTTGGCCAGCATGTCGGCGGGCCGTTGAATCCGGCGGGCGGCACCCTGGTGTTCAACTCGCGGACGGTGAATATCCCGCAGGTCACGGTGGTCGACCCTGAAGACGGCGAAACCATCACTATCGGCGGGCAAAGCGGGCCTCTGCATGATCCAACCGCGATCCTGTATGTGCGCAAATCCGACCTCGACCCCACCACCGGCAAGATGAAACCGGGTGTGCCGGTAGAGCCACTGGTACTGCGCGCAGCAGCGGGTGATTGCATCAACGTCACTCTGGAAAACCGCCTGCCGCTGGTCATGCCCGACCTAACCCAGACTGCCGTGATGCAGGGCCTGGTCAAGCGTGATCGCAACAGTGGCCAGGGTTCGACCATCTTCACCAACAACCTGATCCGGCCGTCCAGTCATGTGGGGCTGCATGCCCAGCTGCTGGCGTACGACATCACCAAATCCGACGGCACCAACGTCGGCGCCAACCCGCCCCAGACGGTGCCACCACGGGCTGGCAACACCGGCGCCTACCCGACGCGTACCTACCAGTACTACGCCGGACACCTGGAGCGTGAAGGCAAACCCGTCACGCAACTGGGCCGCAGTGTCGACAACATCAACGCCACGGCGGTGGAGTTCGGCGGGCTGAGCATCACCCCGGCGGACGTGATCAAGCAGGGGCAGAAAGGCCTGGGGGGTGCCATGAGCATCCTGCCGGTCGGCGCGACCTGGGTCGAGGATGCCCGCAAGACCAACGCCACGGTCACGGCGCCAGGGCAGGCGGTGTACCGCGACTTTGCGATGGTCTGGCAGAAAGCCTTGAACATGCGCTGGGCCAACGGCCGGCCGGTGGAGGGTATTGCCGCCGAAGGGTTCGGGGTGCCGACCGATCCGCAGGACAACTCGAGCATGGCCATCAACTACAAGGCCGAGCCAATGTGGTTCCGCTTCGGCCTGGCGCCAGACGCACCGTTCGGACATGCCGGTGGTGCCGGCTACGGCGACGTGCCTAATGCCCACATGGCCTACAGCAATGCGCTGATCGGCGGTGATCCGCAGACGCCGGTGCTTTATGTGAAACCGGGGCAACCGTTCCGCACCCACATCCTGTTGCCGACCGGTGGCAGCCGTGGCTCGACCTTCCAGCTGGATGGTCACGTGTGGTCGGTCAACCCGTTCCAGTCGGAGAAGAGCGATATCGGTGGTTATCCGATGAGTACCCCTGGGGTCGGGTCGGTGCGGTTTGGCTACAACCCGATGTCGATGTACATCGGCGCCCGGGAAAGCATTCTGCCAGCGGCGCACTTCAGCTTCATGCACCCGAGCGCCGGGGGCAGCAACGCCATACCAGGTGATTACCTGTACCGGGACTACGGCGCATACGGCAATACCTCCGGGTTGTGGGGACTGTTGCGGGTGACCAACGAACCGGAACCGGCGCCAGCACCGTAACTGGGGACCGCTCCAACTGTGGTGAGGGAGCAAGCTCCCTCGCCACAGGATTAGCATCGCACTGCACGCGACAGACAGGCACAGATCTGTAAGGGGAGTAGGCAATGAACAGGACCATCAAAATCACCACCAGTGCACTGGTTGTCGGCGCGGCGCTGATCGGGCTGGGGCTCTGGAAGACCATGCCGTCGGACATGCTCAGCGAGATCGCGCTGCCGAATACCTGGTCCGCCAACGCCAGTTCGCCCGCGACTACGCAATCTCCTCCGTCCACCCCGCCCCCTGTGGGAGCGGGCTTGCCCGCGAATGCTTCACCTCGGTCTACCGACCAGCCACCTGTAGAAGCGGGCCTGCTCGCGATGAAGTCACCACAGACCCTCGAGCGAGACGGCGTATCGATCGCCTTGGAGGTGCGCCCCCTGGCCGAAGACGGCGTGCTGCGCGAAGGCGAGTTCGCCGACGTGCGTTTTCGTATCACCGACAGCGCCTCCGGTCAGCCACTGGCAGGTGTCGCGCCGGGTGCCTGGCTCGACCCGGAAACCGTCGCGGCGGATCAGGCCCAGGGCCGGGAAAAGAGCTGCAAATCCCGGGTCGGGGTGTTTCTCAAATCAAGCATCGGCGCACGCCCCATGCTCGACCTCAACAGCTACTTCCTGCTGGTGATGAACCGCGATGCCAGCGTCTCGGTGGTCGACCCTTCGGTCTCCGTGGGTGGCATCACCAGCACCATGTCGCGCATCGACATCAAGCAACCCCCGATGGACTGGACCACCCCCAAGGACAACAAACGGGTATTCGTCTCGATGCCCACGGCGGGTGAAATCGCCGTGATCGACAGCGAGCAATTCAAACTCCTCGACTCGGTGCCTGCTGGCAGTAACCCGGTGCGCGTGGCACTGCAACCGGATGAGCGTTTGCTGTGGGTCGGCAACAACGCCAGGAGTGCCGAAGAGTCCGGGGTGACGGTCATCGACGCCCGCAGCCTCAAGCCTCTCAAACACCTGGCGACGGGTGCCGGGCACCATGAAATCGCCTTCAGCAAGGACAGCCGCTACGCCTTCGTCAGCAACCGCGACGACGGCACGGTCAGCATCATCGACATCGCCAGCCTGACCGTCAGCAAGCAACTCAAGACCGGCTCGCACCCGCTGTCCGTGGCCTACTCGCCGCTGTCCCAGGCGGCGTACGTGGCCGACGGCAAGGACGGCACGGTCACCGTGATCGACACCGCCAGCCTGATGGTGCGCCGGGTGATCCAGCTCAAGCAGGGCCTCGGTCCGATGAGCTTCAGCGCCGACGGACGCTTCGCCATCGTGCTCAATACCCTGGAGAACCAGGCGTCGGTTATCGACGCCGCGACCAACTCGCTGATCCATGACCTGGACGTCTCTGCTGAACCCTTCCAGGTTGTGTTCACCAAGGCCTATGCCTACATCCGCGGCCTGGCCTCGGCCAAGGTCACCATGATCAACCTGTCGTCCCTGGGCGAAGGCCGCAAGCCGATCACCCAGGGCTTCGAAGCCGGTCCCCAGGCGCCGCGTCTGGCGGGTGATCTGCCACTGGCATCGAGCCTGGCGGTGTCCCGGGATGACAACGCAGTGTTCGTGGTCAACCCGGTGGACAACACCACCTACTTTTACGCCGAAGGCATGAACGCACCGATGTCCGGCTACCCCAATCGCGGGCAGGTGGCGCGTGCGGCGCTGGTGATCGATCGCAGCCTGCGCGAAGTCGAACCGGGGTTGTACAGCGCGCGGGTCAAGCTGCCGGTGGCCGGGCGATTCGACGTGGCCTTCCTGCTCAACCAGCCGAACATCATTCACTGCTTCACCGCGCTGGTTGAGCCCTCCATGAACCTCGCCAGGCAACCCGGTGTGCCAAAGGTCGAGTTCATGCTGGACAAATCCACCGCCGACCTCGGCAGCCCCTACGTCGTGCGCTTTCGCATCGTTCAGGGCCAGCAGAAAACCGAGCGCAGCGGGGTCAGTGACGTGAAGGTGCGGTACTTCCGCGCGCCGTCATCGAAAACCCGGACCGTCGCGGCGCTGGAAGTGGGCAATGGAATATACGAAGCCCCGGTGACCCTCGACCAGAACGGCGCCTGGTACCTGCATGTACGCGCGGCCTCATTGGGCGCGAGCTTCGACGACAAGACATTTGCCAGCGTCCGGGTACTCCCTGGCAACGCCCACTGAAGAGGACATCGACATGAACCGATTCGCACACTGTGGACTGCTGACGCTGTGCCTGCTGGCCAGTGGTATCGGTCAGGCCCTGGCTCACTCGGCGGATGAACACGCCGGGCACACCATGGCCGCCAAGAGCGCCAGCGCCGAAAACGCGCAGGTCAAGTTCGCCGACGTTGCCCTGGTGGACCAGGACGGCAAGGCCGTGCGCCTGGAAAAAGACCTGGTGACCAACAAGATCGTGGTCATGAGTTTCATCTACACCAGCTGCACCACCGTGTGCCCGGTGGTGTCGTCGATCATGGGCAAGGTGCAGAAACAGCTTGGCGCACGGGTCGGCAGCGAGGTGCAGCTGGTGTCGATCAGCATCGACCCGCAGCGCGATGATCCCAAGCGCCTGAACGATTACGCCCGCGCCTTCCAGAACGGTCCTGGCTGGAGCTGGCTGACCGGCTCGACCCAATCGGTGAATGAAACCCTCAAGGGTCTGGGCAGCTTCAGCGGTGACTTAAAAAGCCATGCGCCGCTGATTCTGGTGGGCGATGGCAACAGTAGCCACTGGACCCGTTACTACGGTTTCACCGACCCGAGCGTGCTGATCCGTGAGGTGGAAAAACTCAGTGGTCAACGAAACACCCACGCCAGGCACACCGCCATTGCCATGGAGCAGCAGCCATGAGAGCGCTCATTTTGATCGTCCTGACCATGTGCTTCTGCGTGTTCAGCTTTATGGCGCTGGCGCACGAAGGGCACGCAGAACCCGCGCCAGCCGTGGCGGCCGCGCAGCCAGCCACGGGCACCCGTGATGCCAAGGCCTGGTTTACCGACACGCCGCTGCAGGACCAGAACGGCGAGACCCTGCGCTTCTACAGTGACGCGCTGCAAAACCGTGTGGTGCTGTTGAATGTGATTTTTACCAGTTGCAACGATGCCTGCCCGTTGATCACCCGCAAGCTCAAAGAGGTTCGTGAAGCGTTGGGCGACAAGGCGGACGGCATCACCTTTATCTCCCTTACCAGTGATCCGCTGCGGGATACCCCGGCGGTACTCAAGGCTTACACCTTGAAACAAGGGGTAGACGACCCCCACTGGCTTTTTCTCACCGGCGACAAGGCGCAGATGGACCTGGTGCTCGGACGTATCGGCCAGATCGTGCCCACCCCCGAGCAGCACTCCACGCAGCTGATTGTCGGTGACGTAGCCAACAAGCGCTGGAGCAAGATCCGCCCCGATGCCCCGGCCGCCGCCATTGCCCAGCGCTTGCAGTTGCTGACAATGCCCGTGGTCGGCCGTTGAGCGCGCGCCATGAAAATTTCACTCGTCTTCGGCCTGTTATTCCTTGGCAGCCTGCAGGTCGCTGCCCAGGAACTGCCGTTGAGCCCCAGCGAAAGTGCCGGTAAACGGCTGTTCCGCGAAGGGCTGTCGGCGAGCGGTGAACCGATCATGGCGCGGGTCGGCGCGGCGGGGATGCTGTTGCCCGCCACCAGCCTGCCGTGCGCCAACTGTCACGGTGCCGATGGCCTGGGTCGACCCGAAGGGGGCGTGCGACCACCGGACCTGAGTTGGTCACGGCTCAGCAGCACCTATGGCCAGCAGCAGGTCAATGGCCGCGATTACCCGGCGTACACCGACGCCGCGCTGTCCAGGGCGATCCAGGAAGGCCTGGACCCTGGCAATAATCGGCTGGACCCGGCCATGCCGCGTTTCGTCCTGTCGATGAACGATCAGCGCAACCTCACGGCCTACCTCAAGCGCCTGGCCGATGACCGCGATCCGGGGCTGGACCCGGAGACCGTGCACCTGGGCACCTTGTTACCGAGCCAGGGACCCTTGGCCGAGGAGGGGGCCACGGTGGCAGCAGTGCTTAACGGCAGCGTGGCGCGGATCAACCAGGCGGGTGGCATTCATGGCCGGCGGATACGCCTGACCATTCTTGATCCCGGACCGGATCGCGCCAGTGCCGAGCAGGCACTGGATCAGTTGATCGAACGGGAACAGGTGTTCGCCCTGGTCGCACCGATGGTGCCGGCACTGGACGCAGAGCTGGCGGCGCGACTGGAGCGCGCCCGTGTGCCGCTGATCGGTCCGCTGTCGCACCAGGGCATGTCCGGGACCAGCCGGCAGATCTTCGAGCCGTTGCCGGGTTTGCGCGAGCAAATGATCGCGCTGGCGGATTACGCCACCGGCGGTTTGCGCGTGTTGCAGGGACCGACGCTGATCACCTACCCAGACGAACCCAATCAGCGTCTGGCGGCGCAAACCCTCGGCCAGTATTTGCAGGACCACGCGTGGCAGAACGTCCATCTGCAAGTCTATGACCCGGCGCGGGACGACTTGCCATTGGGTTCGCGTTCGGTGTTCTACCTGGGCAGCGGTGGCGGGTTCAGACGCCTCGCCGAGCGCTTGCAGACCGCGGGGCAGGTGCCGTATTTGTTCGCCGCTTCGAATCAGGTGGCCGGGGACTTGTTCCAGGTGCCCAGCAGCTTTTCCCGACGGGTGTTCCTCGCTTATCCGTTCGTGCCCAGTGACTGGACGCGGGCCGGACGCCTGGCCCTGTCCAGGGTGCGCGAAACCCAGGGCCTGGGCGGCCAGCACGCGGTGCTGCAAGTAAGCGTTTTCAGCTCGATGCTGCTGTTCAGCGAAGGCATGAAGCAGACCGGGCGCGACGCCAGCCGCGAGAAGCTCATCAGCGCGCTGGAAGGCCTGCACGACTTCGATACCGGACTGACCCCACTGATCAGTTTCGGCCCGGGCCGTCGCCTGGGCTTGAGTGGCGCCCATGTCGTCACGGTGGACCTGACCGACCAGCGCTTCTATCTGGTCGCCCCGTACAAACCCATTGCCGCGATGCCCTGACTGGAGGTCGACATGAAACTCAACACCTGGTTGATCCTGATGAGCCTGTGGGCGCCCGTCGCCTTCAGCAGCAATGGCCCGGCCGCTGCGCGGGTCAACGGCGAGGAGATTTCCGAGTTTCGTCTGGAGCGTTTTTTCGTCGAATACCTGGAAGATCAGGGGCGGGCAGTCGGCAGTATTCGCAACCCCACGGCCTACAAGCAGTTGCGGCGCAAGGCGCTGGACGCGTTGATCGACAAGGAATTGCTCTGGCAGGAGGCGGTGAAACGCGGGGTGGTGATCAGCGACGCCGTTGTCAAAGACCAGATCGATCAAACCCGCGAGGCTATGGGCGGCACCGAGGTGTTCGTCCGCCGACTGAATGATGCCGGTTTCGACGAAGCCGGTTTTACCGAGTACACCCGTCGCGAATTGGCGGCCCAACAGGTGTACGCCGAGCTCACTAAAGTCGACGCGCCGGACGAACAGCAGGTCCGCGCTTTTTACGAGGAGCATCGCGCAGAAATGAGCCGGCCCGAGGAAGTCCAGGCCCGGCATATTCTGGTCAAAGTGCCGCAAGGTGCCGATGCCGCCACAATCGAAGCCGCGCGACTACGCTTATCAGAGATGCGAGTGAAGATCACTCAAGGTGCAGATTTTGCCAGTGTTGCCAGAAGCAGTTCCGAGGATGATTCCGCCAGCGCGGGCGGGGAGCTGGGTTACTTTCCTCGGGGCCGGATGTTGCCGGAATTCGAAGCGACAGCTTTTTCCATGGCCGCAGGTGAGATCAGTGAGCCGGTGCGCACCGCCGTTGGGTGGCACCTGATTTATTTACAGAACCACCAGGAGGCGGCCGATGTCACACAGGAGCAGGGGCTTGAAATGGTCAGGGCGTACCTTGCCCGACAGCAACAGACCCAGGCGCGCCTTCAGGCCTTGGCCCAACTTCGGTCAAGCAATCGAATCGAACGGATTGACGACGATTGAAGATTGTTCCCCAATAGTGGGGCAAAGCTTCAGGGTACATCCGTGCGCTTCCCCCGCCTTTGGGGGGTGGGGTACTTGGGCGAAAACAGATTTTTTATACATATCAACGACATGCAGTGGTAAAAACACCGGCGCTCAGCCTGGCATGAAGTGTGCGTTAGCCTCAGTAAGGCGCGCACTCCACCAGGTTCACTCGGACCTGCGGTTACAAGGAGTCCACCTTGTTAAACAAAGTACTGGTTGTTGAAGACGAACAGCTGCTTGCACAAAACCTCCAGGATTATCTGCAGGCGCAAGGGCTGGAAGTCCGGATAGCACACGAAGGTGCCAAGGCCATCGGCGAAGCCGCTGTATTTGCTCCCGACGTGATGGTGTTCGATTACCGCTTGCCCGATATGGAAGGTTTCGACGTTCTCGATGCTGTCCGCCAGAACAGGAAGTGTCATTTTGTACTGATCACAGGGCATCCAACCGCTGAAGTCTGTGAGCGGGCCCGGCAACTGGGAGTCAGTCATATCCTGTTCAAACCGTTTCCGTTGGCGGAATTGGCCCGTGCCGTGTGTGACCTTTTAGGGATGAAGCGCGAAGCGAGTACCGCTGAAGGATTCGTCGAACGACGCCAGAGCAGAACCGAGAGTTTCCCGCTGCAGTTGTACGACGGCAGTTGGCTGCTGGCAGATCGCCGACGAACGTCGGCCTCCATGGCACCAGACGACGAACAATTGCTCACCGGGGAGTAGTGGCGCGACAAGACGTTCCGGCCTCCACCGTAACTGCTCGCCGCGTCGACAGGGCTCAAAGCCCCCGGCGTTGGAGAGCATGCCATGGACCGTCTATCCCTTGCCGTAGAACCGGCGCTGTTGGACTGTGTACCGTCTCGTTTTTCCAGTGAGCAACTGGCCCAGGCCCGGTCCCGGGCGGCCACCTCCGGCGAGCGGGTCCTCGAAGCCCTCGGGGTACTCTGCGAACTGGCCCCCATGGCTTTCATCGAGTGCCTTGGCGCCACCCTGCATTACCCGGTGCTCGACACCGACACCCTGTTTCAAGCCACCCCGGTGTTCGACCGGGTCACCCTGGCTCAATGCCTCAAGCGCGAATTCATCCTGCTGCGTCACGACGAAGCGGTCATCGGCGTCTTCGCCGACCCCTTCGACACCGCGCGCCTGGCCTGGATCGATGACTGCCTGCACGGCGCACCGCTGTACCTGGTGCATGCCGATGACCTGAAAGCCTACCTGGCGCGTCACGAAGAAAGCTTCCATGCCGTGGAATCGCTCAACGCCCAGGCAGAGGGCGGGGTTGAAACCGACAAGCTGCAAAGCCTGTCCCTGACCAGCATCAGCGAAGACGCCAGCGTTGTCGTCAAGCTGGTCAACTCGACCCTGTACGACGCCCTGAAAATGCACGCCAGCGACATTCACCTGGGCACCACCGGCAGCGGCCTGGTGATCAAGTACCGCATCGATGGCGTGCTCAACAACATCAGCAAGATCCAGGGCAGCGAGTTCGCCGAGCAGGTGATTTCCCGGGTCAAGGTCATGGCCGAACTGGACATCGGCGAAAAGCGCGTGCCCCAGGACGGTCGTTTCAAGATCGGCATCAGTGGCCGTCAGATCGACTTTCGGGTGTCGATCATGCCGAGCATTTTTGGTGAAGACGCGGTGCTGCGGGTGCTGGACAAACAGGACCTGGCCGACAAGGTCAGCGGCGTGCAATTGCAAGCCCTGGGCTTCGAAGATGAAACCCTGCGCCAGCTCCGTCGCCTCGCGGCCGAACCCTACGGCATGGTGCTGGTGACCGGCCCGACCGGCAGCGGTAAAACCACCACCCTCTACGCCATGATCACCGAGATCAACCACGGCGTGGACAAGATCATCACCATCGAAGACCCGGTCGAGTATCAGTTGCCGGGCGTGCTGCAAATCCCGGTCAACGAGAAAAAAGGCCTGACCTTCGCTCGCGGTTTGCGCTCGATCCTGCGCCACGACCCGGACAAGATCATGGTCGGTGAAATCCGTGACCCCGACACCGCACAAATCGCCGTGCAGTCGGCACTCACCGGGCACCTGGTGTTCACCACAATTCACGCCAACAACGTGTTCGACGTCATTGGCCGCTTCACCCAGATGGAAATCGACCCCTACAGCCTCGTCTCGGCGCTCAACGCAGTGCTGGCCCAGCGCCTGATCCGCCTGGTCTGCGCCAGCTGCAGCGCACCGCATCACCCGACCGATGACGAGCTGCACCTCTCCGGGCTCGACCCGCAACAGGTCAGCAATTTTCATTTCGTCCATGGCAAGGGTTGCGGCAACTGCCGTGGCACCGGGTACCGCGGACGCACGGCGATTGCCGAGCTGCTGCACCTGGACGACGAGCTGCGGCAGATGATTGTGGAGCGCCAACCGATTTCGAAAATCAAGGCCCACGCGTGCAAACGTGGCTTGCGTCTGCTGCGCGAGTCAGCACTGGAACTGGTGCAGGAAGGGCGTACCACGCTCGAGGAGATCAATCGTGTCACTTTTGTCTCGTGATCGTTTTGTCGCCGTGCTCGGCGCCAGTGGTGTCGGTCTGGGCCAGCGCCGTGGCAACGAAACCCTGTGGCTGGGCAGCGTCGGTTTTATCGACGAAGGCTTCCATGCCTGGGCCGTCGCCCTGGAAACCCTCGACCGTCTGCTGGGCGAACATGCGCCTGCCGGTGCGCAGTTGAGCGTGGTCGTCTCCGGGCACTTCAGCCGATTCTGCCTGGTGCCCTGGAGCGATCAAATCAGCAGCCCCGCCGAGCTGCATGGGTTCGCCCAGCTGTGCTTTGAAGACCTGTTCGGCGTGCCGACGCAACCCTGGAACCTGGTGTTGTCGGCTGAACCGGCAGGCTACGACCGCATTGCCGCCGCGTTGCCGCAGGACTTGCTGGAGCGTCTGCGCACGATGGCCAGCGGCCGTGGGTTGCGCCTGCGTTCCGTGCAACCGTACCTGATGGCGGCGTTCAATCACTTCGATAAAAGCCTGGACGCCGGCGACTTCCTCTTCGTGGTCGCCGAGCCGGTGCGCAGTGTCCTGCTGGTGGCGCGGGAAGGGCGCTGGACTTCGGTGCGTTCGGTGGGCAGCAGTGACAGCGACGCCGCACTGAGCGCATTGATCGGTCGTGAAAGCCAGCTGCAAGCGTCCACCAGCGAACGTCCGCTGAACGTTTACCTGCATGCCCCGGCGCGCCTCGATTCACACCCCGACGTACCCGGTGTGCACCTGCGCACTTTTGAAGAGGACCGGACAGCCGTACGCGATAGCCTGTACGTCATGTCCCGGGCGGTGGCCTGACATGCGCGCCCTGATGCTCGACTTCCAGCCGCGTCGCCGCTCGGGCCCTTTGGGCTGGAGCCTGCTGGCCGGCGGTGTGGTACTGACCCTGGCCTGTGTCGTGGTTCAACAACACGTCAGCGCCCAGGCCGCGCAACAGCAAGGTCACCTGCAAACCACCCAGCGCGTGCTGACCGGCGACACCGGCGGCAAGGTCGGCCTGACCCCGGCCGAAACCCGCGAACAGGCACAAAACCTGGCTGAAATGCGCAAGGTCTCCCAGCAACTGCGCCGGCCGTGGGAACGCCTGTTCGCCACCCTTGAAAGCCTGCCCCGGGACAACATTGCGCTGCTGACCCTGACGCCGGACGCCCGCAAAGGCCAGGTGCGCATCAGCGCCGAAGCGCGGGATCTGGACGCAATGCTCGACTTCCACCGCCGCCTCGAAGCCAGCGACGAGCTCTCCGATGTGTCGCTGCTCAGCCACGAAATCGTCGCCAACGTGCCGGAACACCCGGTGCAATTCAACCTGTCGGCTACCTGGGAGATTGGCGATGCAAATCCCTAAATTGATCGTTCACGAATACCTGCAAGGGCTGGGTGTTCCCGGTCTGGCCGGGCTGGCGCTGGTGCTGCTGGCGCTGGTCTATGGCTTGGCGGGCCTGATGCCGGACTGGCAGTCGTTGCAACAGCTCAGCCAGCAGACCCGCGAAGCCGGCGAATACCTGGCCAAGGTCGAAGAAGGCAGCATTGCCGCGCCGGTGCTGCCACAGCGTCAGCTCGACGACTTCCGCAGCAAGCTGCCGTCCCAGCCTCAGGCGACCGTCGCCATCGACAAGATCTACGCCTTGGCCGCCCAGGAACGCATCACCCTGGCGCGGGGTGAATATTCCCTGGGCATCGACCCCAAGACGCACCTGGCCCGCTATCAGATCCTGCTGCCGGTACGCGGTAGCTACCCGCAACTGCGGCGTTTCCTGCACGCCTTGCTCGGCCAGTTGCCGGCCGTGGTGGTGGAAGACGTGGAGTTCCAGCGCAAGAAAATCGCCGACGCCGACCTGACCGGCCGGATCCGCATGACCCTTTACCTGTCGAGGTCATGATGAATACCAAACGCGCAGTGGGTTGGGTGGCGTTCTTCGCAGTGGCGGCAGCGCTGACCTGGGGGCCTGATTACTTCACGCCGGCAGACGAGGGCGACGAGTCGGTCGCTGTCGTGGCCACCCCGGCCAAAAGCACGGTTCGCGGCGCGTTGCCGGCGGCCGCATCAACTCCGGGTAAAGCAGTGGAAATCAAGGACCTCAGCCCGGCAGGCGACCTGTTTGCCGCCCGCAGCTGGAAGGCGGCGCCGACCCTGGCCGTCGTCACCGAACAACCTGTCAACGTCACTCCGATGGTGCAAGCCCCTAGCGCACCGGCCATGCCTTTCCAGTTCGTGGGAAGGCTGGATGACCAATCCGACCTGCAAGTGTTTTTGCAGAACGGCGAAAAAATATACGTCGTGCGCAAAGGGGACGTGATCGACGAAACGTGGCGGATCGAAGGCATTTCCGACGTGGAACTGAGCTTCGTTTACCTGCCTTTGCATTTGTCTCAGACGCTGTCTGTGGGGAGCACGCAATGAACCGATCCCGTTTGCTGATAAGCCTTGTCTGCCTGTGTGCAGGGCTGGCTGCGTGCAGTTCCGCGCAAGTCGCCAAACAAGAGGCCTCCGACCTGATGGAGTCGGGACAATACGAAGCCGGTCTGGCCCGCATCGAGGAAGGCCTGCGTGAGAACCCACGCGACACCGAGCTGCACCTGGCCCTGAACAGCGGCCGTGCGCGCGCAGTGACGGCCTTGCTGACCCAGGCGGACATGGACCGCGCCCAGCGTGACTTTGCCTCGGCGCGCATGGGCTATGGCCGTGTGTTGACCATTGAGCCGAACAACCGTCGCGCCCAGGAGTCCCTGAGCCAGCTCGAACACATGCGTAGCCAGGACGAAAAGCTTGAACTGGCCCGTGGTGACCTGCGCCGTGGCGACATCTATGCAGCCGACCGCCAGGTTAAACAGATCCTCGAACTGGACCCGAAAAATGACGGCGCACTAGAGCTGCTCAGCAGCATCCGCCTGGTGCAGAGCCGCAACGTGGTGCAGTACCCACAGCTGCGTACGCGCCTCGATCGGCCCGTCACCCTGGAGTTTCGCGATGCCAACCTGAAAACCATTTTCGAAGTGCTGTCCCAGGTAGCCGGGCTGAATTTCATCTTCGACAAGGACCTGCGTCCGGACATGAAAGCCACCATCTTCGTGCGTGACGTGCGCATCGAAGACGCCGTGGCGCTGCTGCTGCAACAGAACCAGTTGCACCAGAAAGTGGTGAACGAAAACACCCTGCTGATCTACCCGGATTCGCCGCAGAAGCTCAAGGATTATCAAGAGCTGGTGATGCGCACGTTCTACCTGACCAGCATCGACGCCAACACCGCGCTGAACATGATCAAGACCATGCTCAAGACCCGCGATGTGTTTGTCGATGAACGCCTCAATACCCTGACCATGCGCGACAGCGAAGACGCCATCCGCATGGCCGAGAAACTTCTGCAATCCCAGGATCAGTCCAACCCGGAAGTGGTGCTGGAAGTGGAGGTGATGGAAGTCGCCCGCCAACGCATTCTCGACCTCGGCCTGCAGTGGCCCAACACCTTTGGCGTGCTCACCAGCGATGGTGGACCGGTGTCGGTGCTCGATCAGCTCAAAGGCATCAACTCCAGCCGGATCTCGATCTCGCCCTCGCCACAAGCCAAGATCAACGCCCAGGACAAGGACATCAACACCCTGGCCAGCCCGGTGATTCGGGTGAGCAACCGCGAGCAGGCGCGTATTCACATCGGTCAGCGCGTGCCCATCATCAGCGCCACCTCGGTGCCGTCGACGCAGGGCCCGGTGATCACCGAAAGCGTGACTTACCTGGACGTCGGTCTGAAGCTCGAAGTGCAGCCCATCGTGCACCTGAACAACGAAGTGGCGATCAAGATCGCCCTGGAAGTGAGTAACGCCACGCCGCTGGAACCGACCCGCCAGGGCACGATTCCAGTTCAGGTCGATACCCGTAATGCCCAGACCACCCTGCGCCTGCACGACGGCGAAACGCAGATCCTCGCCGGGCTGGTGCGTAACGACCACGGCAGCAACGGCAACAAGATTCCGGGCCTGGGCGACATTCCAGGGCTGGGCCGCTTGTTCGGCAGCAATCGGGACGACGTCAGCAAATCGGAACTGGTGCTGTCGATCACCCCGCGGATCGTGCGCAACCTGCCGTACCAGAGCCCATCTGACATGGAGTTCCCGACCGGCACTGAAACCAGCATGCACATTCAGGCACCGGACCGGTCGATGGACACGGCGATCCGCACCGGAACCATGATCACGCCGGTCGCTTCCACCACCCCTCATGTCACTGTCGAGAAGCCTTGATCATGAACGCCTCGCAACGCGGTTTTACCCTGATCGAAGTCGTGGTGACGCTGTCCCTGATCGGCCTGTTGGCCGGCATGGCCGCGCCGCTGACCGAGACCGTGGTGCGCCGGGGTAAAGAGCAGGAGCTGCGCACGGCGCTGTACCAGATACGCGATGCCATCGACGCCTACAAACGTGCGTTCGATGCCGGTTACATCGAGAAGTCGCTGAACAGCAGCGGCTACCCGCCGAACCTCAAAGTGCTGGTGGACGGCGTGCGTGATGTGCGCAGTGCCAAGGGCGCCAAGTTCTATTTTTTACGGCGCGTTCCCCACGACCCGCTGGCCACGGCCAAGCGTGACGACGAGGGCGGTTGGGGGCTGCGTTCCTATGACAGTTCGGCTGAGAACCCACGGGAAGGCGAGGACGTCTTTGACGTTTACTCCAAGGTCCGTGGCAAAGGACTCAACGGCGTCGCCTACCGGGAGTGGTGAGCTTATGCATCGGCAAAAAGGTTTTACCTTGCTGGAATTGATGGTGGTCATGGCAATCATCGCCACCCTGATGACCATTGCCTTGCCGCGCTATTTCAACAGCCTCGAGACATCGAAAGAGACCACCTTGCGCCAGAGCCTGTCGTCGATGCGCGAAGCCCTGGATCACTACTACGGCGACACCGGGCGCTACCCCGATTCCATCGATCAACTGGTGGAGCAGCGCTACCTGCGCAACCCGCCGATGGACCCGATTGCCGAACGCAAGGACACCTGGGTCATGGTCGCACCACCTGAAGGTGTGGCGGGCGGTGTGGCGGATATCAAAAGCGGAGCCACAGGGAGGGCGCGTGATGGCAGCCTTTATTCCGAGTGGTAGGCCTTCAGGCGAAGACGGTTTCACCTACCTGGGTGTGCTGTTTCTGATCACGGTCATGGGCATGGGCCTGGCGAGTGCCGGCGAGCTGTGGTCGACCGCGTCGCGCCGGGACCGTGAAAAACAGTTGCTGTGGGTCGGGACTCAATACGCCCAGGCATTGCGCAGCTATTACCGCAGTTCGCCTGGCCTGGCCCAGTACCCCAAAGAGCTTGAAGACCTGTTGCAGGACCAGCGTTTTCCGACGCCTAAACACCATATCCGCCAGCTGTACCCGGACCCGATCGGTGGCGGCGAATGGAACCTGCAGCGGGGTTTTGACGGGCGCATCACCGGCATCAACAGCCCCTCTACCGAGAAGCCGCTCAAGCAGGTGGATTTCCCCAGTCAGTGGGCGGATTTCAACGGCATGGCGAGCTACAAGGACTGGCAGTTCGTGGCCGAGAAAGCCTTCCTCGAAGGCACCAACGGACCGGTCAAAGGCCAGTCCGCGCAGCCTCAGGCGCTGCAGCCATGAACCGCTCATGGCTGGCTGCCTTGAGCCTGGTGCTGGCAATGTCTTTTGCCCAGGCCGCGGAAGAGGACGAAATGCTGGGCTTCATCGTCGACGACACGATTTCGCACATTGGCCACGAATTTTACTACTCGTTCAGTGAGCGCCTGCGCGCCACCAGCCCGATGGATTTCAACCTGGTGGTACGTGAACGACCCTCGGCACGCTGGGGCAGCCTGGTCACCGTGGAGTATCAGCAGCGCCTGGTTTATCGGCGGTTCCTGCCGCCCAACACCGTGGATCTCAAGGACGACGCGTACAACGCCGCCGACTGGGTTCGCGGACAGATTGTCCAGCGCAAGCTGGAAGCCTTGTTGCAAGACACCACGGACCTTGAGAGGGACGAATTATGAAGACGAAGACGTTTTCGCAGCGCACCGCCATGTGGTTGCTCTGCCTTGGAAGTGGCGGCCTAGTCCAGGCGACCGAGTTGGTCTACACGCCGATCAACCCCTCGTTTGGCGGCAACCCGCTGAACGGCACCTGGCTGCTCAACAATGCCCAGGCGCAGAACGACTACGACGATCCCGACCTGAAAGATCGCACCTCGATCGCCGGGACCTCGGCCCTGGAACGCTTCAGCAGCCAGTTGCAATCGCGGCTGCTGGGGCAGTTGCTGGACAACATCTCCACTGGCAATACCGGGAGCCTGTCCACCGACGCATTTATCGTCAACGTTGTCGACGACTCTGGCGCACTGACTATCGAAGTGACCGACCGAGCGACCGGCGAAATTTCGGAAATCCAGGTGAATGGCCTGGCTCCTTGAGGGAGCTGCGGGTCGATGGGGAGTGACGGACATGAAAAAAATAATCGTGCTAGGGATGCTGTTGGCGGCCTTACAGGGGTGCAGCCTGCGTGAGCCGATGTCGGCGGAGCAGGACACCGAAACCCCGACCCTGACCCCCAGGGCGTCGACGTATTACGACTTGCTGAACATGCCACGGCCCAAGGGTCGGTTGATGGCGGTGGTGTATGGGTTCCGTGATCAGACCGGGCAGTACAAGCCGACGCCGGCCAGCTCTTTCTCGACCAGCGTGACCCAGGGTGCGGCGAGCATGCTGATGGATGCGATGCAGGCCAGTGGCTGGTTCGTGGTGCTGGAGCGTGAAGGGCTGCAGAACCTGCTGACCGAGCGCAAGATCATTCGCGCTTCGCAGAAAAAACCGAATACGCCGGTGAACATTCAGGCTGAACTGCCACCGCTGCAGGCGGCGAACATGATGCTCGAGGGCGGGATCATTGCGTACGACACCAACGTGCGCAGCGGCGGGGAAGGGGCGCGTTATTTGGGTATCGATATTTCCCGGGAGTATCGGGTGGATCAGGTGACGGTGAATTTGCGGGCGGTGGATGTGCGCAGTGGGCAGGTGCTGGCGAACGTGATGACCAGCAAGACCATTTATTCGGTGGCGCGCAGTGCCGGGGTGTTCAAGTTTATCGAGTTCAAGAAGTTGCTTGAGGCGGAGGTGGGTTACACCACGAACGAGCCGGCGCAGTTGTGTGTGTTGTCGGCGATCGAGGCGGCGGTCGGGCATTTGCTGGCGCAGGGGATTGAACGCAAGATGTGGCAGGTGGTGGGGGATAATTCGGTGCCGCCGCAGAATGAGACGCTGGATCGGTATTTGTCGCAGAACCGGGTGACGCCGGAGGGTGAGGATGAGTGAGCCGAGGCGGCCTTCGGGCCGACCTGGCTCCTGGTCTGTCCGCGATCCCCTGTAGGAGGGAGCCTGCTCGCGATGGCGGCCTGACAGCTAACCTGGCTCTTGCGGATGTACCCCGACCCTTGTGGGAGCTGGCTTGCCAGCGATGGCGGCCTGGCAGCCGACCCATTTTTTGCGGATGTACCCCGATCCCTGTGGGAGCTGGCTTGCCAGCGATAGCGGCCTGACAGCCGACCCATTCTTTGCAGGTGTACATATCCATTGCTGCGGTAACGGCCACTTAGGGTTTCGCCCTTACGGCGACTCACTTTTTTTTCAAACGCCAAAAAAAAGTAAGCAAAAAAAGGCTCGCCCCAAGCGTACGGCACCTCGCTAAAGCTCGGTGTTCCCTCGCTCCGGTGTCCATCTGGGGGCATCGCCTACGGTCTGCTTCGCGACGACCTCCTCTCGATGTGTGCGGCTTCGCCGCACGGCGCT